>Ga0082335_1005903_pt1 | contig 16405 bp, 14 predicted proteins | sample Subgrocontami58m_FD_72375 | JGI IMG/M metagenome (GOLD analysis project Ga0082335, IMG submission 72375) | Subsurface groundwater microbial communities from S. Glens Falls, New York, USA - GMW37 contaminated, 5.8 m (SPADES assembly) (version 2) ... | reverse complement strand
GCAACAGGGTCCCTATCGGCACGTACTCGTGGATGGTTGAGTTGATCAGGTAGACCTGATTCGCGATCACGGGGCCCCAGAAGATCGTGTTGTTGCCCTCGCGGAAGTCGGTCACCGCGTAGGCGGCGCCCTGGAAGCGGGAGTTGTTGCCGATCTCGAAGCCGACCTGGTCGGTGGAGCTGCCGGCGACGAACGCGAGCAGGTTCTCGTCCGGATCCCAGTCGTTCGGGCACCCCACCTCGCCGCAGACGCGCGTCTGGTTGGCGAACGTGATCTTCCCCGACGCGTAGATCGTCGCGCGACCCTCGTAGACGGCTTCGTTGTACTGCGCGAACGAGATGTCGCCGTCGAAGAAGATCGTGCCGGCGATCTTCAGCTTGCCGGGGGTGCCGGGCGTCCACGAGAGGCGCCCGACCTCGTAGCCGGCGGCGTCTAGGACGCGGCAGTCATAGGCCGTGCTCGGCGTCAGGTTGACCGGTGGGCGGCTCCGGTTCATGACGCCGTCGTTGTCGAAGCCGCCCGGGAAGCTGCCGCTCGTGCAGGCGTGCTTGGGGCCGGGCTGGGAGTCGCTGTACCAGCGTGCGAGGTCGATCGGCGGCTTCGTCAGGCCGGGCGGATTCGTGCCGATCACCTGGGCGTACACCTGGTCGGCGGGGCCGCAGGGGGAGTGCGGCGTGCCGTTGCCGAGCCGGCAGGTGCCCCCGACGGAGACCTCGTAGATCGGCGCCGCCGCGGTCCCCACCGTCGCGAGGTTGTTGATCGTCAGGTTACCGCCGACGCGCAGGGCGTAGCCGGTCATCTGCGCGCTGTTCGACAGGCAGAGATTCCCGCGCACGTAGAGCGGCACGTCGAGCACGACCGAGTTGGAGAGGCTCGTGCAGCCGGTCAGCGCGTCCGCGTAGACGTAGTTCCAGACCGCGTTGTTCGTCGAGCTGCGCCGCGCCGAGCCGAGGCGGACGCGGCCGCTGACCGAGCGGACGACGGGTGCCGCCGCCGGTCCCGTCGGGTTGCGCGCCGTGCCCGTGCCGGTCAGCGTCCAGGTGTCGCCGACGAGCGTTCCCGCGTACCTGGCCGTGCCGCCGTCGAGCGTGACCGTGGTGGACGGGACGGTGGCCGGGTTGGACGGCGTCGCGGAGTTGTAGAGCGTCGAGTAGGCGTAGTTGAGGCCGGCTTCGGCGAGGGCGAGGGCGACCTGGTCGGCATTCGAGCGGGCAGCGGAGCCGGTGTTCCAGCTCGTGTACGCGGCAACGCTCGTGCCGAGCCCACCGAGCACGACGAGCGTGATCAGGGCAAACGGCAGGGCGAACCCCGACTGGCAGGCGAGCCGGCCCCGGACCCTCTGTAGCGCTGTGCACCCTCCACGCACCCGAGCAACTCCTCGTTCGGCATTCGAGCCGCAGGAGTAGAGACCCTGAGTCCTCAGTAAACTTGCTCTCAAGCAGGGGAAAATCCCTCTTCCGGGGGAGCGAGGTTTTCCGAGGCTCGCCGACTGCGCGCGGGTCAGCCGCTGAACTTCTGCGGCTCGTTCGGCTGCGCGTAGACGGCCGGGTTCCCCGGCAGCCCCGAGGGGGCGACCGTGATCACCGGGAACGCGTCCGGGGTGACGTTGTTGTCGACGACGATCGTGCTGGCGATGATCGGCCCGTCCACCTTCGAGTTGTTCTGGAGCTGGACCGCTTTCGTCGCCTGGAACGCGCCCTGGAAGCGCGTGTTGTTGACGAGCTTGATGCCGTTGCCGCCGCCGGAGGTCGTCGTTCCCGTCTGGCTGCCGGCGCCGGAGATCGAGCCGTCGCCGTTTGCGATGATCGCGAGCATCGTCGTGTTCGGGTTCCAGCCGGCGTAGTCGCAGTCGGTTCCGCCGGCGTTGATCACGGCGCACAGCTTGGCGCCGTTGTCCATCAGGAAGGTGCCCGAGAGATAGAGCGTCGCGTAGCCGGAATACCGGTTGACGTTGGTGCTCACGACCTTCGCGCTGCCGTCGATGAACATCGTCCCGGTCAGCGTCAGCACCTTCGTCGTGTGGTTCCACTCGAGCTTGCCGATCGGATCGCCCGCCGCGCCCGAGACGCAGCTGTAGCTGCTCGACACCGGCGCCAGGTCGAAGACGGTGCCGACGGAGCCGTTGTTGCCGTCGCGCGTGGAGTTGTTATCCCACGTCGGCGGTGTTCCGGTGGTGGTGGTGCAGGCGATTCTCGGTCCGGGCGCGGAGTTCGTGTACCAGTTGTCCCACTGGGGCACCGGCGGGGTGATGCTCTCCGGCGTGTAGCTCACGGTCATGGCCGTCGCGGCCGCGTTCTTCGAGTAGACGTGGTGGGCGTCGCCACACGTCTGCCCGCTCCACGCCCCGCCGGCGTAGCGGCAGTACTGCCCGCCCGAGCCGCCGACCTGGACCTCGACGCGCGTCGACCAGTTGTTCGTCCCGGACTGACCGATGCGGCCGTTGAGCGAGATGTCGATCTTGCCTCCGACGATCACCTTGGGCGAGGTGAGAACGACGTTGTTGCTGAGGCACAGATTGCCGGCCAGGTAGACGTTCGAGCCGACGACGACGTTGTTCGAGTACGTCAGGTCGCAGCCGCCCGCCGTCCCCGTTCGCGTCGCGAACATGTAGTTCCACGCCTGCGCCGAGTTGTCGGTCGTCGGCTGCGGCGTGATCGGGACCGTGGCGGTGAGCGTCCGGCGCACGTCGGGCGCCGTAGAGCCCGTCGGGTTGTCGACGATCCCGATCGACTTCAGGTTCCAGAGGTTCTGCGAGAGGTCGAGCGTCCCGCACCAGCGCACGGTGCCGCCGTCGTACGCGTTCAGGTTCCAGTTCGCCTCCGGCAGCGTGCAGGCCGGCATGAGCCCCTGCTGGAGCACGTTACCGCCGTTGAAGAGCACGGAGAGCGCGTTGTTCAACCCGGCCTCGGAGAGGGAGAACGCGGTCTGCGTGCCCTTGCCGCGCGCCGCCGTACGCGAGTTCGAGCTCGAGTACTCGACGATCGAGACGAGCATGATGGACGACACGACGAGCACCGCGAGCGCGAACGGCAGGGCGAATCCGTGCTCGGAGCGCAGCCGCCGCATCGTTAGGCCCGCGTGCTGTTCCGCAGCACGATGTCGTCTGTGAGCGTGTATGGCAGTGCGCCCTTGCCCGGCTGGACGTCGACCGGGAAGGAGATCCCGAGCAGGGCGAGGCTCGACACCGACTGCGCCGTGAACGTGAACACTGTCTGTGTCGTGAGGTAGTCGGCGACCGAGACCCCGGTTCCGCTGCACGCCGAGCCTACGTAGCGCCAGAGCTGGTAGCGGTTCGTGCCGGCGGATTTCGTGCACCACGTTATGGTCGCGCTGCCGCCAGCGGTCGGGCAGTGCGACGGCATCGTCAGCGTGACCGAAGCGGACGCGCCCGCGGGCGTGATGGCGCTCGCGCAATGCACCTCGCGGCGCAGCCGGTCGAGCGCGAGCCGGGCGTTGCTCTGGGCCTGGAAGCGGTTGTTCATGTCGAGCTCGGCTTTCGAGCCCTGGACGAGCATGGTCGAGATGGCGCCCATCACGATCGCGAGAACGACCATCACCGTCAGCATCTCGACGAGCGAGTAGCCGCCCTCCCGCGCCAGCTGCGCCCTCAGTGCCGCGATCACTCTCACTGCACCTTCGCCCTGACCTCCGCGAGCGCCCGGCGGGCGACCTGCTCGCTCTTGCCGCCGAGGCCCCAGAGCTGCTGCGCGCGCCGGTCGACCTCGATCAGCGTCTTCAGCGCCTCGGCGCCCCGCCACCAGCCGAACTGCGCGCCCGTGACGATCCATGTGTGCTGGTAGAGCCAGTGGTTGACGTTCGCGACGGTCGGCTCCGGGTGGCGCTCGAGCCAGGCGGCAAGCTCCTTCGCCCGCTGCACGAGCGGGATCTCGGTGAGCGGCTCCGCCGGCGCCCCGGCTTCGGCGAACGCAGGCGGGCGGGCCGCGGGCGTCGCCGCCGTCTTCGTCGCGGGCTTCAGCGCCGGTGCCGTGACGGCCGCCGGTGCAGCGGCCGCGCGACGCGCGGCTGCGGCGACGACGAGCCGTGCGGGCCGGCCGGAGTATGGAGACGCGTTCTCCGGCTTCCCTTCCTGCTTGTAGGCGGGGTTGCGGGCGAGCGTGAGCACGACGAGCGGCTTGCCGTCGGCGACGACCCGAGCGCCCGCCGCAGGGTTCTGCCCTACGACGAGGTTCGCCGCGTAGCCCTGTACCTTCCCCTGCACCCGCCACGCGAAGCCGGCCTGCTCGAGCGTTCCCTTCGCGAACACGTAGGCCTGGCGGCGCACGTCGGGGACGACGAGCGCAGCGGGCTTCTCGGCCGGCGGAGTCGCGCTCCGTGCCAGCGGCGCGGTCCGCGCTGCGGCAGCCGTCCATGCCGCCGTGGCGAGCAGGAGCCCGGCGACGAGCGCGGTCACCCAGGGAGCGCGCGCGACGAATCGTGCGGCCATGCCCCGCTTGTCGGCAATTCCCACGCTCACCTCAACCCCCGAGGAGGGTGAATCCGACGACGTCGTCGCTCGCGGTGGCGGCAGGCTCCTCCGGCAGCACCGCGAACACCGGCCCGGCCTGCGCGAACATCGGCGCGAGCCCGTCGCCGCCCGCCTCCTGCCAGCGGAACGCGACTCCGGCGGCCTGCTGGAACCACGGGAGGTCCTGCGGGAAGGCGGTGGGCGGATCGAGCTGGAGATGGAGGTGCGGCCCGGTCGAGTTCCCGGTCGAGCCGACGAGGCCGACGAAGGCGCCCGCGGCGAGCGCGGCGCCCGGAGCCGCACCCGGATCGAGGTACGCGAGGTGGCAGTAGCTCCAGACGAGTCCGTCCCCGGTGAGCAGCTTGGCGCCGATCCCGCAGCGCCCGGCCGGAGCCGGCCACGCCTCGAGCACGACCGCCGGCGCCAGGGCGTAGACGGGCGAGCCCTCCGGCGCGGCGATGTCGGCGGCGGCGTAGTCGTGGTGCCCGGAGCCGACGGAGACGGCGGCCGGCCCACCGCCGACCGGGAAGACGTAGTCCTCGACGGCGAGCGGCGCGCCGAGCAACGCCGCGGCACCGGGTGCAAAGGTGGCAGGGAGGGCTCCTGCGCGCGCTGCGGCGAGCGTGGCCTCGGCCGCTGCCAGCTCCTCGCGCAGGCGCGCAACCTCGGCCGAGGCCTCGGCGCGGCGCCAGTCGAGCTGGAAGACGCTCTTCTGCGCTGCGAGCTGGTCCGACAGCAGCTCGAGGCCGTCCGCGGTGCCGTCCAGCTCGGCGACTGCCGCCTGGAGGGTCGCCTCGGCCGCTTCCGAGCGCTCGAGCGCTTCCCTCGCGGCGATGACATCGGCCTGGGCCTGCTCGAGGCTGACCTGCAGGCGGTCGAGCGCGAACGCGGCCTCGACGCCGCCGCCCCCGTAGAGGGCGGCGAGCTGGAGCACCTGATCCACATACCACTGCGCGTGGTTGTACGCGAACACCGCCCGCTGGAGGTCGAAGCGGCCGCCGGCGGCGGCCAGGTAGCGCGCGGCCGAGTAGACGGCGTCCTCCGCGTTCCAGGGGTCGGCGAAGCCGTCGCCGGAGGCGTCCATTCCCCAGCGCAGCCAGGTGTCGGGCATAAACTGCATCCAGCCGACCGCGCCCGCGGAGCTCGGCCCCATGTTGCGCCCGAAGTTGGACTCGATCTTGTTGATCGAGGCGAGCAGCTCCCAGGGGATGCCGTACGCGGCCCCCGCGCGCTGCCAGAGGTCGCGCAGTGCGGCCTCGTCGAGGAGCTGTGGAGCCGTCGCCGGGCCGCTGAAGACGCCCGGCGGGAGCAGGACCGAGGCCGCGAGGTTCGGCTCCTCAGCGCTCGGCAACGAGACCGGCCCGCTCTGCACCGCGACGAAGGTGTCCGCGGCGGCGGCGCCCGCGAGGGCGAGCGCCAGCACGAACGCGGCGAGCGTGCGCCTCATCGCTCGGCGGGCCGAGCGAGGCGGAGCGTCGGAACGCCGGCCGCCTCCTCCGCCGCCTCCGCCGCGACCGAGCCCGCAACCTGCGCCTTAAGCGCCTGCTCGAGCAGGACGAGGAAGTCGTGCTTGTTCGAGGCTGCGTTCGCGGCCGTCTCGCGATCCACGTGGCCGGCAAGGACGAGGTCGATCAGGGCCTGCGCGAACGTCTGCATCTGGAAGAACGAGCCTTCGGCGATCGCCTCGACGATCTCCTCCGTGCGCTGCTCGCGGATCAGGTCCGCGATCCGGGCATTCGTCACCATCACCTCGACGGCCGCCACGCGGCCTCCCGTCGTGCGCGGCAGCAGCCGCTGGCTGACGACGCCGCGCAGGACGCCGGCGAGCACCGAGCGGATCTGCTGCTGCTTCACCGGCGGGAAGAACTCGATCATCCGCGCGATCGTCTCGGCGGCGTCGACCGTGTGCAGCGTCGAGAAGACGAGGTGGCCCGACTCGGCGGCTTGGAGCGCGACCTGTGCCGTTTCGGCGTCGCGCAGCTCGCCGATCAGGATCACGTCGGGATCCTGGCGGAGCACGCGCCGCAGCGCCTGGTGGAAGGACTCGGTGTCGAGCCCGACCTCGCGCTGGTTGACGATGCACATGCGGTCCGGGTGGAGGACCTCGATCGGATCCTCGATCGTGACGATGTGCTGCGGCCGCGTCCGGTTGATGTGGTCGAGCATCGCCGCGAGGGTCGTCGTCTTGCCGGAGCCGGTGGCGCCCGTGACGAGGACGAGGCCGCGGTGCTCCCCCGCCAGGCGCTCGACGCCCGGCGGCAGGTTGAGCAGCTCGAAGCTCGGCACGTCGGTCGGGATCACGCGGAGCGCGAACGACGTCGCGCCGCGCTGGCGAAAGCCGTTGACCCGGAAGCGCGGCAGGCCCTCCGACGTATACGCGAGATCGAGGTCGCCGCTGTCGTCGAACGCGACGCGGCGCCCCGGAACGTGAGCGGTGACCGTCGCGAGCACGACCTCGAGGTCGTGCTCGCTGAGCGCGGGCCAGTCCTCGAGCGGCGCCAGCTCGCCGTCGCGCCGCAGCACGGGCGACTTCCCGAGCTTCAGGTGGACGTCGCTGGCGCCGAGCTCGACGGCTCGTTCGAGCAGGGTATTGAGATCCATAGCGGCACCGCGTGCATCGGCACCGCCCCGCGCGCCCTTTAGTTCTTGGACCTCATTTCACGCGGAGGGGGCCGGTAGGCCTGGCAGCCGTTGCTCCGGCCTGCGAAGGTGAGCACGTGGCCGACCGCGAGCTGGCGATCGACGCTGAGCACCTGAGCCGCCGGCGTGTGGCTGCCGCCGAGGCGTGGAACCTCACAGACGGGTTCGTCGTCATCGGCGCCGGCGAGCCGCTCGCGATCCCGGGGAGATACGACCGCACGTATCCGTTCCGGAGCCATTCGGAGTACGTCTACTTGACTGACCGCGAGCGGCCCGGTGGCGTCCTCGCGTTCGACCCGAAAGAGGGCTGGTTCGAGTTCCTGGCGCCCGTAACGCGCGACGAGCTCGTCTGGTCCGGCACCGAAGGCGCCCAGGAGGGCGTCCCCCACGGCGCCCACGACGTCTCCGAACTGCCACGCTGGCTCGGAGAGCGGGGCAGCCGTCGTTGCTGTTGCCTGGGCGCCGCGGTCCCCGGTGTCTCCTCTGACACTCGCCTCGAAGACGATCTCCGCTACGCCCTCACACATGTGCGTCGCGCCAAAGACGACGTCGAGCTGGCCCGGATGCGCACGGCGGAGGAGGCAACGCGCTCGGGCTTCCTCGCGCTCGACGCGTTGATCGCCGAGGGGCAGACCGAGCGTCAGATCCAGGTCGACCTGGAAGCCCAGTTCTTCCGGGGCGGTGCCGACTTCCTGGCGTTCGACACGATCGTGGCCGGCGGGAGCCACTCCGCAGTCCTCCACTTCGCTCCGACCACGAGGCCGGTCGCTGCCGGTGAGCTCGTGCTCGTCGACGCGGGCGGCGAGTGCCGCGGCTACGCCAGCGACGTCACTCGGACCTATCCCGTCTCCGGCGCGTTCACGCCCGAGCAGGCGGAGCTCTACGCCGTCGTTCGAGCGGCTCTTGCCGCCGCGACCCAAGCGTGCAAGCCGGACGTCGAATGGCGCGACGTGCACCGCGCGGCGGCACACGTTGTTGCCGATGGCCTCGCCGCTTTCGGCATCCTGCGCGGTGCGACCGAGTCGTTGTTCGAGCGCGGCGCGGTCTCGCTCTTCTTCCCTCACGGGGTCGGGCATATGGTCGGCCTCGGCATCCGAGACGCGGGCGGCGTGCTGCGCGACCGCGAGGCGCCCGGCGCCGGCTTCCCTCCGCTCCGCGTCGATCTGCCGTTGCGGACCGGCTACACGATGACCGTCGAGCCAGGGATCTACTTCATTCCGGCACTCCTCCGAGATCAGACGAAACGAGCGGAGCTCAGAGACGCAGTCGACTGGGGTCGGGTGGACGCGTTGCTCGACTTCGGCGGGATCCGGCTCGAAGACAACGTCCTGATCACCGACTCCGGATGCGACGTGCTGACGAGCCGCATACCGCTCTGCGATGAGGATTTGCGCTAGACGCTCTCAGGCCGAGACCCGGTACGGCGCCCCTGGGTCCCCGGCTGCGCGTGCGAGCCGCTCGACGAGACCGAGCGGCGCCCGGACGAGGCCGCGCGCCTCCTGCGGGTGGCCGAGCTCACCCGCGAGGATGCCGGAGACGACGCGGAAGACGCCGGGGGCGCGCGCGAGCGCGAAGACGGTGCGCGGGAAACGGTCGAGCGCGACCTTCGCGCCCCACGACGCGGACGCGTGTGGGCCGAGCACTCGCTGCAGCGTCGGGGCGTAGCGATCGAGCGCCCCGGCGTCGCCGGCGAGGAAGGCGAGCGCGTGCTCGGCCGCGAGTCGCGCGGACACGAGCGCCTCGTAGATGCCGTCGCCGGACAGCGGATCGACGAGCGCGGCCGCGTCGCCTGCGAGCAGCGCCCGCCCGCGGGCGAGCGGGCCGTCCGGCCTCCGCATCGGCAGACGGTGCCCGCGCACGTCGGTCAGCGCGGAGCCGGGCACGCCGTGCTCGGCGCAGAGCCGGCGGAGGTGCTCGCGCAGCCGGGGCCCTTCGCTCTCCCAGCCGCCGACCCCGAAGTTCGCGTGCTCGCCCTTCGGGAAGACCCAGCCGTAGCCGCCCGGGACGACTCCCAGCTCGACGACGGCACGGCCGCGGTAGCGCCGCTCCGGGATCGCGTCGTAGGAGACGTTCCCCTCGCAGGCCACGCTGTAGTGCGGGGCGCCCGCGAGGCCGAGGGCCTTCGCGCTCGTGCCGTTGGCGCCGTCGGCGCCGATCACGATCTCCGCGTGCACGCGGTCGGTGCCGACGGTCGCTTCGGCTCCGTCCGGTCCGGCGGATAGACCTACGACCGTGACACCGTCACGGAAATCGACCCCCACTCCGACGGCCTGCTCGACGAGAAAGGCGTCCAGGCGGCGCCGCTGCGTCATCAGGACGACGGGGGCGGCGGTGCGGCGCTCGAAGCGCTTCCGGTAGCCGAGCCGCAGCTCGACCTCCGCGACGCGGTCCTCGACGACCGGGCCCACGTCGCAGGGCAGCTCGCGCACCGCACGACCGGTGAGCCCGCCGCCGCACGGCTTGTCGCGCGGGAAACGCGCGCGGTCGGCGAGCAGGACGCGCGCGCCCGCGCGGGCGAGGCGCAGCGCGGCCGTCGAGCCGGCCGGCCCCGCTCCCACGACGAGTGCGTCGAAGCGCTCCACGACCCCCGATCCTAGTTAGTCGGGAGTCCCGGCACCGTCGCAGCATGATGGGCGGAGGAGGATTCGAACCTCCGAAGGCTGAGCCAACGGGTTTACAGCCCGTCCCCTTTGGCCACTCGGGAATCCGCCCCGGGAGCGCGGGCATCTTACCGGCACGGCGTCCGCGCCAGATCTATTGTTGCGGCATGAGGCGCCTCGTCGTCGGGCTGGCGGTGCTCGCGCTCGCCGGCGGCGCGGCAGGCGCGGAGCTGCGGCCGACCGTCCTGCCGAGGCCGGCGTTCGCGCCCCCGGTCGCGGACGTGCGCCCGTCAGGAGAGCTGCGGCTCGGGCTCGTCTCGTCGCGCGCGCGGGCGCCGGGGCCGGGGCCCGAGTGGCCGGCTGCGCCCGCGTGGGCGCCGGAGTCCTTCCAGGGCAAGCCTCTGCTGACGGCGATCCGGCAGACGGGCAAGATCTTCCTCGTCTACGGGCCCGACTTCGCCTCGGCCCGCTACCTCGTCGCCGCCGACCAGCGGACGGGACGGCTCCGCTACGCCTTCGACTTCGTCAACTTCGCGTACGCCCCGGAGATCGTGCCCGGCGACCGAGAGTTCGTCTACGAGCAGCTCGTCTGGGCGCGCGAGGCGGACGGCGTCCTCTACGTCGAGACGGCACACTCGACCTACGCGCGCTCGAGCGGGAACCGGAACGCCTACGTCACGGCGATCGACCTGCGCACGCGCAAGGTGCTCTGGCAGAGCCCGGCGCTCGTCGCCAACGCGAGTACGTTCGTGCTGGCGGGCGACGTCCTCGCCACCGGCTACGGCTTCACCGCCGAGCCCGACTATCTCTACCTGCTCGACCGCCGCACGGGGCGCGTGCTCGACCGGCTGGCGCTGCCGACGGGGCCGGAGCGGATCAGCCGGCGCGGCGACCGGCTCTTCGTCAGCACCTACGACCACGAGGTCGTCGCCGAGCTGCGGCGGAGCTGAGGGAGCCGCGGGGTACAATCCCCGACGCACGTGCCCTCTTAGCTCAGTTGGTAGAGCACCTCCATGGTAAGGAGGGGGTCGACGGTTCGAGTCCGTCAGAGGGCTTACAAAGACCCCGCAAATCGCGGGGTTTTGTTCTTCTCGGAGACAACGCGGGCCGGTGCGGTCCGCACCAGGTCCGCACGCGCCTCCCGGATCGCCTCCTCAGGGACGATCCGCCCAGCACCGTCGAGCTCGTCGAAGACGTGCCCGTAGGTGTCGAGTGCCATCGTCGCCGAGTGCCCGGCTTGCCGGGCGACGTCGACGATGGACCGTCCCTCCGCGATCAGCAGCGATACGAACGAGTGCCGCAGGTCGTAGGGACGGACGTGGCCGAGACCGGCTCGGTCGACCGCGGGATCGAACACGCGACTTCGCCAGTTCTTCCAGTCGTCGCGGTCCCACGGTCTGCCGTCGTGCGCCGGGAAGACGAGCTCGCCATCTCCCGGTCGGCCGTTCTTCATCCGCAACTCCGCGAGGTCTTGCTTCAACGGAGCGAGGATGCGCACCGAGCGGCTCGCCCGGGTCTTCGTGCTCTTGACCTCGCCGTACGAGACGGCCCGCTCGACGAGGATCGTGCGCTCGCCGATGTCGCCCCAGCAAAGCCCGAGGGCCTCGCCCGGGCGCAGGCCGGCGTAGGCGAGGATCGACACGAGCACGGCGTCGCGGTCCGTCGGCAGTTCCCGCCGCAGCCGCTCGACCGCCGCCGGCAGGAGCGGACGCACCGCTCGCTGGCGGACGACCGCTCGCTTCCGGACCGGCTTGACGGGGTTCGACGTCAACCGCCCCCAGGTCACCGCCTCGCGGCAGACCGCCTGGAGGAGGGCCAGCGTCTTCCGGATCGTCGGCTCCCCCACGCTGGCCGCCCGGAGCGCCGACTGGAACTCGTCGACGACGCCAGGTGTCAGCTGCCGGAGCTGCAGGTCGCCGAGCCGTGGCAAGACGTGCAGGTCCCACATCGACGCGTACCGCTCCTGCGTGCTCCGCGCGAGCTCGGTGGAGGCGTACCGCCGCCACCACTCGCGGGCGAACTCGCCGAGCGTCACCTTGCTCGCTTCGAAGCCGGCGAGCTCGCCGAGCTGCTTGCGGCGGCGCATCTCGGTCTCGAACCTGACCGCGTCCTCGCGCCGGTCGAACGACCGCAGGTGTTCCCGGGAGCCGCGGCCGGCGTCGCGCCAGCGGACGCGATAGACGCGGCGCCCGTTCTTGAGCGTGCGCTTCTCGATCACTCTTGATTCACCTCCTCTCCGAGTGCGAGTGAGCATGGGTCGAGTTTGCACGCTCGTTCGGAAGTCGGCTAGTCGGCGTCGAGAAGCTCACGAAGGCCACGCCTCGGAATCGAAGGAGTCGCAACCGGCGTTCGGACGCGGACGACGTTCGAGTCGATCCAGTCGTCGACGTCGGCAAACCGGACGCGCAGGCGCCCGCGCAGCTTCGACGCCCGCAGCTCGCCCGCGTCGATCGCGCGGTAGATGGCATTGGGCGAGAGCCCGGTCGCCTCGGCAACCTCGCTCACGGTGAGCAGCCGTCGATCGATGTTGACTGATGCGGGATTCACGTCCTTCGAGGCGCGGATCATGGCCGGAGACCCTGACGCGAGCCTGACAGCCGGCTTACGGACATGGTCGGTGTTTCCTCCGAGGCCCTGTTTGCGGTTACAGCAAACAGTCGGCTATAGACAACATGTGCTGCTATACTCCCTGTTTGCAATGACAGCAACCACTCTTCCCAGAGAGAACGATCTCATCGAAGCGGCCGCTGCGTGGCTGCGCGAGCGGGTCCCCGCTACCTGGGCGGTCGACGTTCGTCCGGAGGCTGCGATCGAGGTTCGGGACCCGGGCGTCTACGCCACGTTGGCCGTCGAGGCGCGGCGCTCGATCGGCCCGCGCGACATCGAGCGCCTCTTCGGGAGCCTCGGCCGAAGGGTTCGTGCGCTCTCGCCGAACATCCAGATTTTGGTCGTCGCACCCTGGCTGAGCGCTCGCACACGGGAGCTTCTCGCCGCGGAAGGCGTGAACTACGTCGACCTGACCGGCAACGCGCTCGTCCACCTCGACACTCCGGCGCTCTTCATCCAGACGCGAGGGGCCGATCGTGATCCCGCTCCAGCCCCGCGCGGGAAGGCTCGCGTTCGCGGTCCGAGAGCCGGGCGCCTGATCCGGACGCTGGTCGACGTCCGCCCGCCCTACGGGGTGCGCGAGCTCGCACAGGCGACCGGACTGGCTCCGGGCTATGTCTCGCGGCTCCTCGCCGCGCTCGACGAGGATGCGCTCGCCGAACGCTCCAAACGCGGCCGCGTCCAGTCAGTCGACGTCGCGGGTGTCCTCCGGCGCTGGGCCGAGAGCTACGACGTCTTCAGCTCCAACGATGCCGCGACTTTCCTGGCGCCACGCGGGGCCGCCCAGACGCTGCCCGTTCTCGCCGACGTGCCCGAGGTCAAGCCGTCCGCCGTCACGGGCTCGTTCGCTGCCGTTCGACTCGCGCCGGTTGCCGGCCCCGCCTTGCTCTGCGTCTACACGGAGAACGTCAACGCGCTCGCCGACGCGCTCGAGCTAATCCCGACCGACGAGGGCGCGAACGTGGCACTGCTGCGACCCTTCGACCCGGTCGTCTGGCAACGCACCGAGGAGCAAAACGGCGTCCGCTACGCCGCGCCGTCTCAGGCGGCGATCGACTGCCTTACGGGCAACGGGCGGATGCCTGCCGAAGGCGAGGCGCTGCTCGAATGGATGCTCGCCAACGAGCAGCAGTGGCGGCTCGACTCCCTGGCTGACGTGACGCGGAACAGGGTCGCCTGATGCCTCGCAACCGAAGTGAAGCGGATCCCCGGTACGTCGCTGCGCGGCGCGTGCTGCTCGACGCTCTGGAAGCGCTCGCTCCCCACGGGCGGGCGGTGATCGTCGCCGGGGCACAGGCCGTCTACCTGCACACGGGTCTGAGCGAGATCGGCATCGCTCCCTACACGACCGACGGCGACCTCGCACTCGACCCGGCACTGCTCGGCGACGAGCCGGAGCTCGAAGCCGCGATGCGCAACGCCGGCTTCGAGCTGCTCGAGCCCCGGCCCGGCCGGCCCGAGCCGGGCGTTTGGGTGGCGACGGCAACCGTCGACGGAGAGAGACTGCTCATCCCGGTTGACCTGATCGTCCCGGAAGGCGCTGCGAGCGGCGGCGGCCGCCGCGGTGCCCGCCTCGGCCCGCACGGCAGGCGCGCCGCGCGCCGAGCCGTCGGCCTCGAAGCCGCGCTCGTCGATCACTCGTCGATGACCGTCGCCGCGCTCGACGTGGCAGACACGCGCTCATTCGAGGTCGAGGTCGCGGGACCCGCTGCGCTGCTCGTCGCCAAGGCCCACAAGATCCAGGACCGGCTCGGCTCGGCGCGTCCCGGCCGCCTCGACGACAAGGACGCGGCCGACGTCTATCGGCTCATGCAGGCCACCTCGCCTATCGAGATTGCGGAACGACTCGCCGAGCTTCGACGCCACGAGATCGCAGGCCCCGCGACCGAGGCCGCGATCGCCTACCTCGCCGAGCTGTTCGGGCGGCGCAACGGCGAAGGCGTGCGCATGGCCACGCGCGCGCTCCGTCTCGCCATTCCGGAGGCACAGGTCTCAACGCTCGCCACGAGCTACATCGAGCGAATGGCCGGCGCGCTTGACGCCCTCCGCGCCGCCGGCGACGAGCCGGCCTAGCCGATGCGCGTCTCGGTCACCTGGTTCCCGAAGGGCGAGTACGAGCGGGCGCTCGCCACGTGGCCGGAGCTTGCCGACGAGTGGGGCGGCGTGTCGCATGCCGAGTATTGCCGCCGCCTGGAAGCGCGCCTGCGCGAGCTGACCGCGCACGGCATCCTGGTCCGGAGCGTCGCGCCGATTCGGATCGACGCTTACGTGGCGTGGTGCGAAGAGCGAGACGACGATCCCGCGGATGACGGCAGCCGTGCCGCCTATTCCGCCGACCTCGAGCGTCTGGGGGGCACGATCCCGTGGCCGCCCGGCCGCAACGAGCGGTGCTGGTGCGGCAGCGGCGCGAAGTACAAGGCCTGCTGCGGCAGCGTCGCCCCGGCGAGCCCCGAGCCCCTGCCCTGACGGGTCGGCCGCGACGCCGCTCAGAGAATCGACGCAGCCGGCCGCGTCGCAAGCGCGCGCAACGCGACGTGGAGCGCCAGCCGGCCCGGCTCGGTGGCGGCGAGCCGGCGCGGTGCCGGGTAACGCCCGCTGAGGCGGCCGAGGCCGAGCGCCCGGGCGGTACCGACCAGCTCGGCGACGAGCCAGCGGACGTCGTTCGGCTCGGGCGGTTCCCCGGCCGCGTTCCAGCCGTCGTCGATGATGGCCGCGTGGACGCGCGTATCGAGCTCATCCCAGTCAAGCTCCGGCTCGGCCAGCAGGAGGGCGACCGCCAGCTCCTGAACCGCCGCGGCGAAGGGTTTGGTCGAAAGGAGCTTCTCCGCGCACGCCTCGAGCAGGGCCGGCGGCTCGTTCCTGAGGGTCGCGCCGCGCGCGGTCAGGAAGAGCTTCCGGCCTTTGCGGCGGAGGAGGCGCATCCGGCGGGCGAGCTCGTCGAGCTCGCGTAGCGCGGCTACCTCGTCCTCGCGGTGCGGCGCGGCGCCCAGCTCGTGCCACCAGTGCGGATAGCGCCCGACGGCAGCGCGGACGAGCCCCCGGCTGAGAGCGCCCGTCTGGGTGAGCTCGAGTCCGTCCGGCGCGAGTCCGAGGAGCCAGACGAGTGGCTCGAGCGCTTCTTCGATCCCTGCGCGCGCGATCGCCGGGCACGGCTCGCTCAGCTCGGCCGCGACGAGGCCGACGATCTGGCGGCGTTTCCCGCCGCCTCGCTGCGCCCAGCGCTCGATGCGCTCTTCGTGAATCGCGGCGAGCGGCGTCCGACCGTCGAGCTCGGCGCGCGGGTCGTGAAGGAACGCCTCGACGTAGGCGCGCTGCGCGCGCTCGAAGCCCGTCCGGCCGGGAAGCAGGCGCCCGGCCTCGACGGCGAGCTCGAGCGCGAGCGCCGCCTCGTCTCGGAACCGCGCCTCGACGGACCCCATGACCGAGCCCCACGCAAGCAGCGGCGTATCGGGCGGCTCGAGACCGGAGCGCTCGAGCAGCTCCTCCACTCGCGCGAGCGCATCGGGATCTCCCTCCTCCCAGGCGGCGAGCAGGGAGCGGGTGTCGTCAGAACGGCATAGCTCGGCGTAGGCCGGAGCGGCGCCGACGCGGTCGAGGAAACCGGCGAGTGCGTCGGCCACCGCCAGCTTGCTCTCTAGCGGGACAAGCCATTTGCGCGGAAGCTCGTACCAGAGGAAGCGCTGAAGCTCGTAGAGGCTGAGAACCACCGGCTCCGCCTCGCTCTCGCGCCCGCCGAGCCATTCGAGCGCACCCTCAACGTCGACCGCGGCCTCGGCATCCTCGGCACGAATGTCGGCGAGCGCGCGCCGAACGACGAACGGCGAAAGCTCCAACGGCACCCAACTAGTCTCGCACTCGCGACTCCGGACGCAGGAAGCTTCGACTTCCGTGCTCGGACAAAGTAGAGAAGTAAATCCCCGTTCTTGGGACTGACGTCTTGACTTCGTCTCTCCTGAGTTTCACCGCCCGTCCCTTGACCGCTGCCCCGCCCGTCCCTTGACCGCTGCCCCGCCCGTCCCTTGACCGCTGCCCCGCCCGTCCCTTGACCGCTGCCCCGCCCGTCCCTTGCCCGCTGCCCCCCCCGCCCCCTGAC
>Ga0082335_1005898_pt1 | contig 16411 bp, 10 predicted proteins | sample Subgrocontami58m_FD_72375 | JGI IMG/M metagenome (GOLD analysis project Ga0082335, IMG submission 72375) | Subsurface groundwater microbial communities from S. Glens Falls, New York, USA - GMW37 contaminated, 5.8 m (SPADES assembly) (version 2) ... | reverse complement strand
GGTATTGATGGATGGATATTGCACATCAAATCCGCCAAATATTGCGCCAATCAGCCCAATAAAGATCGTCAAATACAGCAGCCAGCCTCCGAGATAACCGCGCGGCTGGAGCAGCAGCCACATCGGCATTATTGACGCCGCAAAGCAGTATACAAGCAACATAACATCCCACTGTTTTACCGTAATACGCGCCAAAAAATTCAAAAGAGATGCTGGCATGTGTGGCCCTAGCCATACAACGAATAATATCAGGGGGACAAAAATGGCGGTAGCTATTTTCAGGTTCAGATTGAACCTGTAGAGCAAGACTCCCATAATAATTGACAGCATAATGTAAAGCACCGATGAAGCGGCGACTCCGGGGCCAAAGGCAACTTCTGCTGACATGGTTTTGAATGTCTGAGCGGTTATGTCGGTAAAGGCAATGATGACGTAAACAAGGGCAAGCCACACGAAGGAGAGAAAAAGTATATACGAAGTCCGCGACATATATTCTTTGACAATCTGGCCGATCGAGGCTGCTTTGTGCCGTATTGAGACGACAAGGCTTAAAAAATCATGCACACCGCCGATAAATATTGCGCCGACAACTATCCAGATTAATGCTGGCAACCACCCGAACCAGATCGCAGCGAGAATGGGACCTACGATAGGACCCGCGGCGGAAATTGCGGATAAGTGTTGTCCCAATAACATAACCGGTTTTGCAGGCACATAGTCAACCCCGTCGTTTATCGTGCATGCCGGAGTCGGATTTGAATCATTCAACTGCAAACGGTTTGCAAGGAATCTGCCATAAAAAATATACCCTAGAAGTAATAGCAATATCGAGACGACGACAACGGTCATAATCATACGCAGACCACCCTTTCAGATCCTGGTTAGATTCCAATTTCAAGTCTCATGTTTATGAAAACCCTGCGATATTATTAACATTAAACAATAGCAAAATCAAATGACAACTTATTCTTTTTCAGGTAAAATTTTATAATGACACGTTCACAAAAACAGAGAAGTAAAAGTTTGAAGCCTAAACTGGCAGGACAAGAAAGAAACCTAAGTTCAGAGGAAGTGCGGAAATTCCAAAAGATGCTCTACTGTTACTACAGGAAACATGGTCGTAATCTTCCCTGGCGGCTGACATCTGATCCATATCACATCCTTGTTTCGGAGATTATGCTTCAGCAGACACAGGTACAGCGGGTTATGGGGAAGTACGAACAATTTACCAGGAAATTTCCGGGTTTCCCTTCGCTTGCCAGTGCCCCGCTGCGTCTTATACTCAAGGAATGGCTGGGGCTGGGTTACAATCGCCGGGCAATAGCCTTGAAACGGATTGCACAAAAAGTTATGAAAGAATTTCGTGGAAATCTTCCTGCTTCAGTAGAGACGTTAATGACTTTTCCCGGAATCGGCAGGGCGACCGCATCTTCAATCGCTGCCTTTGCATTTCATGAGCCTACGGTTTTTATTGAGACGAATATACGAAGGGTATTTATCCACAGCTTTTTTCATGATAAGGATAATATCAAGGATACCGAAATTCTTCCCCTTATAGAAAAGACCCTTGATACTTCCAATCCCCGGGACTGGTATTATGCCCTCATGGATTACGGGGTAATGATTAAAAATGAGTATGAAAATCCAAACAGGAGGAGCGCTCACTACCAAAAGCAGTCCCCGTTTCAAGGCTCTGATAGGCAGGTTCGCGGTATGCTGATCAAGATACTAACCCGTCAATCATGTGTTTCCGAACGTGAAATGATGGAAAAACTTCAGATAAGTTCGGATAAATTAAAAAACAATCTTGCACAGTTATTGAAAGAGGGCTTTATTAAGAGGAGGCGGGAAAAATACACCATAGCCTAAATTTGTTAAATAGGAAAGGCATAGCTGTTATGTGTGATTCGATCTGCAAGATTGAACCCGCCAGGGCATCAGGAAGTTTCTTTCAAAGAATTCTTACGGTCGGCGTCTGGTAAAATAAAGTCGTTGCCGAAGATAGCCTGATTCATAAAAAAAACACACTCACTGTTTCCCCAAAGCGGCGATATCTTTCAGAAAACGCTCTTTAGAATACGTTCCTTTCTTTACCACCAATGAAACATAATGGTTCAGCTTTTCCTTGTCTTTCTGGGTCAAATCCTTGGCGGTAATCACAATTATAGGAATGGTGTTTGTCTCCGGAGAAGTTTTTAGTTTGTCGACCACATCAAACCCATTAACCTCTGGCATCATCAAGTCCAGGAGAATCAGGTCGGGTTTATGTTGAAATACCTTGTCAATCCCTTCTTTTCCGCCGTAGGCCTTGAGAACATCATATCCTTCGGCGATGAGGAGTTTACCAAACAGTTCTACTGATTTTGGTTCGTCATCAATAATGAGTATCTTCGTTTGTAAGTTATTGACGATGGGGGGTAATCCGTAGGAAGCCAGTTTTGATAACAATTCACTTCGGCTTGCGGGTTTACAGAGATAATCAGTTGCTCCCAGCCCAAAGCCGATATCCTTATTATCAATAATAGAAATCACAAGGACGGGAATGTCTTTCGTGTCTTTATCCTCTTTAAGCTCTTTCAACACCTCCCATCCGTCTTTTTTGGGAAGCATGACGTCTAGAGTAATAGCAAACGGCCTGAATGCCCTTGCTTTTTGGAGCGCTTCTTCACCATCAAAGGCTGTGAGTGTTTGATACCCCGACTTTTTTAAGAAGATGCATAATAACTCGCTTGTTTTGGGGTCGTCTTCCACCACCAGCACAGTCTCACGACCTCCTGGTCTTTTTAACAAGCAGGCAACCGCCCTCTCCTTTCCCAATTGTGCAGATGGATTTACCGGCAACGTAAAGCGGAATGTACTGCCCATTCCCACCCGACTCTCAAATCCAATCTTGCCGCCGTGCATCTCGACTAATTTTTTCGTAAGGGCAAGGCCAAGCCCTGTTCCTTGGTAATTACGGGAGTAGGAGCTATCAACCTGTGAAAATTCAACGAAGATCTTTGAATAATCCTCAGGGGCTATCCCAATGCCCGTATCAGTAACTTCGACTTCTACGAAGTCCTTTTCTTCCTTAATTGCTGACGTATGGATGGTAATCTTTCCTTTTTCCCGGGTAAACTTAATGGCATTGGAAAGAAGGTTATACAAAATCTGCTTGAACTTAACAGGGTCTGCAAAGAGACGGGTGGCAGGATTGTGGATAGTCGTTTCAACGGCGAGCGACTTTTTATTCGCAAGACCTTTTAGTGTTATCAGGACGGACTCTATCGTTCCACCGATCTCAAACTCTTCGTATTTTAATTCCAACTTGCCGGATTCTATTTTTGAGAGATCCAGGATATCATTGATCATCTGTAGTAGGTGTTGGCCGCTGCTATGGATGTCCATGGTAAACTCAATCTGTTCTTCATTCAAATCACCGCACAGTTTGTCGCGAAGTACTTCCGAAAAACCGATAATTGCGTTCAACGGAGTGCGCAGTTCATGAGACATATTGGCCAGAAACTCGCTCTTGGCTTTGTTGGCAGTCTCAATCTTCTTGTTTTGTATTTCGGTAAGCCGTATCTTTTCCTCAAGCGCCGCATTATAATTGTGGATATAGGTATCCATGGCCAGTTGCATATCCAGGTTCATGATCTTGTCCAGAACGAGGATATAGTCCGTTATCTTATCAGGTTGGTCTTTATAGGTATTGATAATAAGCGGATAAAGGAGTCGATGATAAAGACAATATGCCCCAATGTACCAGTTGGGGAGCAGATTTATGCGATCGTGCGTCTTTCCGACATTGAGTCGATGCTTAAAGTACTCTTCGTCATAGTTTCCCTCCGTGAGCATAAGGAGATATTCTTTTTGTGTACGCTTGACCTTCTTAATAGTTTCTTCATCGGATAAAAAAGCCTGAGTTTCTTTAAACCGGCGGAGATGGTTGTAGAACTTGCCTATGATATCGTCGGCGTTCTGGTGGATAAGCCCGTTCAATTCTTTCAGCAGGCGTACGTCTCGTTCAGTAAAATCCAGGTAATCCTTACGGGACTGACGCTCCTGTTCGCTGAGGCTCAAATCATCGATAGGCATGACGTGTTCTTCCATGTCGAATACCCTCATGTGTGCGTAGATCAGTGGCTATTTATTTCGTCGAAACCTGCCCTGGCAAATGACCTTGCTGCGGGAAATACCTTTTCAATTAATTTATTTGAAGAGTTTTTTTCCCACAGTATCCGTTGGTCTGAGATGTTTAGTTCTCGATGATCGTTACTTTTGTCATCGTATCGCCCTGACGAATTGCATTGACGACATCCTGGCCGCTGGTTACTTTACCAAAGACTGTGTGCTTGCCGTTAAGGTGTGGCTGCGGCGAGTGCGTGATGAAGAACTGACTGCCATTGGTATTCGGTCCTGCGTTGGCCATCGAAAGTACACAGGTATCGTGAGTCAGCGGGTTGCCTTTGACTTCATCTTCGAACTTGTAACCGGGACCGCCTCTGCCAGTGCCTGTGGGGTCGCCTCCCTGAATCATAAAGTTGCTGATTACCCGGTGAAAGGCGATGCCGTCATAGAAACCTTCTTTGGCAAGGAAGACGAAGTTATTGACTGTTTTCGGGGCATTTTGAGGGTAGAATTGTATCTGGAGCGTACCCCTGTTCGTCTCAATCGTTGCCTGGTAAGTTTTTTTGGGATCAATCTGCATTGCGGGAGGAGCGCTCCACTGTTTCTTATCCATGAATAATTCCTTTCTCAATATAGGTATCTTAAATATGGGGACAATTATAAAAGCCGAATTATATCACACGATGGATGAGTGTGGTAGTAATAAATTACCGTATCTTATTTGTAGAAAGCTTTAGGTATGTAAGTCAATTAAGCCGTCTCTTGTATCCGTTATTTCTATAGTATTTACAGGGTAGGAATGGGGGTGATGTGATATGACATCGGGTTACTTAAAGAGCATGTTTATGCTCAATCTGAATAGGATCAATAAATGATTCCGTAGATCGTCATCAGTTTAAGGTAAAATTTGAAATTCTTTCGAGGTTTGTATTGTTGAGAGAGACAAATTCAATACCCATTTTAAAATAGGAAGAAGATTGTTTATCCTTAAAAGGACTGGATTGGACTACCTTTCCTTCGATACCGCCAAAAATGCTATTGTCCGGGAGGGTGAAATCAAGAAGAATTTTTTCACCAATAGGCACACCCATGCGTGAACTGATAAGTAAACCACTGGCACTGACGTTCTGGATGATACATTGATTTGTTTTGGAATGGTTGGTAATTTTGAACGTTGCAAATATGGATACATTTTTCCTCACAAATCGTCTCTCGTTTTTTGTTTTTTCATCTTTGGGTGTCTGGATACTGATTACCTCGTAGGTTATGACGGGACGGGACTTTCCTTTCACCAGGATTGGCTCCATTTTTTTTGCAATGACGATGTCCTTAACTTTTGTGTAAGTGGATTCACTGATCAGGATTGTCATCGGTCTGGCGTAGGATTCAATTCTCGATGCCAGATTGGCATTATCACCAACTACCGTATAGTCCATCCTGTCCGGAGAACCAATATTTCCCGCAATAACTTCGCCGGTATTGATTCCAATCCGGACGCTAAAGGATGGATTTCCCTCGGATTCCCATTTTTTCTGAAGTACTGCAAGTTTTTTAAGCATAGCAAGTCCTGTGTTTACGGCATTCTGGGCAGAATAAGGAATAAAGATTGGCGCTCCAAAGACTGCCATTATGCAGTCTCCAATAAATTTGTCGAGCGTTCCCTGATTTCCAAAGATTATTTTAGCCATGGCAGAAAAGTATTCGTTCAGCGTGCCGACAACTCTTTCAGGAAGAAATTTTTCAGATATTGAAGTAAAACCGCAGATGTCAGCGAATAAGATGCTGCACTCAACTCGTTCTCCCCCCAAAACGATTTTTTCTTTTTTCGTTATGATGTCGTTGGCTATGTTTGGAGAAAGATATCGCTGGAGGTTCATCCGTATCTTTGTCTCGTTAACGACGTTCTCATATAATCGGGCGTTTTCGATAGAAATTGCAGCCTGATTGGCAAACGTGGTAAGGAGTCCAATTGATTCATCAGTAAAGGCCCCCGCAACCATCCGATTATCGACATAAATAATTCCGATTACTTCCTCTTTTATTTTCAGAGGAACGCACATTATTGACCGCAGATTGTGAACCATTACGCTTGCCTGAGCGGAGAACCGTTCATCGCTCTGAGCATCTGTAGAGAGAATTGCTTTCCCCTCTCTTGCCACAAGGCTCGTGATGCCACTACTAATAGTAAATAGTGTCTTATCTTTCAGTTCCTCTTCCATGTTCCTTGCTACTTTAACGAGTAGTTCGCCAGTTTCCTTGTCTTTGAGCATGAGAAAGCCGCGTTCAGCGCCAACCACTTTAATCACCATATCCATAATCAAGTTGAGAAGGCAATCCATATCGAGGACTGAATTGATCGCCTTTCCTATTTCCACTAATGTTTCCATCTCTTTTTTTGATTTCTCCATCCTGACAGTCTCATTTTTTAACGCCTGATATGATTTAAGTAACTCCCAAAAAGTATCCTTGACCATGGGAAGATTATCATGGGACACTTCATTCCTGGAGAGTAACGTATGAATATTTTTGAGATGTGTTTCAAATATTATGAAGGGATTTTGAATGGGTGTATTCATATTTTAACGATAATTTCATTATGAATTTGATTCTGACATCTGTTGATGTCCTCCTGTATTTCACGTACGTTCTGGTAGCGATCTTCCGGGTTCTTTTCAATAGATTTTATGATAATCTTTTCAAGAGGCTCAGGAATATCAGGATTAAGAAAAGAGGGGAGTGCTGGGGTTTCATGGATATGACAATATCCAATATCTCCATGAGGGAACGGAACCCTTCCGGTCAGAGACTCGTAGAAGGTGATGCCTAAAGAATAGATGTCGCTCCGGTTATCAACAGGTCTACCCTTGATTTGCTCAGGGGACATATAAAGAGGGGTACCTAAAATCTGGCCGGCCATAGTCATTTTCGAGGCGTTATTTATACATGCAAGGCCAAAGTCGGTGATTTTAATCTTTCCGTCTTTTGTCAGCATAATGTTTTCTGGTTTGATGTCCCGATGAATTATTCCTTTTGAATGTGCGGCATCCATGGCATCACAGATTTCGATTGCAATCCCCAAAAATTCTAGAACAGACATCGCCTTTCTGTTCAGGTGTTCCCTAAGATTCCCACCATTGACGTACTCCATGGTAATGTACATCGGTTCTCCAACACAGATGTCAAAGATTGTGACGATGCCGGGGTGTTGAAGTGCGCTTGCTGACTGTGCCTCACGAATGAACCGATGAACCGCCTCTGTGTCACCCATAAAATTCTCACGGATTACCTTCAGGGCAACAATCCGTCCAAGAATCTTATCTCTGGCCTTGAAGATCGATCCCATTCCACCTGCACCGATTTTTTCAATCTGGTCGTAACGATCTTCCAGCTTCTGTTGATTTTTATCCTTTTTGTTGATCACAGGATTGGTGGGTAACCGTTCAATTCTCTGCGCAACGTTGCGGTATTTAATATCATAAGAGAGTATTTGCCTGTATATATCCCTCGCTTTATCGAAGATACCCTTTTCCTCATAGGCATTTCCAATCTGGTAAAGCATTTCCATCTTTTTGTCTTCGGGAATATTTGACTCTCGAACCCTGCTAAAATTTTCATCAGCCAATTCGACCATCCCTTTAGATAGAAAAGAAAGCCCTACCCGGCATAATGCCTCTGATTTGTATGGAGTCTCGGATTTAGCCACCTTTTGAAAAAGTGATATAGCGTTCTCTGTATGTGCATCCTTTTTTAAATAGAGTTCTCCCAATTCAAAACGTATCCTGTTTGCCTCCTCTTCAGGAAGGTTATTTCTCTTCAGGTGTTCCTCGTATTCGGCGGTCTTATTCTGGATGATAAAATTCTCGATGTTATTAATCCTCGTATTGTATTCACTTTTATCAGGGTTTAGTTTTATTAATTCTTTCAGTCTTTCTCTGGAAATTTCAAGCTTTCCGTCCATAAATGACTGGTCTGCGTCCTTCAAGAGTATATCTTCTAATCTTGACCGATATGCTGTGTTTGCCGGTTTTAGGCTTATCAATAACTTCAGTTTTTCCTCAGCCGCTCTAAAATCTCCTTCTTCATAATAGAGATTTACCATATCGTTGATAAGTTCTTCGTCATTCTTTATGAGAGTCAATGCCTTTTCAAGGCATTTTAAAGCAATTCCCCTCTTTTCCTGATTCCTTTCATAAAAGAGTTTATATTCAATAATTGCCCTCTGGTAGTCGCCTTTGGCAAGATATATGCCCCCCAGAAAGAGAGGAATATTTGGATCGGAATTACTGTATTCAGCAAAAAGAGATAATGCTTTGTCAATCTGATGAGAACAGCGATAAAAGTTTCCTAAAAGGTAAACATCAAAAATATCTTTTTTATTCTTTATCGTCGCTTCGTACTGGGATATTTCTTTCTGAAGAATTCCTTCGGAACGGTAGGTTTCATATAAAATAGTATATGTCCGTTCGTTGGCAGTGTCTGCCCTTATCAACTCCAGCAAACCTTCAATGGCATCATCAATACGGTGGGGGCATTTCTTTATGAGACTTTGATATTCATTCAGGGCAAGGTCGTATTTTTTTTGTTCGGTATAAATCCTTGCTGAGAGATAAAACTTATCAGAAAAATGACTCCCCAGAGATTTCAAATTATCAAATATCTTCAAGGCCTTCTCGTATTCACCTTTTTTATAAAGGATTTCTCCCATGATCTGATGATACCGCATATAGCGAATGCCCAAATTCATACTCTGCTTTAAAATGCGGGATTCGGGATATAGAAAGTATATCTTCTCACAAACTTTGAATGCATCATCTGTCATTCTCTTCCTTCGATAAGCTACGGCCAGGTCGTTGAGGATTTTGATATCCTCTGTTCCATCGAGAAACAGTTTCTCTCCGATCCTGATTATCTCGTCCCAGTATTCTTTTTCATATAACTTGTCCAACTTTTTAACGATATCAAACATATTTATAACCACTTCATTAAATCAGGAGCATGTCGTCTCTTTACAATGTTAGAGTAATAAAGTCGTTAAAACTCAATGAGGCGCGGAATGTGGTGTACGTTCAAATATACGATAATGTTTAAAGCCCCATGTTAACTCCGAGATAGTTACCTTTAAAATACCGGCAAACAATACGGCTACAAACATTCCTATGGCTCCCATAAAATAACCACCTACGAAAATAACGATAAATACTATGATAGGATGCATATGGACGTTCTTTAAAATTACCATATGTGATATGAGCAGATAATCGAGTAATTGGATTGCGACAAAGGAGATTGTGATAACCAAAACTGACACAAATGAACCAGTCTCCATTAACGCCATAACAATGGCCGGAATCGCACCAACAATGGGACCGAAGTGAGGAATAATATTGGCGCAGCCCGCAAGAGCGCCAATAAGAAAAGCGTAACGAATATTGAGTAAGTAGAGGGTGATAATAGAGAGAATACCAACGATGAGGGCATCGAGAAGCCGTCCGCGGATATACGACCCCATCTGATGGTTAATCTTATGAACCAGACTCAACGTCATCTCAAAATAACGATTAGGCACTAACTGTATTAAGGACTTTTTTATCCGTTGCCCATCTTTCAGGAGAAAAAAAGTAAATACAGGCACGGTAAATATCACAGAGACAAAATGGACGAATTCAAAGAGAATCTCCATGCTTTGCTCTAGTAAGTTATCGAGTGTACCACGGAGATATAAGGCCAACTCCTCTGATAAGCCGCGCTGTTTCATGAGAGGGAATTTTTCTTCAATTGTTGTTTTAAATTCGTCGGTAAGAACAGCAGGATGCTTTAATTGAAGGTTTGCGGTTATAGATTGGATTTCAGCCGTAATTGACGGTAAAAACAGAATAACACCCGACGTAATAATAAATGCAATAGAAACGAAGACAATACCGATAGCCCATACACGCTTAATGTTGTGGTTTTCAATGGCGCGTACTGCAGGTTCCAAAAGAAATGCCAGAAAAATAGAGACGATGAATGTGAGTAGTAGGGACTTCATGACGACAAAAAGGGTGATGATCAGTCCAAACGCTAAAAGAACGAAAAGCCACTTGAGTGATCGTAAGAAAAAGTGTTTATTTAAGTGGACGACAATAGTACGATTGTAGGGGTTCATATAACCTGTTAATTAACCTAGACTTTCTTTAAGACTGTTTTTGATTCTTCTAAGAGCATATCGTGAGAAGTTATTTTGGACAGTTTTTCTGGTTTATGGAATTTAGCACAAAGCGATTGAAGTTCAGTATTGGTAATGCGCAATCGATTGCCAATCATTTGGGCGAGTTTTGTCGTTACTTTGAGGCCTAGTCTTGGTTTCCTCTCGAGGATGTCAAAAAGTTCTGGACGGAATAGCCCCAGGATGTGGCATTTTTCCAAGGCAATTGCGGAAGCACTCCGCGGCGATTCGTCTAACAGGGCTAGTTCGCCGAAAAAATCGCCATTTTTCAGAATAGCCAATTCTTTACCATTTCCATCAGGCAACGTTTTGTAAATTTTTACCGTGCCCTCCTGGATAATGTACATACCTACGCCAGGTTCACCTTCCCAGAAAATATTCTCATTAGGTTCGTAATGCCTCCGGTGAACGATGCGCTCGAATTCTTTTAATTCGTCTTTAGAAAGGCCGTCTAAAATGGGAACAACCTTAAGCATAGAAAGGACATTGTCTTCGTCCTTCTTAGCCTTTCTAAATATATTTCCCCAAAAGCCGTCAACCATAACATGTCCTTTTAAAAGAAAGACGAAAGAGTTTGGAAAACGATAGGCGAATGTTTCTATTATTCTTTCTAAATAGTCAATGCCTAACAAAAAAAATGCCATGATGGTGAAAACTAACGACTTATTTTACCGTTAGTTATAGATTCTGTTGGAAAATCAGGGTAAATCAGCGTTTATCTGTATCCGACTGCAATTTTTAGGTAAAAATAATCTCTTATGAAGGCTAAAATGTGAAATCACCTGCATCAATTAAAATAAGAATAGAAAAGAGATTGTGTGTCATGGCACATGTGTGACTGTGCAAAAGTGGTACATGTCACATTATGTGATAAATAAAGTAGGTTCTGGTTCGGTGTTAAAGAAGATGTGATTAATATCAGCATTGTCCGGTTAGGAATTTGCCTGTACCGGCTTTTGTCATACCCGAATGCTTTTATCGGGTATCCAGAGGTTCGTCCATCCTAGATTCCCGCTAAAAACATGCGGGAATGACAGCTTTAGAGCAATGGAATAAAACGCGCAAAAATCTAACCGGACAATGCTGGATTAATATAAAATTATTATAAATTTGCCTAATGAAGGAGTAAAAACTTGAAAATTTCAATGTCGGGTTCATTCGGGTGTCGATAATTAATTTGATTTTACAGAGTGATTTTTATAAGATTTTGGGATATTGTAACGCTTTAATTTTGAATACATCAAAGTACAGGTATCAATCGAAGGATATGTATCCCAACCACAGAACAATTGCAGCTTTATACCAGAAACACCTTTTTAAGGCGCTGTCTTTCATTTTGTCAGTTTCCATTTGTTTAAGTTCTCCAATTACCTCAGCTGTCTCTATGCGCAGTAATGTTTATCAAACCTCATCAAAAAAATATAGCGCAAAAAAGTGGGTTAAAAACGGGCAATCAAAATACAAACGGGCAAAGTTTGAACGTGCCGTTAAGGCATATAATAAAGCCATTGCAAGCTATCCTGGTTACTTTGAGGCGTGGGATGGTTTAGGGAATGCCTTATATTGCCTGGGAAACTACGATATGGCAGTTCAAGCCTATGATAAGGCGCTAAGCCTCGATCCAAACCATAATGCTACATGGGTGAATAAAGGGATTGCGTTGTATAAAAAAGGCAATTACGAGGATGCCATAAAGTTATATGACAAGGCCATAGAGATGGACCCAAAGCTTGCTTCAACCTGGTATAACAAGGGTGTCACCCTTATTGCGTTAGGCAGGCATCAGGAGGCAATGCAAGCATTTGAAAAAGCCATCGAGATCAATCCCCAGGAAGACCTTGCCTGGCACGGGAAAGGCTACATGTTAATTTTATCTGAGCAATATGACAATGCCCTGCAATTCTTTAGCAAGGCAATCCAGGTAAATCCAGAGAGGGGATGGGCATGGAACAATATGGGAATTACCCTGGACAAGTTGCGTATGTTTGATGATGCAATTAAGGCTTTTAACAAGGCTATCGAGATCAATCCAAAGAGTGCGAGGGCGTGGCATAATAAAGCAAACTCCCTTTATAACTTAGGTAAATACGAAGAGTCTATGAGGACTTATAACAAGGCTATGGAATTAGATCCTCTTTTATATGCAGGAATTAAAAAATAATTTGTTTGAAAAAGGATACTATGCTTAATTTCTTGAAAAAAACATTTCAAATGATATTCATTTATTTTGTATTGACTTTTCTAATTACGATAAACTCTCAGCAGCGGGTAACTGCCGCATGGGCTTCCCATGTGCGTGAGAATACGCCTGTCTGCAAGGCATCCGGCCAACAAAGCTCATTACAGATTGTTAGTGATGGTGCAGGCGGGGCGATCATTGCCTGGGAAGATACCCGAAACGTTCATTTCGATATTTACGCACAACGGATTGATGCGCACGGGAATGTCTTATGGATGAAAGACGGTATTTCCATCTGCTCTGCGCCGGAAAATCAGAATCGCCCGAGGATTGTCAGTGACGGCGCCGGCGGAGCCATTATCACCTGGCATGATGTGCGAAATGGTATTAGTAATTCTGATATTTATGCACAGCACATTGATGGAGATGGAAACGTACAATGGATAAAAGACGGTATACCGGTCTGTGCCGTAGATAATGCACAGAATAGCCCTTGCATTGCAACGGATGGCGCAGGTGGCGCCGTTATTATCTGGCAGGATTTCCGTACTAACTACGCAGACCTCTGTGCCCAGCGTATTAACAAGAATGGGGAATTGCTGTGGGCAAAAGACGGCGTGCTCGTCTGTGGCACTTCTGGTGCGCAAAGTGCGCCTGTGGTAGTGGTCGACGGTGTCGGTGGTGTTATCGTAGTATGGCAGGATTTTAGGAGAACTTATGCCGATATCTATGCCCAGCGGGTTGACGGGAGCGGTAAAACAGCATGGGAAAGAAGCGGGGTCGCTTTATGCAATGCACCTGGACATGAAAGTTTTCCCGTTATTACTGGTAATGGAGCAGAAGGAGCGATTGTGGCATGGGTCGATACACGTAATGGCAATAACGACGTTTTTGCACAGCAGGTGGATGGAAATGGGTCTGTGCAGTGGTTGACGAATGGTATTCCGGTATGTACGGTATCCGGCAACCAAAATTATCCAGTGATTGTAAGCGACGGCTCAGGGGGCGCTATTCTTACCTGGTGGGATATGCGCAGCGGCGATTTCAATATCTATGCGCAGCGAATCGATCTCACCGGTAACGCCTTATGGGTAAAAGACGGCTTGGCTGTGTGTGTCGAAGCAAGTATCCAAAATTGCGTAAGTATCAGCAGTGACGGTTCTGGTGGTGCAATAATGGCGTGGAATGATAACCGTGATTCTGCCTTTGATGTGTATGCCCAGAGGATTGACCCAAAAGGATTGGCAAAATGGAACAATAACGGTGTTGCCATTTGCACAGCATTCGACACGCAATGTTTTCCTGTAACGATTAATGATGGAACGGGTGGGGCAATTATTGTCTGGCAGGATAGCCGTGATAAAGACAAGACTTATTGGGATGTTTATGCCCAAAAAATTAATGGGCAGGGTTCTCCGGGAGATTAGTTAAATATATTGTAAATGACAGAGTTATTTACAACCCCCGTGCGGATTCAGGCTTCGTCGTGAGCTCAGCCGAACGGTTTGTAACCCCTTATTTGGAAAAAATCTGAAAACTTGCGACTTGCCACCGTTTCAAGTAGAGATGCACAGCGGTGCGTCTGTACCTTCTAAAAGGTGGGTTCAAGTTGCAAACTTGAACCCGCGAATGGATGGCGGTGATGGGTTCGCTTAACCCACCGGCTTATTAATATTAATTTAAAGCAATCCATCACCAGGATAGTTGGTACACCTGTCCTTTGTATCGACTAAACATAACCTGAAGTTTCTGGAAGATTTCCCTGACCAGAGTGGCATTATTCATATAGACAGCCCACAGGAATTGATCTTCTTCAAAAGATTCTGCAAAACTTGGAATCATTTCATCTGCCACACGGTTTACCTGATTATGCCTTAACATCAACGTCGGCACGCGTCTCTCGCCATCGGCAAGCATCTCTACGGGTATAATCCCATTCCACTCCTTCGAAAAACCTTCCACTATGTAATGCCTCCCTCGCTTATCAGATAATTGATACCATACATGGGCAAAGGCAATCGAATTCTCCTTATCTACAACCCAGCCCCAAATAATATCTCCGTCGATATCCAGCGCAGAGAGTTTAGAAAAGAATAAGAACACGGAATCCTCGCAATCACCCTGTTTACGCTGTCTTGTTTCCACCGGTGTCTGCCAGAAGTCTGTCTTTGATGATTCGGCACAATAGTTTATTCCAAAGGCAATTTCCTTATATGCCTCATAGACTTGTTCACCATTTTTGAAGGTTTTGATACACCATTCCCTGTAGAGTTGATTGTCGGGAATATTGACTCCATCGGTAGGATATGTAATCAGTGGTTTTATTGACCAGGCATCTTCAACAGGTTTGTAACCTTTTCCAGCCAAAAACAGGTCGGCATACGAAACATCAGCAAAGGTTTTTATACAACAGATGCCCGATAAAATTATTGCGGCGACAACGGTTAACAAATATCTCATAACGTTATCCACCTCCATAAAATAGAGTAAATCAACTTTTAAATAAATTTCCTTACTATTATTTATCGGTCAAATATCAAGAAACTTTAAAAATAACTCAACCACTTTTGGATCAAAAAGTATGCCGGATCGTAATCTGATGTATTCGACAACTTTGTCTTTTTGCCAGGCAGCACGATATGGACGAATAAAGCTCAGTGCATCATATACGTCTATTATTGCAAAGATACGTGCCGCCAATGGGATTTGTTCTCCTTTCAATCCTTGTGGATAGCCACTACCATCCCACCTTTCGTGGTGGCAGTATGGAATATCTAACGCATGGCGTAGATATGTTATGGGCGAAAGTAGTTGATGCGCATACTCCGGATGCTTACGCATGATTATCCATTCTTCCTCTGTAAGTGGGGCTGGCTTGAGCAATATATAGTCTGGTACGGCCATCTTGCCAATATCGTGAAGAAGGGCTCCCCGTCGAATGTTCATGAGTTCCTCGTCCTTTATGCCAAATGCCTGAGCTAACTCTACGGTAACCTCGGCAACGCGCTGTGAATGTCCTTCGGTCTCTTTGTCACGCAGATCAAGGGCGCGGGACCAACCCTCGATCGTGACGTCGTAAGCAATCATCAGTTCCTCCTGAGTGCGCTGCATGCCTTCGAATAAGGATGCATTGTCTATTGCTATGGCCGCCAGCGCCCCGATGGCTTCCAAAAAACCAAGCCATTCATGGTCTGGATTGAGTGGGGAACGATGGAATATTTCGAGTACACCCTTTACCTGTCCTTTGGTAATGAGCGGCACACCGTAATAGACAACGAAATTTTCACCTTCCAATAATTCGGCAAATTGAGGGGAATTATTGATGCCGGACAGCTTAGAGACGTAAACAATACCGCGTTCATGCATGGCACGAGAAGCCTGGTATTTCCCAACATGTACAGATATTGAAGCGATGGTATCAGGGTGAAAGCCATGCGAGGCAGCGCATTCTAGTTTCTGCGTCTGTGAGTTGAGCAACAATATACTAGCAGCGTCCACGCCGAGTTTTGTTGTTACCTGTTCAAGGAAGATGCTCAGAATAACGTGCAAATCCAGACTGCTAATAAGAGCCTGATCCATTGTGTGAAGGGTAGTCAGGCGCTGAACGTGATGCTTAATTCGTTCCTCAGCCCGTTTTCGTTCCAGGGTATTTACAAAAATTTCTCCAATCATTTTGAGGAGTGCAATGTCTTCTTCTGTCCATGTCTTTTCCAAACGCACCGAATCAAAGCCCAAAAATCCAACCAGTGACCCGCTATATACCATGGGAACGATCACAAACGACTGCACGGACTGCGATTCCTGGAGTTCTTTTTCTGCATTTGCACTCTCCGGCATGTCCGCCACTCGTGGAACATGGAGGCTTTCGAATCGCTCCAGTTTTTCCATCCCCCACGGGAAATGATTCACAGGCAGTC
>Ga0082335_1005897_pt1 | contig 16413 bp, 2 predicted proteins | sample Subgrocontami58m_FD_72375 | JGI IMG/M metagenome (GOLD analysis project Ga0082335, IMG submission 72375) | Subsurface groundwater microbial communities from S. Glens Falls, New York, USA - GMW37 contaminated, 5.8 m (SPADES assembly) (version 2) ... | reverse complement strand
TAAGCGTGACATTTTGCACGGCGCCAACATCAGCCACCCGTTGCCGCAGATGGTCCAGAACGCTACGGTCGGAACGGTTCCAGCGGTCAAAAGTTGTCTGCCAGGTTGAAACCATCACCAATAGCCCCATCCACACGTAAGGAATGATCGTGTCCACCACGACCATCGGCAAAAACACATCGTCCGGCGTCGCCAGCGCTTCCTTGACCGCGACCATGTTGGCGCTGCCGCCCGTCCACGAGGCCGACAACGCGGCGAACCCGGCCCAAAATTGCGCGCCGACGATTCCTTTAAAAAGCGCGAAGGACAACGCTGTGCCAAGCATGATCCCGAAACTTCCGGCCAAAAACATCACAACGGCCGTGCGGCCGAGGCGCGCGATGGCTTTCAAATCAACGCCCAGCAAAAGCAAAAATAAACTCGCCGGCAACCCGTAGGTCGTTACAAAACCGTACAGCGGACTTTTGGCGTCAATGAGCCCGACAGTAGAAACGCACATCGGCAAAAAGTAGATCCAGAAAACCGCCGGGAGAAATCCAAAATATTTTTTCGTGCGCGGGTGGCTGGCCGCGGACAAGACCGTCACTTCGATAGCCAGTAGAATCAAAAAAATTAGGAAAGAATGTTGAATCATGAGGGAATAATCCCAATCCCTTTTCGGACGCTGCTCAAATCGTACTCCCCTTTCGCCGACAAATATTTGTGCCCACCCGCGTTGCCGCGGATAAAAAACGGCGTGTCCAGATCAATGTAGGAAAAATATCCCGATCCGGCGGCCAAATGAGCCGCGGCTGTCATTGCCAACGGACTTTCCATCATCCCGCTGATCATCAGCTTTAAGCCGGCGACTTTGGCAACCCGGGCTATAGCGGCTGACTCGACGAGTCCGGTTTTCATCAGCTTCACGCTGACCACGGACGCGGCCTTGGCGCGGATAATGGCTTCAACGTCACGCACGCTGCGCGCGCTTTCATCGGCGCACACCGGAATATCCGTCGACCGGGAAACTTTCTTTAATCCTTCAAGGTCCGCGCGCGGGACAGGCTGTTCCAAAAGCGCCGGACGAATTCGCAAACGCTTGAGTTCCTTTAAAAATTTGAGCATCGTGACGGCGGAGAATCCCTGGTTGGCGTCGAGATAAATGTCACCTTTGGGCGCCAATTTATGCACCGCAGCGACGCGTGCGACATCAAGATCGAAGTTGCGGCCGACCTTAACCTTGAACTGCCGGAATCCGCGCTGATAGAAATGACGCACCCGCTCCCGCGTTTGCGCCAGGTCCGCGATAACGATGGTGATATCCGTTTGTAATTTTTGGCAGCGCGGCCCGAACAATTGCCATAAAGGACAACCGAACCGACGCGTGAGCGCGTCGAAAAGTGCGGTCTCAACGCCGGCGATCATGGCCGGATTATGGTTCCAGCGTTCATGCAGCGCCGCGGAAATACGCCAGGTATCACGTACATCCTGGCCGGCCAACCAGCGGCCGGCGGTTTGAAGATTGTTCCGTGTTATGCTTAACTTTTCTCCTGTGATGTGCGTAGCAACCGCCGCCTCGCCGTAACCTTTGGTCCCGTCGGCCAGAGTGATAACGAATAATAGATTGTTTAAAGTTTGATGGGAACCCAAAGCGGTGCGAAAGGGTTGAATAAGCGGCGCTTTAAGAGATAAAACTTTGGTTTGTTGAATATGCCAGACTTTACGACTCATAGTTATCCTGAAATCTTATTCTTACTCTATTCCAGCGATAACCGGTTTGTCAATTAAGATATCAGAATTAACGGCTCAAACTCACTTCTTGGGTCGTTTCTTCAAGTCCGGAAAGGAACATCGGCAACGGGACGGGAGTGATGTTGATAATGACCGGGGATAACCCTTGAAAATTTTCATTCAAGAGATCATTCATTTCAAAATTTATGGATGGACGATCGCCTTCAGTTTTAATTTGAAAATCGAAACGGTTTGGATCCAGGTCAATACCACCAGGGGCCTGCGGATCTTGTTCCAAAGGAGAAGAAGCCGAGGAACTCCGATTTTCTCTGCCTTGCTTAAGCGCGGCTTCAAGATCCGCGATCTCCTTTTCCAATGCCGCCTTTTCTCCCTGGCCAGAGGTCTTTATTTTAGATCGTTCCTCTTCAAATTCCCTCTGGATATCTGTAAGACTTTCGTTAAGCCTGGTCGTGATACCCCCATTAAGTACCCAACCTATTTCTCTGGCTCTGTCCAAAAATATCGCGGCAATAACACGGCTTTTAACAGACATCTTTCGACTCCCAACAACATCGAATGGAATGGCAAATGATGGGCTGAAATCTCTTGATACATATGCATCCGGACGTTTTAATCCATTAATCATGGCCTGCCCGACAGCCTCGGCAACTTCTTCATTCCCATCCATAATGCCTCTACTAAAACCCGCATAGACTTCTATGCTCAATGGATTGCCTATCTCTATACTCCGGCCCAAGATCCTGGCAGCCATAATCCGTCCCTTAGAAGACAAATTGTTGTTTGTAACCACCATAACTAGATCGGGAAAAGCTTGGCTAATATCCTTCCCAAACTCCAGCGCTTTAAGCAGGGCTTGCCCGGCGGCTTCAGCAACTTCTTCATCCTGGTCCCCAATGGCATCGGCTAAATTTTGGTAGATCACGGGATTTATTGACTTGCCCTTTTCTATGGCCCGGCGCAAGATCATCGCCGCCATAATAGACCCTTTAGAAGGCACACTGGCATCTTTGATCAAGTTGGACAATTGCAAAGGCGCCTCGCCGATATCTTTTCCGGCCTCTGTCCCTTTAAGGAGCGCCTGTCCTGCCGCCCTGGCAACATCTTCATTAGCATCGCCAACGGCTTGAGTTAAACTCTGAAGGATTCTTGGACCTAATGACGTACCCATTTCCAGGGCCCGGCCCACGATCATTGTGGCAATAATACGTCCCTGGGGAAACACATCAGTATGTATAAGTGTATCTGATAGTTTTAAAAGTAAGTCACTTAAATTTATGTTTCTTCCGGCCTTGAGCCCTTTGAGCAGGGCATGGCCTGCCGCATCCGCAAGATCTCCTTCGCTTGATCCAAGGGTAGAAATTAAAGTTTGGATGGCATTTGAATCTAACGGCCTGCCCAGTTCTATGGCCCGGCCCAAGACCAATGCGGCCATAACACGGTCAATCTCGTCATTACTACCAATTCTGAGGACCCCTAAATAATAGTCTATTTTTCCAGCTTGAGCCTCTCTTTCCAGGTTGTCTCTGTTTACGTTGAAAGTTCTCGTAGACCACCGTTTCCCATATCTTGGCCATCCATTCCTTAATTCCGCAATGAACGCGTCGCCTTTTGCAAAATCGACTATCTCCACCGTTTCTCCGGAAGTTTCTTCAATTGCTTTGACCTCCGCCTTCAGCGAGGCGATTTTTTGCTCATATTCCTGTTTATTAACACTGACTGGTTTACTGACGGGCGAAAGGGGCGCTGGCTCTTTTTTAGCCGTTTTAAGCGCAGCTTCAAGCTCTGCAAGCTCTTTTTCTAGAGCCGTTTTTTCTTTGCGTAATTCTTTGAAGTTGCCGAACAGTGCGTCGAAATCTTCAAGTTCCTGACGCATCTCATCAAACTCTTTTTCTCCAATGTCGTAAATCCCGCTAAGGTTAGTTTTTTCTTTAGCTCTAAGCAAAATCCTGATGATCATGATACGACTATGGGCAGGTACGGGTGGAGTTTCTTTAATTCTGCGTGCTAAATCTCGGACTATGTATCCGTCAACATCTTTTCCGGCTTCCAACATCTTTAACACCACTTGTCCGGCAGTTTCAGAGACTTCCTCATCAGCATCCTGCATGGCGGCAATCAACGATTCTGGTTCATCATTGGAGATGCCACGAACCCAAACCGCACCTTTTTCCATAGCCTTAAGCAGCATCATGGCTGCCAGAACGCGGCTTTTCACAGGCGCGTTTTTGTTCTTGAGTAGATCTGCTATCTTAAGAGAAATTCTGCCTAAACCTCTTTCAACTTCCATCCCTCTGAGCAAGATCTGCCCCACGGCTTTGATAACATCTTCATCTTCCTCATCCTTTAGAATCTCGGGTAAATCTTCCAAAAATCCTAAAGAGAACCTTTCCAGGTCAGATAAGAGCGCATATTTTTCTATGACCTTGCGCAGGACCTTTGTAGCCAAAATACGATTTGCGGCAGGCAAGGATTTATTTTTCACTATTTCAGTTACGCTTAAAAAGTTTATTCCAGTATTGGCTTTTAACAAAGTTTGCAGGGCCGCCATCGAAATATTTTTATCGTTATTCCCCGCAAAGGTCATTATATCTTTCATTGTATTCGCCCTAAGATCCAATCCTGCTTCCATGGCGCTGCCTAAAGCTATTAACTCGTTAATGAGTGAGACGTTACCTGTCGTTATTACTGGTTGCATAGTCAAAACATCATATTTTGACCATTGGCTTAATTCAGCTAGGTAACTATCGGCTTTTACCAGTAGCTGTGTGCGCCACTTTTCCGTTGAGACTTGCTCCATGGCTTTTATCTTCGCCTTCAATGCAGTAATTTTCTGCTCATATTCCTGTCTATTAACAACGGGCTGCTGGCCAGCGGGCTCTGGCTGCTTTTTATCCGCTTTAATCGCGGCTTCAAGGTCGGCGACTTCCTTCTCTAAAGCCGCTGTTTCCGCTCCGTCGAAGCTTTCAAGTTCCTGCCGCATCTGTTGAATCTCGCTTTTAGTAAAATCAGTTGGTGAGAATCCTCCACCTTTTTCTTTGTATCTAAGCAAAATCCTTATCATCATAATACGACTATGATCAAGCATGGATCTATCTCTAACCAATACAGATAAAGTATAAAGTGACCCGCCGATATCGCTTCTGGCTTCGAAGCCTTTGATCAGGGCCTGCCCGGCGGCTTTGGAGACTTCTTCGTTGGCACTTTCTACTGCGGCGCTTAAATTGGCTGAGGTAGCCGCATCCAGGGGCCAACCTTTTTCCATGGCCCTACCTAAGATCATTGCCGCCATAACACGACCCTTAACAGGGGCCGTTTGAGCTATCGCAAGAATTGATAAATCACTAAATACCTTACTGATATCCTTTCCGGCTTCCAGCGCTCTGAGCAAGGCCTGCCCGGCAGCTTTGGACACATCCTCATTATTATCCCCGATAGCGGCAACTAAATTTGCCAAAGTCCGGGAATCAAGGGGAGTACCACTTCCCGCGAAATTTCCTAAAATCATTATGGCACTGATACGTTGCAGAACCTTAAGATTTTGATCTTTAGCCATCAATGAAAGATCAAAAAGCGTTGCGCTCCCGAATGACAGCAAGCTCAATTTCACGCCTTCATAATCTGACCATCGCTCTAATTGGGCAATATAAGCATCGGCTTCTGCAATTAACTCCTTCCACTCATCAACAGGGGCTTGCTTCATTAATTTTATCTTTGCCTTCAAGTAGGCGATTTTTTGCTCATTTTCGGAAACGGACGAGCCCTTATTTTTTTTATTTATTGCAGTATTGTCGCCCACTGGCGCCCGCAACGTCTCTTCGATCTCTTTTATCTGATTCTGTAGTATGCTTTTCTCCTGCAGCAAAGCCCGTTTTCTGGAGAGTTCCTTCTCGGACTCCTCTTGGATATCTTCGGCACCGCGTTGAAAATTATACAAAGTATTGCCCTCTAATATCCAACCCATTTCCTTGGCTCGGGTTAAGATCATAACCGCCATAATACGATTTTTCGGAGGTTTATTTCTATTTGCGACTATTGACGAAAGCCTTGAGAATGAGCTGGTGATATTGGTGGCGTTAGTTTCCAACCCTTTTAACAACACCTGCCCCGCGGCCATCGCAAGATCCTGGGGCGTCTCGCCAACAGTTTCGCCCAAATATTCTAAAGTTTGACCACTCAATCCCACGCCGCCCTCCATCGCCCTGCCCAGGATCGCGATGGCAATAATACGGCTGCGTACAGGCTTATCTCTGTTTGCGGCTAATGCTACAAGTTTAGAAAATGCGACAAACGTCTTGCTTCCACCCCCTATCCCATTTGACAGCGCCTGCCCCGCCGCTGTCGCGACATTCTCGTTCAAATCGCCGACGGCCTCGCTTAAATATCCTGAACTTACATCATCTAATGTCACCCCTGCCTTCAAAGCCCTGCCCAGGATCGTGATGGCAATAATGCGATTCTTGACAGGCTGGGTCCGGTCTGCAGCTATTCCCGAAAGCTTAAGGAATGAATCATTTATATAATTTCTGGCTTCCAACCCTTTTAACAACGCCTGGCCGGCAGCCATTGCAACATTTTCGTTCGGATCGCCAACGGCCTCGCTTAAATTGACTATGGTTGCCGCAGTTAATTCCGCTCCGGCCTTCAAAGCATTGCCCAGGCCTATCGCCGCAGCAATACGACTCCTTACGAGTTCATTATCTCTTCTCACAACCAATGACAGGCCATAAAATAGGTTTATCATCTTACCTGGCTTTATCCGGTCCATTTCATTTTGTAACTCCAACCGGGCCTGGTTTGTGGACATCAACTCAAAGGAAATCCAGTCATCATACTTTGACCATTCTCTTAATTCCGCGGACAACTTCTCCATTTCTGCGGGATCAACCAGGCCTTGGTAATTCAGAGGGAAGATTTCTCTGTCTATCAATGCTATTCTGTTCTCCAGTTCACTTATCTTTTTTCTATATCCTTCTTTCTGCAGCGCCTCTTCAGGATTTAGTGTAGCCGCTTGAGTTGGCTTGGACTCAGGACTGTCGGTAAGGGGTAGTGACACCCACAATTCCGTGTGAATTTTTCCGGCATAATAACCAACATTAGCCCCTAGTTGTTCTAAGGCCAATTTGTCCTTCAAAAGCCCCTGCAAAAATTTGGGGGCTTTTTCCAGAACATCCTCTTCAGAGGCATATGAGGCGTCAAATAACGAAGCATGAATATCCCGGCGCATAGGATTATTGTAAATCACAGAAAGAAGTAACCTGTCGCCCCGATATTCCCAGCTGATCTTGACTTCGTTAGCGCCATCGCCCATTTGCTGAACATAACGTTCGATGGCCTCCTTCATATCCTCGCCGACCAATTTATCAAAATGATCTATTTTTTCCTTATTCTTCTTCCACGCGAAGCCTTCCACATTGGCCATTTTCCCCAAACGCACTGCCCCCTTGACCCAGCTGGCGACTGTTTTCCCGATGGTCTCCAAAGACCCCGTACTTTCAGGCAAGCCGTTGAGAATCCCGTCGATCGCTTCATTGACCGCACGGTCCTTTCTTAAGAAATCATTATTGGTGGTCACCGCGGCTTGGACGGGATCTAAGAATTCAAGACTTTTGCCCGCGCCGGCCTTGACGTCGGTCCTTAAATCCAGGATGTGCTCAATATCCATATTTGTGGCTCTTTTGCCTTCGTTATTGGCCACCCATTCGACCATTCTGGCAACGATCTTATTCTCATACTCGCTTGCCTTTTGGATACTATCGGCGCTGGCGACCTTGCGGGCCAGCTGAAAATCGATCTTGCCCTCATTGTCCACGACGATCTCGACCTGTTCATCTTCCGTCCTGGGTTGCGAGGTCATAAAAGCGATCAACCGGTCGGCAAACTGTCTCTCGACGATCTGCTCTAACGGCCTGGCCCCATAACGCGGATGATAACCGCCATTTTTGATCAGGTGCTCTCCCATGCGATCAACGGACGCTTCACCGGGCCTTGTGATCGCGATCTTATTTGTTCTCTCAATATCGCTGACCTCCCGTTCCACGGCGATCCGGGCCACAGTGACCAATTGCTGGTAGCTTAAAGGATTAAAGACCACTCTGGCGTCGATGCGGTTCAAAAATTCAGGACGGAAGAACAGCTTAAAGGCCGTTTCGACCTGCGGACGCATCTTTTTAATAAATTGATCGATCTTGGCCGGATCATTGCTCTCAACGGCTTCTTTAAGTTGATCATAGAGGCCTTCCATTCCCAGATTCGTTGAAAGGATGACAATGGTATCGCCGAATTTGGCGGTCGTGCCCTTATTGGATGTCAAACGCCCGTCCTCTAAAACTTGCAAAAGAAGGTCCAACACCTGAGGGTCGCCCTTTTCGATCTCATCGAACATGACGACCGTGTTGGGGTACTTGCGGATGTATTCGACCAATTCCCCTTCGGTCTCATCGGAACCTACGGTCCCCGGCGGCGGACCGATCAGCCGCGTGACGTCTTCCCGGCTTTTTAAGCCACTGACATCCACGCGGAAAAATCGCATACCGGTTTCCAGGGCGATGATCTTGCCCAGCTGTGTTTTCCCGACACCGGTAGGTCCGGCAAAAATAAAAGACCCGATGGGCTGGTCCTTTGGCTTTAATCCTGCCTTGGCGACCTTGATAACATCGACAACTTCCTTGATGGCTTCCGGTTGACCAACGATCTTAAGCCCTATGCTTGCCTCCAGATCGAGTGTTCTTAAATTCTCGTTTTCGCTGGCAAGCAAAAGCCCCACATTGCTGTCTTTGAGATCTGTTTCCTGCAAAACATAATCCACCACGTCCTGCCGGGTGATCGTGATCGAACGGGCTTCTTTCAACTTTTCTTCCAATGTCTGGATCTCTCTGATAAATCCCGTCAAATACTCGCTATTACGAATATCCTGGGCCTGGATCTCGCCGGATTCGGCCAGAAGCTCCGCAAATTCTTCAGTAATATTAAGGATGGTTTCGCGCAGCTTTCCCATCAACTTGTCTTCCGCCTGTTGTTTCTTGATAAAAACCGCGTTAAACCATTCGCGGATCTTTTCCTGGGCCGGCTCTCCCCTCAAATAACGCTCCCATATTTTTACGGCCACCTCAATGGCGTCGAGTTTTATCGTAATGCGGTCGGTGTTCATTGTGCCGTTATTCTTGCGCTCGATGTCTTCCTTGACATATAACGCCATATTCTTAAGCACGTCCTGGAAGGATTCCTGTTTAAGGGAAAGCAGGGTAAAGTATTTATCGAAAGATTCTTCGGTGGTAATATCCTGGCGGGACGTGGTCATGACAAACCGGATCGTTTCCTTACCCTTGAAAAGTCTTAAGAAAAATCCCAGCAAGAACGGATTCCCCCTGATCAAGGCGAGTTCTTTCTTGATATCGTCAAAATCCAGGACAATGGTCGTTTCCAGACCTTTGACCTTGTCATCGGCTTCAATGGCATCGACGAGTTCTTTGATCCTTGCTTCAAATGCCCCGGCGACAGAGAAATATTTTACCAATTTTCCCAGATCCAGCCGTAACAGCCGCTTATTGGCGAACCCTTCGATCTGTCCGGTGGCGATTTTTGCCGCCAAACTGTCGACGACCATCTTTTGGGCCAAAAGCGATTCCGACTGGATAAACACGTAGTTGCGTCTCTGCCGGTTAAGGATGCGGGCCAGACTCAGAACATCGTCCAAAGGAGGATGAAGGTCCACAACCTGGCCTTCACTGGCTTCGATAGTAAGATTTTCAAAACTTTCATTGATCTGTTTTTCCTGCATTGTTTGCTCTTGTTGCTGCTGAGTTTTCTCTTCCTCAAGCAATTGACGCGCCCGGCTTATGTCGCCTTTTTTGATTTCCTCCAAACGCTGCAGCTTTTTTTGCATAATACCTGATTTACTCTGTTCATTGCGTAAGTTCTGGCTGATGATCTGACGTTTGGCGTCCGTGTCGGCCAAATTCAGATCATCCTGATAGCGGCGGATCTTCTTCTCGGATTCCTTGATCATAAGGTTTATTTCCACCAGCTTCTCATTGATATTGCTTTGATCAAGCTCAACGCTTTCCTCGGCGCCTTGGACACCCGGGAGATTGATCCTGAAAGACTCAAAAACCCCCTTATCCTCCTGCCTTCGTTTTATAAAAATTTTCTCAAGCCCCAGCGTGATGAGGACCTCATTGAAATCCAGCGGTGCGGCGGAAGAAAGCAAAAGATTTTTCATTCTGGAAATCGCCGCTTCGTTGCGATAAACCAGACTCTTTCCTTTCGTCTGCTTGGCGAGAAACTGGACTTTGCCGGCGCGGAATTCCGCTTTTATTTCCGCACCCTTGCTTATCTGCTGGGACAGGATCTTTTCGGCCAGGGGCACGGTCACAATGCGCCTTAAAGCCCTGACCAGCGGACGGGCGCCGTTGACAACATCATATCCTTGTTCAATGATTTTATCGCGCAGTGCTTTATCGATGGTCAATGCCCCGTAACCCTGTTCCTTCAACTGCGCGTTAAGACCACCCAGCTTGATATCAAGGATCTTTTCCAGGTCCTGCTGGGAAAGCGGATTAAATGCGATGACATTGGCTTCTCCCACCCTCCCCAAAAGTTCCGGCTTAAACTGCTGTCGGATAGAAGCGATCAACCGATCTCTGACCGTATTTCGGATGTCATTAATAAGATGGTTTTGTGCGGCCCGGATATCGTTGAGATCAAGGATCCGGGAAATTTCCGTATATTGGGCCAGATCATGGCGGTAACCCGGCTCGGCGACCCTTTGTGCATCAGCGACAGAAAGTCTATAGAAAAAGAGTTGGCGCCGGAGCTCCAATTCACTCCTGACCAATTCCCCAAGCGCCGGGTCCTGCGCCGCATCGCTTTCTTTTAATCTTGCCATGATCTCGTACATTTGTTTGACATTTAAATCCGTGCCCTTTTTAAGACTGGCAATGATGTTCTCATGAAGGGCGGTCAAATATTCCAAACGCTCCTGTTTATGTTCATCAAAAACTTTCTCGGTGCTGAACAGATCGTCAATCTTGGCCAGGATGGAAACAAGCGTTTGATCGGGCTGCGTTCCGCCGGCTTTGATATCCTGCTCCAATCTCTGGAACCGACTTTGAAGTTCACGTAATTGCTCTTTCAAATTGGAATCGGCCTGGGTTGCCAGCTCACGTTTCGTAAATTCCAGGCTTTTAATGAGCTCTTCGATCTTTTTCTTTAACTCCAGATCCTCCCGGGCATCCTGGCTAAACCCTATATTGGAGGTCATCAGGATGATGGTATTCTTGAAATTGGCGATGCGCCCTTTGTTGTCCTTCAATTCTCCTTCGAACAAGACCTGCAACAGCAAATCGAATGTTTCCGGGTGCGCCTTCTCGATCTCATCGAATAAAACCACGCTATAAGGCCGGCGCAAAACATGATTGGTGAGTATCCCGCCGTTCTCATAAGATATATAGCCCGGGGGAGCGCCGATCAATTTCAAATAATCACCGGGGTTCATGTATTCAGACATATCCATCCGGACAAGCGCCTCTTCGGACCCGGACATATGCCTGGCCATGGCGCGGGCAAGTTCGGTTTTTCCTACCCCGGTAGGGCCGATAAATATGAAGGACCCGATGGGTTTATTGTCCTGAGGATTCCTTCCCCGGCGGCGCAATAAAGCCCTGTTGGTCTCTGCCACGGCTTCATCCTGGCCGATCAGCATCTTAAGCATGCTTTCCCGGTAAGTGGCGATCTTGTCATCCTCCGTTGCCATAACGACCTCAAGGGGGATATTCGCTTCCTCGGCGATTTTCCGCGCGATCTCGTCAACGGTAATGACCCATTCCCCTCTTTCCTTTATTTTCTGGAGAAAAACTTCGGAATCTTTGATTTTCTGGACAATATTGCGGTAATTGTCGATTTCCTGGTCCAGAATACTTTCGAAATAGTTTATATTGACCTGGTCATTGGCTTTATAGGCTTCCTTCAGTTTATTAGTGATGGTCCGGATCCTGTCGGCCATTTCCTGCTCCTGCGCGTTTAACTGCGCCTGGCCAAGGAGTTTTTCCATAAGGATCCCATCGAGAACATCCTGCAGTTTCGTCGGTGGTGAACCGCTGGCAAGATGACGGCTGGTCAATTCGATGGCCTGTTCAATAACCGTCCGGTCGATCTTTATTTTTACGCCTTCAGGGATAAACTTTTGGTAAATCCGGTCGACCTTGCGCACAAACCGGGTGACGATCCTTTTTATGTCATAAGTCGGCAAAGACTTCATTTTGTACACACCAAAGGTATTGGCGATACGCCGCTCTTTTTCAAAGACCTCTTTATAGACCTCCTGGTTCGCCACCCCGATAACACTGATATTGGGATTTTCAATGGCCTCTTTTAGGATAAAAGGCAAAGAGCCGATCATCTTTCCTTTCATCTCGCCGATCTGGTAGAAATCCTGAAAATCAAAAACAAGCCCCACCCGCTGATTCTTGTAGACTCTTTTAACGGCTTCGATGAATTGCTTGACTTCGTCCTCGATTTGCCCCGGAATAACCAGACTGTCGACCAATCGCGCGGTATTAAATTCCAAAAACTTCATACCCTTAACTCCTGTCAAAGGAGTTTGTTCTTCGGTTGAACGCACAATGAGGCCCTCCACCAAACCCATCCCGACATCAGGGTCTCCCACGATCAAGACATTGTTAGCTGATTCCATCGCGACCCTTCCGTCGATAAATCTGCCGCCTTCTTCCAAATAATAGGTATCGTCGATCTTTTGCAAACGGCTTAATTCATTCAAATCATTGGTATATTGACTGACAATATCTTCTTCAGTGCCCGCTTCGATCGGAGAAGAAGACTTGTGTTGGTGCCCGCCCAGCCCAAGCCGGCTTAAGACATCCTGGGCCTTTTGCCCGAACATGGTCTGCGCCACAGCCTTGGGGGGATTTTCCCCGCCATGGTCCAACGCAGTGCCGCTGATCTCTTTTTCCCCTTTTTTGTAAAGGGCGCTTAACTTATCTTTGACGCCTGAACTGTTAAATAATTTTTTGACTTTTTCGGCATTATCATGCGAAAAGACCCTCTGCGATTGACCCATGACGCCCTGGAAGAATTCTTCGAAGCTCTTGTCCTGCTTGCCGCTGGAAAGATACTTGATCAATGTTTTGGCCGCGATATCGCGCAATTCATGCTTTTCCTGGTCAGTCACTTCTGTTTCCATGTCGTCATCGGAATTTTTGTCCACCTCCTCGGCATAGTCCTCCATCAATTCATCGAACTCCTTAAGGTCTTCCTCAAGCTTTTCTGCCGCCTCATCGATTTCTTTCTGGGTGACTTTGTCCTTGTCAAGCTCAACGGCTTTTTGCCGGGTCAACCGGTCATACAGATCCATCCGGTCACAGATCGCGATCCCTTGTTCGATACCGGCGGGATCCAGTTCCGCGACATTGGCCGCAGGATTATCAAACCCCAAGGCCTGCAATGCGATCAGGTGCGGTGTATAAAATTGCTCTTCGAAAGATCCCGCAAAGGACTGATATCTGGCCAGCTCATCTTTCATTTTCGGAGTAAGTTCCTGGTCCTGCAGGGACGCTGCCAAAAGCTTATGCCTGGCGCGCATCGCCAGAATTTCATTCAGGATGCGCGAGTAATTGATATTACCGTCGGAAAGCTGCCATTCCCTTGAAGGGTGTCCGCTTAAAGCAAAGAATTGTTGCAGCAATTCTTCGATGCCGGGCGCGCTTTGGAATGCCGTGCCAAGCTTTTCGATCTGGGCAGGATTATTCTTTTGATGATGGAAAAACAACGCGTGACTTACGCCATGGGCAAAACTGCCCTCGATGTCCAAGTCGTTCTCGTGGATATCCGTGTTAATAAAGAGCGTTCCGCCCCGGCCGAGATATTCTTTGTAGCGTTTATTTGCGCCTTTTTGAACGAACTTAATTTCAAATCCCGTATTAACGCTGACGATCCCGCGTTCTTTCAATTGCTGGTAAATTTGCGTGACCCGGGGACGCAATACCTGCGGAACTTCTTCCACTCCGGCGACCTCTTGATATCCCTGACCCAGCTCATAGGCGAACCCTCCGGAAAAATATTTGCGCGGGATCATCTGCTGGGTATTGGTGTCGTAATCTTCTTTGATGTAATTAAAAACGCCTTTTTTGAAGGCATCGATGTATTGATCATAAATTTTGAGTTTATTCTTAACGTCATCCGTTTCGACTCCCGAGATTTTTCCTTGATTGATATAGGCCTTGCCCAGGACACTGGCCTTGAGGGCGCGCTTATACCACGTGGCCAAAATCATCGAGTGAACGATCTGGCGCAAAGGCGCGAAATGACTTCCTTCGTTGACTTCCTTTTCTATCTCCGGGATCAGGACCTCGCGGATAATTTCCGCTTCGATGCCTGATGGTTCGCGCTCCTTGCCGGAAAGATCATTTAATTTTTGGGCGCGATAATCCGCTTCCAGCATGACTTTCAAGCGGCTATACAGCACCCATGCCGTATCGCCTTGTTCGTATACAATGGTCTTATCGGGCACGATCCAGACTTTGTTGAAGGTATTGATCGGAATTTCCGTGGTCTGATATTTCTCCCAAGCTTTCTTGTAGACCCGCTCCCAGAATCTTTTGCCTAATTGATCTTCGGGGTACATCAGCGAAGCCATCAACTGCTTTAACAGATAATCCTGGGCCAGCAGGTCGATCCCCATTTGAGTTTGGCCCAAATCATCAGAAGCAATACGGTCTTTTTCATAAGGAGACAGGTTGACCCAAAGATTTTCTTCGGGGATGGTCAATGAGGTCAAAAAATATTTGATCAACTTCGAGTATTCTTCTTTTTGTTGCTCTTGGTCTTTTTGCGGATCTTGCCCCTTATCAATAAGAAAATTCATTTCCAGGGGATTATCGAACTTGACCTGGACCCCTAAAAGGACAGAAGGATTATAGGTTTGACTAAAAGGAACTAATTGTCCGGGAGCCGGTAAAGTAAGGACGGATGGCGAACCTTGCGCATATCCTGCTGAGGGCAGAACAATGGCATTTAAGATAAAAGCAAGGCTTAGAAAGCCGCAGAATATCTGATAGGCTGGGGATTGTTTTCTTTTGTGGTGAGAAATGAACATAATATTAAATATAAAAAATTATAAGTAAGTATAAAATATGGGGAGCTTAAAAACAAGGGTAAGGAGATGGCGGGATTTTACCTAACATATTGCAAACAAATATGTTACTGATGTGAATATAATCTATTTTCTTAAATACTAACAATTTGGCGTGTTTTATGGATTTTTAAGCAATTGAGCGGTGGTGAGCCTATCCAATAAGGAACCGCGCTTCGAGCCTTCGCCGAGGCTCAGATCAGAAACAACCACGCGGTTTAGCACGTACGTCTTGTCCCCGCCGCCTGCGGGCTTTCGATACGCCCACACGCTGTGGATGGCGTACACCCGGCCGTCGATCGTTCCCAGATATAACAAAATGTGCCCCTTCATTCCTAAAAGGGTGACGCCACCGACGGCGAAATCCGTCAGAACCAGCGCCTTGTCCTCTCCCGGCGCGCCCGCTTCCCATTCGATCAGCCGCGTGCCGGTCTGAATTTGATTTTTGGAATCCCGTGGCAATTCGATACCAACGGTGGCAAACACCTCCTGCAAAAACCGGGAACAATCCTGCGCTTGGTACATCCCGCCCCAGCCGTAAGGCTCATTGAGCATTTTAAAGGCCTGCGATAAAACCTGACGGGGTGTGTACGGCAAATATCCCTCGTGAATTTGCTCGGTGGCGACAAAACCCGAAACCAGCTCAAGGCTGCCGTCGGGCTGGCGTTGCGGGAGCGTGATCTCTGCAGAATCACCGTTAAGACGCAGCAAAGGCAGACGCGTACCCATCTGCAGTGAGCCGACAAACACGGTCATCGCGCGATCAGAATAAATATCAGCTTTGGGGACGGTCACGACGACAAACGACGGCAACCAGAAAGGTTGGGCCTGATCTTCGGTGGCGAGCGCGACATTTTTTGTCTTCACCCAGCCGGCGCTTGAAGACGATTCCACCCAAAGCCATTGTCCGTCCAGGCTGTGATGCAAAGCCACAACAGGTGTGCCGATATCAAGCGCGCTGTTTTGCAATTCATCGAAATCTTCATCAAAGGCCTGCGCGTACAAACCATCTTCTGTCGGCAGGAAACGCTGGTCGGCGTAGCGGACGATCAAACCGTATTGGCGGGGAATTTCCGCAGGAATCACGTCGAGGTTCAGCGCCTGGCGCGCGCTGTCCCAATACGCGTTCGAGGGCTTTTTGCCGTCGAGCAACAGCAATGCGCGGACTTGCAGGTCATCCAACGTCTTTTGCAGGGCGGCGCGCAGCTGTGCCATCTCGCCGGCCTGCTCCGTCGCCGCGGCGCTGATGCGGACGTTGCGTTCCTCCAGGTCGTCGACGCGCCGCTGCGTTGCGATGCCCCACGCCAAGCCGCCCGCTGCGGCGATCGCAAGCACGGCGGCAGCCGCTTGCCACCATGGCGTTCGCCGTCGCGGCCGTGTCGCGTCGCTGAGGATCGCGGCGGACGCGAGGACGCGCGCCTTGAGGGCGGGGCTGGCGGCCTGGAGCGGCACCCCGAGCGCAAGCGCCGCCGCGCCCTTTGCGGCGTCGTCGAGCAGCGCGGCGCAGGCGTCGCAGGCCGCCAGGTGCGTTTCGAGCG
>Ga0082335_1005895_pt1 | contig 16416 bp, 11 predicted proteins | sample Subgrocontami58m_FD_72375 | JGI IMG/M metagenome (GOLD analysis project Ga0082335, IMG submission 72375) | Subsurface groundwater microbial communities from S. Glens Falls, New York, USA - GMW37 contaminated, 5.8 m (SPADES assembly) (version 2) ... | reverse complement strand
GAGCTCAAAGCGCCCGAAATCATCGTGCGCAACGAGAAGCGCATGCTGCAGGAAGCGGTTGATTCGCTGCTCGATAACGGCCGCCGCGGCAAGGCGATGACCGGCGCCAACAAGCGCCCGCTGAAGTCGCTCGCCGACATGATCAAGGGCAAGGGCGGCCGCTTCCGCCAGAATCTGCTGGGGAAACGTGTCGACTATTCCGGCCGCTCGGTGATCGTGGTCGGCCCGCAGCTGAAGCTCCATCAATGCGGCCTGCCGAAGAAAATGGCGCTCGAGCTCTTCAAGCCGTATATTTTCCACAAGCTGGAGGTGCTCGGGCTGGCCACCACGATCAAGGCCGCCAAGCGGCTGGTCGAGCAGGAAGTCCCCGAAGTGTGGGACATCCTCGAGGAAGTCATCCGCGAGCACCCGGTGATGCTGAACCGCGCGCCGACCCTGCACCGCCTGGGCATCCAGGCGTTTGAGCCCGTGCTGATCGAAGGCAAGGCGATCCAGCTGCATCCGCTGGTGTGCGCGGCGTTCAACGCCGACTTCGACGGCGACCAGATGGCGGTGCACGTGCCACTGTCGCTGGAAGCGCAGATGGAAGCGCGCACGCTGATGCTGTCGTCGAACAATATCCTGTCACCTGCCAACGGCGAGCCGATCATCGTGCCCTCGCAGGACATCGTGCTCGGGCTTTACTACATCACGCGCGAGAAAATGGGCGCGCGCGGCGAAGACATGAAGTTTGTGAACGTCGCCGAAGTGTCGCGCGCCTATGAGACGCGCCAGGCCGAGGTCAGCGCCAGGATCATGGTGCGCATCAAGGAATTCGAGTTCGATGCCTCCGGCGAGAAGCGCGAGAAAATCACGCGCTACCAGACCACCGTCGGCCGTGCGCTGCTGTCGGAAATCCTGCCGGCCGGCCTGCCATTCGAGCTGATCAACAAGCCGCTCAAGAAGAAAGAGATCTCGAAGCTGATCAACGCGTCATTCCGCCGCTGCGGTTTGCGCGAGACGGTGATCTTTGCGGACAAGCTGATGTACGGCGGCTTCAGCATGGCCACCCGCGCCGGCATTTCGATCGCTGTCGACGACATGCTGGTGCCGCAGCAGAAGGACGCAATCATTTCCGCCGCGGAGAAGGAGGTGCAGGAGATCGAGTCGCAGTACACCTCCGGTCTCGTCACGCAGGGCGAGCGCTACAACAAGGTGGTCGATATCTGGGGACGCGCCGGGGACGTCGTCGCGAAAGCGATGATGGACCAGCTGGGGACCGAAGAAGTCGCCGCGTGGGACTACAAGAAAGGTGACTACGTGCCGCTCCATGACAAGAAAGGCAATGCGGTCACGCAGGAGTCGTTCAATTCGATATACATGATGGCCGACTCTGGCGCCCGCGGTTCCGCCGCCCAGATCCGGCAGCTCGCGGGCATGCGCGGGCTGATGGCGAAGCCCGATGGCTCGATCATCGAGACGCCGATCACCGCGAATTTCCGCGAAGGCCTCAATGTTCTGCAGTACTTCATTTCGACACACGGCGCACGCAAGGGGCTGGCCGACACCGCGCTGAAGACCGCGAACTCGGGATATCTGACGCGCCGCCTCGTCGACGTCACGCAGGACCTGGTGGTGACAGAAATCGATTGCGGCACGACGCAAGGCGCGGCCATGAAGGCGCTGATCGAAGGCGGTGAAGTGGTCGAGTCGCTGCGCGAGCGCATCCTCGGCCGCGTTTGCACCACCGACATCACCAATCCGGAGAACGGCCAGTTAATGGCGCCGGCCAACACGCTGCTCGATGAAGATGTGGTGGACGCGATCGAGTCGGTCGGGCTTGACGAGATCAAGGTGCGCACCCCGCTTACCTGCGAGACACGCTACGGGCTGTGCGCGAATTGCTACGGCCGGGATCTGGGCCGCGGATCGCTCGTCAACGTCGGGGAAGCGGTCGGCGTGATCGCCGCGCAGTCGATCGGCGAGCCGGGCACTCAGCTCACGATGCGGACCTTCCACATCGGCGGCGCCGCATCGCGCACCGCAGTGGTAAGCCAGGTCGACAGCAAATCGGCCGGCGTGGTCCGCTACTCGCCGGGCATGCGCTACGTGACCAATGCGCGCAACGAGCTGATCGCAATTTCGCGCAGCGGTGAAATCCTGATACACGACGAGCACGGCCGCGAGCGCGAGCGCCACAAGGTGGCGTACGGCGCGATGTTGCTGTCGCGCGATGGCGAGTCGGTGAAAGCCGGCCACGTGCTTGCCATGTGGGACCCGCACACCCGTCCGATCATTACCGAGTACGCCGGGCGCGTGCGCTTCGAGAACGTCGAGGACGGGGTTACCGTCGTCAAGCAGACCGACGAGGTGACCGGGCTGTCGACACTGGTGGTCGTCGACCTCAAACGCCGCGGCACGGCGCAGGCCAAAGGGCTGCGCCCGCAGGTCAAGCTGCTCGACGAGCGCGGGCAGGAGGTCAGGATCGCGGGGTCCGATCTGCCGGTCAACATCACCTTCCAGATCGGCTGCATCATCACGGTGAAAGACGGCCAGGAAGTCTCGGTCGGTGAGGTGCTGGCACGGATTCCGCAGGAGACCTCCAAGACGCGCGATATCACCGGCGGTCTGCCGCGGGTGGCGGAACTGTTTGAAGCGCGGTCGCCGAAGGACGCCGGCGTGCTGGCAGAAGTTACCGGCACGGTATCGTTCGGCAAGGACACCAAGGGCAAACAGCGCCTGGTGATTACCGATTTCGAGGGTGTCGCGCACGAGTACCTGATTCCCAAGGACAAGCACGTGATGGCGCACGATGGCCAGGTGGTCAACCGTGGCGAGGTGATCGTCGACGGGCCGGCCGATCCGCACGATATTCTGCGGCTGCTGGGCGTCGAGGCGCTCGCGCGTTACATCAGCAACGAGGTGCAGGACGTCTACCGGCTGCAGGGCGTGAAGATCAACGACAAGCACATCGAGGTGATCGTGCGCCAGATGCTGCGCCGGGTGCAGATCGTGGAAGCGGGTGACACCCGCTTCATCACGGGCGAGCAGCTCGAACGCGCGGAAGTGCTTGGCGAGAACGATCGCGTGGTGGCCGAAGGCAAGACGCCGGCGACCTACGATTACATGCTGCTCGGCATTACCAAGGCATCATTGTCGACCGACTCCTTCATTTCGGCTGCATCGTTCCAGGAAACCACCCGCGTGCTGACCGAGGCGGCGATCATGGGCAAGCGCGACGACCTGCGTGGTTTGAAGGAAAACGTGATCGTCGGCCGCCTGATTCCGGCTGGCACCGGTATGGCGTATCACAACGCGCGCAAGCGCCAGTTGACGGCCGGCGAGTTGTTGCCGACCGTGGAAACGCCAGCCGCAGAGGCGCCACCCGCCGAAAGCAGCGAGCAGGCAGCTTGACAAAGATGCTGTAAGCCCATAAAATTTACAGTCTTTTTAGCCTGAAACCCGGCCCCAACGGGCGGGTCAGCTGACGAGTAATCCCACGCGGACGGGACGGCTTTCACGCCGTCCCCTCCTTTTTAGGGCACTGGAAATCTGCGCAACCCGCGGGTTTTTTAACGGATTTTGAGCAAGGCGAGCCATGCCAACGATCAACCAGCTAGTGCGCAAACCGCGCGTCACCCGCCGCGTCAAGAGCAAGGTGCCGGCGCTCAGGAATTCGCCGCAAAAACGCGGAGTTTGCACCCGCGTCTACACCACGACGCCGAAGAAGCCAAACTCGGCGCTGCGCAAGGTCGCGCGCGTGCGGCTCACCAACGGCTTCGAAGTGACAAGCTACATCGGCGGCGAAGGCCATAACCTGCAGGAGCACTCGGTGGTGCTGATCCGCGGCGGCCGTGTCAAGGACCTGCCGGGCGTGCGCTACCACATCGTGCGCGGCAGTCTCGATACCGCGGGTGTGAAGGACCGCAAGCAGAGCCGCTCCAAGTACGGCACCAAGCGCGCGAAAGCCGCCTGATTTTTTGAAAGCACAGACATGCCACGTCGCAGAGAAATTCCCAAACGCACGATCCTGCCGGATCCGAAATACGCGAGTGTTGACGTCGCCAAGTTCGTCAACGTACTGATGCAGGCGGGCAAGAAGTCGGTCGCCGAACGCATCATCTACGGCGCGCTCGAGCAGATCAAGAAGAAGACCAGCAAGGACCCGCTCGAAGTGTTCAATCAGGCCGTGAACAATGTGAAGCCGACGGTCGAAGTGAAAAGCCGCCGGGTCGGCGGCGCGAACTACCAGGTTCCCGTCGAAGTGCGCCCGGTGCGGCGCGTGGCGCTCGCGATGCGGTGGTTGCGCGATGCGGCGCGCGGCCGCGGCGAAAAATCGATGGGCGCGCGGCTTGCCGGGGAAATCGCCGAGGCGGCGGAAGGCCGCGGCGGCGCGATGAAGAAACGCGAGGAAGTCCACCGCATGGCGGAAGCCAACAAGGCTTTTTCTCATTATCGATTCTAGGGATTAACCGCGGAGACGCAGCGAGTTCGCGCCTTTGCAGCAAAATTTAAGGTTTGAAAAGTGCCACGCAAAACCCCCATCGAACGGTATCGTAATATCGGCATCAGTGCCCACATTGATGCCGGCAAGACCACGACCACCGAACGCGTCCTGTTCTACACCGGCGTCTCCCACAAGATGGGGGAGGTGCATGACGGCACCGCGGTGATGGACTGGATGGAGCAGGAGCAGGAGCGCGGCATCACCATCACTTCGGCAGCCACCACGTGTTTCTGGAAAGGGATGGACAACAACTTTCCCGAGCACCGCATCAATATCATTGACACGCCGGGGCACGTCGATTTCACGATCGAGGTTGAGCGCAGCCTGCGCGTGCTCGACGGCGCATGCATGGTTTACTGCGCGGTCGGCGGCGTGCAGCCGCAGTCCGAGACGGTGTGGCGCCAGGCAGTCAAATACGGCGTGCCGCGGCTTGCGTTCGTCAACAAGATGGACCGCCAGGGAGCGGACTTTCTCAAGGTCTACGAGCAGATGAAGACGCGCCTCAAGGCGAATCCGGTGCCGATCCAGCTGCCGGTCGGCGCGGAGGAAAAATTCGAAGGCGTGGTCGATCTGGTGCGCATGAAGGCGATCTACTGGGACGATTCGACCCAGGGCATGAAATTCGATCTGCGGGAGATTCCCGCGGCGATGCTCGACGAGTGCAACGAGTGGCGCGAGAAAATGGTCGAAAGCGCCGCCGAGGCAAGCGAAGAGCTGATGAACCGGTATCTCGACAGCGGTGAACTCGGGGTGGATGACATCAAGCTGGGCCTGCGCCTGCGCACGATCCACAACGAGATCGTGCCCATGCTGTGCGGCTCGGCGTTCAAGAACAAGGGCGTGCAGGCCATGCTGGATGCCGTCATCGACTATCTGCCGGCGCCGACCGATATTCCGCCGGTCACGGGTCACGACGAACTCGGACAGCCGGACGAGCGCAAAGCGAGCGACGACGAGCCGTTTTCCGGGCTCGCGTTCAAGATCGCGACCGATCCCTACGTCGGGCAGTTGATCTTCTTTCGCGTCTATTCGGGCGTCGTGAATTCCGGCGACACGATCTACAACCCGGTCAAGCAGCGCAAGGAACGCATCGGACGCCTGCTGCAGATGCACGCGAACACGCGCGAGGAAATCAAGGAAGTGCGCGCCGGCGATATCGCGGCCGCGGTCGGCCTCAAGGAGGCGACCACGGGCGAGACGCTGTGCAATCCGCAGCACATCATCATTCTCGAGAAGATGATATTCCCCGAGCCCGTGATTTCGCAGGCGGTCGAGCCCAAGACCAAGGCCGACCAGGAGAAGATGGGTCTCGCCCTGAACCGGCTCTCGCAGGAAGATCCGTCGTTCCGCGTGCGCACCGACGAGGAATCGGGCCAGACCATCATCTCGGGCATGGGCGAGCTGCACCTCGAAATCATTGTCGACCGCATGAAACGCGAATTCGGCGTCGAGGCCTCGGTGGGCAAACCCCAGGTCGCCTACCGCGAGACCATCAGGAAGGTGTGCGAGAAAGTCGAAGGCAAGTTTATCAAGCAATCCGGCGGCCGCGGACAGTATGGCCACGTGGTGCTCAAGGTCGAGCCGCAGGCGCCCGGCAAAGGCTTTGAATTCGTCGATGCGATCAAGGGCGGCTCGGTGCCGCGCGAATACATTCCAGCGGTCGAGAAAGGCCTTGAAGACACGCTGCCCGCGGGTGTGCTGGCCGGCTTCCCGGTGGTCGATGTCAAGGTCACGCTGTTCGATGGTTCGTACCACGAAGTCGACTCGAACGAAAACGCGTTCAAGATGGCGGCGTCGTTTGCGTTCAAGGAAGGCATGCGGCGCGCCAGCCCGACGCTGCTGGAGCCGATGATGGCGGTCGAAGTCGAGACGCCGGAAGACTTCATGGGCAACGTGATGGGCGACCTGTCGTCGCGCCGCGGTATGGTGCAGGGCATGGATGACGTGGCCGGCGTCAAGGTGATCAAGGCCGAAGTGCCGCTGGCCGAAATGTTCGGCTACTCGACGACGCTGCGTTCGCTGTCGCAGGGCCGTGCCACCTACACGATGGAATTCAAGCATTACGCCGAGGCGCCGAAAAACGTCGCTGAAGCCATCATCAACAAGAAATAAAGCTTAGAGCAAAGGAACGACCATGGCAAAAGCCAAATTTGAGCGCACCAAGCCGCACGTGAATGTGGGGACGATAGGGCACGTGGATCATGGGAAGACGACGCTGACGGCGGCGCTGACGATGATATTGGCGAAGAAGTATGGTGGGGACGTGAAGACCTACGAGCAGATTGACGCGGCGCCGGAGGAGAAGGCGCGCGGGATCACGATCAACACGGCGCACGTGGAGTATCAGACGGCGAAGCGTCACTATGCGCACGTGGACTGTCCGGGGCATGCGGACTACATCAAGAACATGATCACGGGGGCGGCGCAGATGGACGGGGCGATTCTGGTGGTGTCGGCGGCCGATGGGCCGATGCCGCAGACGCGGGAACACATTCTGCTGGCGCGCCAGGTGGGGGTGCCCTACATGGTGGTGTATATGAACAAGGCGGACATGGTGGACGACGCGGAGCTGCTGGAGCTGGTGGAGCTGGAGGTGAGGGAGCTGTTGTCGAAGTATGAGTTTCCCGGGGACAAGACGCCGATAGTGATTGGCTCGGCGTTGAAGGCGATGGAAGGGGACACCTCGGACTTGGGTGAGGGCTCGATTTTGAAGCTGGCGGAGGCGCTGGATGCGTATATACCGGAGCCCAAGCGCGCGCTGGACGGGCCGTTTCTGATGCCGGTGGAGGATGTGTTTTCGATTTCGGGGCGTGGGACGGTGGTGACGGGGCGGGTGGAGCGCGGTGTGATCAAGGTGGGCGAAGAAATTGAGATTGTGGGGCTGAAGGCGACGCTGAAGACGGTGTGCACTGGGGTGGAGATGTTCAGGAAGCTGCTGGACCAGGGTCAGGCGGGGGACAACGTGGGGGTGCTCCTGAGGGGCACCAAGCGCGAAGAGGTGGAGCGCGGGCAGGTGCTGGCGAAGCCGGCGACGATCACGCCGCACACGAAGTTCACGGCCGAGATTTATGTGCTGTCCAAGGATGAAGGCGGGCGGCACACGCCGTTTTTCAATGGGTATCGGCCGCAGTTTTACTTTCGCACCACGGATGTGACCGGTTCGATCGATCTGCCGGCGGGCACCGAGATGGTGATGCCGGGGGACAACGTGTCGATCACGGTGCAGCTGATCCAGCCCATTGCGATGGAAGAGGGGCTGCGCTTCGCGATTCGCGAAGGCGGCAAGACGGTGGGCGCCGGAGTCGTCGCGAAAGTTATCGAGTGACATCGCCCGTCACGAATCACGGGGTTTAATAAAGGCCAGTAGCTCAATTGGCAGAGCGTCGGTCTCCAAAACCGAAGGTTGGGGGTTCGAGACCCTCCTGGCCTGCCAAGGGCTGCGCCAAGTGCTGAACGCTGAAAGAACATGGTAGACAAGATAAAGATTGCGGTAGCCGTGGCGTTGCTGGTGGCAGGAATCGCGGCGTTCTATTACTGGTCGGAGAGCCTCATGATCGTCCGCGTCCTGGCGGTGATCGGGGGCACCGTGGCGGGTGCGGTGGTGTTCCTGACCACGGCGCCGGGCAAGGAATTTTTTGCCTATTCGCAGGAATCGATCGACGAGACCAAGCGCGTCGTGTGGCCGACCCGCAAGGAGACGCTGCAGACCACGGGGGTCGTGTTTGCGTTCGTGGCGGTCATGGCAGTGTTTCTATGGCTGGTTGATGCGGGGTTGCTATGGGCGGTACGTCTACTGATGGGCCGGAGCGATACATGAGCAAGAAATGGTACGTGGTGCACGCCTACTCCGGCTTTGAGAAAACCGTGCAGCGCACGCTGGTCGATCGCGTCGCGCGCGCCGGCATGCAGGACAAGTTCGGACAGATTCTGGTGCCGGTGGAAGAAGTCATCGAGATGAAAAGCGGCCAGAAAAACATTTCCGAGCGCAAGTTCTTTCCCGGCTACGTGCTGGTCGAAATGGAAATGACCGACGATACCTGGCACCTGGTCAAGAGCACGCCGAAAGTGACCGGTTTTATTGGCGGCACTTCGACCAAGCCGACGCCGATCTCGGAGAAGGAAGTGCAGAACATCCTGCACCAGATCCAGGAAGGCGTCGAGAAACCGCGGCCCAAGGTGCTGTTCGAAATCGGCGAGGCAGTACGGGTCAAGGACGGGCCGTTTACCGATTTCCACGGCAATGTCGAGGACGTGAACTACGACAAAAGCAAGATCAGGGTGTCGGTCACGATCTTCGGGCGCTCGACTCCGGTGGAGCTTGATTTCGGGCAGGTGGAAAAGGCGTGAAGCAGTGAATCGGGGAGGGCGTCCATTGAGGCGTCCGTTCTAACCCACTTTGAAGGAGCGTTATCGTGGCAAAAAAAGTCGTCGGCTATATCAAGCTGCAGGTGCCCGCGGGCAAGGCGAATCCCAGCCCGCCGATCGGGCCGGCATTGGGCCAGCGCGGTCTCAACATCATGGAATTCTGCAAGGCGTTCAACGCGCAGACCCAGAAAATGGAAGCCGGCATGCCATTGCCGGTCGTGGTGACCGCGTATGCCGACAAGAGCTTCACGTTCATCATCAAGACCCCGCCGGCATCGGTGCTGATCCGCAAGGCGCTGAAGCTCGAGAAAGGCAGCCCGCGCCCGCATACCGACAAAGTCGGCAGGCTGACGCGCGCCCAGGCCGAGGAGATCGCGAAGGCCAAAATGCCCGATCTGACCGCGGCTGATCTCGATGCGGCCGTGAAAACCATCGCCGGCAGCGCGCGCAGCATGGGCGTCGAAGTCGAGGGGGCGTGACATGGGCCATCTCTCGAAGCGTTACAAGGCAATGGTGGCCAGGGTCGACCGCACCAAAGTTTATCCGCTGGGCGACGCAATCAAGATCGTCAAGGAAAACGCGACCGCCAAGTTCAACGAATCGATCGACGTTGCGATCAACCTCGGTATCGACGCCAAGAAGTCGGACCAGACCGTGCGCGGCTCGGTGGTGCTGCCGGCAGGCACCGGCAAGACCGTGCGCGTCGCGGTGTTTGCGCAGGGTGACAAGGCCAAAGCGGCGCAGGAGGCCGGCGCCGACATCGTCGGGCTCGACGATCTCGCGGCGGAGATCAAGGGCGGCAAAATGGAATTCGACGTGGTGATCGCCACGCCCGACACCATGCGCGTGGTGGGCCAGCTCGGCCAGATCCTCGGCCCGCGCGGCCTGATGCCGAACCCCAAGGTCGGCACGGTCACGCAGGACGTTGCCGCCGCGGTGAAAAACGCGAAAGCGGGCCAGGTTCAATACCGCGCCGATAAGAGCGGGGTCGTGCAATGCACGATCGGCCGTGCGTCATTCACAATCGATGCGCTGGCCGAAAACCTGAAGGCGCTGCTCGACGCGGTGAACAAATCCAGGCCATCGGGCATCAAAGGTATTTACCTGAAAAAGGTATCGGTATCGAGCACGATGGGGGTCGGTGTGCGCATCGATCAGGGCAGTATGCACGGTTAGTGGTGAAGGCTTTGGGCTGCCGGTGCTGTTTGCCGGCAGGTTGTCAAAGACCGTAGGGGTCCGAAGGTGAGGCGCTCATGCCGAACCTGATGACTTAATTGATGAGGTCAGGGCTAACGCCCCGCTCCTCACGCTCTACGCAGACGGCGTGTCCCCGTGAATCAGGTGGTTGGTAATGCCTGGAGCTAAGGTCGCCGTAGGTTGTAAATTTTTTGGGAGGTGAACCTTGGGTCTTAATCTGGAAGAGAAACAGGCGGCCGTGGCTGAAATCAGCGCGCAAGTTGCGCAGGCGCAGGCCATCGTAGTCGCCGAATACCGCGGCCTTGAGGTCGCAGCGATGACCGAATTGCGCAGGAAAGCGCGCGGTTCGGGCATTTATCTGCGGGTCCTCAAGAATACGCTCGCGCGCCGTGCCGTCGCCGCCACGCCGTTCGCCGGACTGTCCGAAAAAATGGTCGGTCCGCTCGCCTACGGCATGTCGAGCGATCCGGTGAAGGTGGCGAAGGTATTGCACGATTACGCCAGAGGCAACGATAAGTTCGTGATCAAGGCCGGCGCCATGGCGAATTTCGTCATGTCCCCGAAGGACGTGGCGCATCTTGCCACGATGCCGAGCCGCGATGAACTGATCGCCAAGCTGATGGCAACCCTGCAGGCGCCCGTTGCGCAGTTCATGCGAACGCTCAACGAGGTACCCGGAAGGTTCGTGCGCACCGTCGCTGCGGTGCGTGACCAGAAACAACAGGCTGCTTGATTAAACGGATCATTTAACTGGAGATCATCATGGCATTAGCCAGAGCTGAAGTTCTTGAAGCAATTTCCAACATGACGGTGCTCGAACTCTCGAGCCTGATCAAGGAGATGGAAGACAAATTCGGCGTGTCCGCCGCGGCGGCCACGGTCGCTGCGGCAGCACCCGCGGCAGGGGGCGCCACCGCTGCCGCAGCCGAAGAGCAGACCGAATTCACGGTGCTGCTGACCAACTGCGGTCAGAGCAAGGTCAACGTGATCAAGGTGGTGCGTGCGTTGACGGGGCTGGGCCTGAAAGAAGCCAAGGACCTGGTTGACGCCGCGCCGAAGGCAGTCAAGGAAGGCGTGTCGAAAGCCGACGCCGATTCGATCCTGAAACAGCTGATCGATGCCGGCGCGCAAGCTGAAATCAAGTAACAGTTGCAGGCGATTGTCGGCTGGCGGAAGTCCGCCAGCCTGTTCCCATTTGTCGACAGCCGATAGTCCGCAACCGGGCGCACCGCCAGTGGTGCCCCGGGTCGCGGTCCGTTTTTACTGTTGAGGAGCCCTGATGAGCTACTCTTTCACCGAAAAAAAGCGTATCCGTAAAAGTTTTGCCAAGCGCGCGAGCGTGCTGCCGGTGCCGTATCTGCTGGCCACGCAGCTCGACTCGTACGCGGCGTTCCTGCAGGCAAATACTGCGCCGGATGCGCGCAAGACCGAAGGCCTGCAAGCGGCCTTCAAGAGCATCTTCCCGATCGAGAGCCATTCCAGGAATGCGCGTCTCGAATTCGTGAGCTTCGTGCTCGGTGTGCCGCCGTTCGACGTCAAGGAATGCCAGCAGCGCGGCCTGACCTACGCGGCGCCGCTGCGCGCCAAGGTGCGGCTCACCATCATGGACCGGGAAGCCTCCAAGCCCACGGTGAAGGAGATCAAGGAGCAGGAAGTGTACATGGGCGAAATCCCGCTCATGACCACGACCGGTTCGTTCGTGATCAACGGCACCGAGCGCGTGATCGTATCGCAGCTGCACCGCTCGCCGGGCGTGTTCTTCGAGCACGACCGCGGCAAGACCCATTCGTCGGGCAAGCTGCTGTTCTCGGCGCGCATCATTCCGTATCGCGGTTCGTGGCTCGATTTCGAGTACGACGCGAAGGATTATCTGTATTTCCGCGTTGACCGCCGGCGCAAGATGCCGGTGACGATACTGCTGAAGGCGCTGGGCTACACGCTGGAGCAGATTCTCGCTGAATTCTTCGTGTTCGACTCGTTCCGCCTGCACGGCAGCGCGATCGAGTTCGAACTGGTGCCGGAGCGTCTGCGCGGCGAAATCGCACGCTTCGACTTCTCGACCAAGTCGGGCAGGCTGATCGTCGGGAAGGACAAGCGCATTACCGTCAAGCACGTGCGCGAAATGCAGGAAGCGCATCTGAGCCGGATCAGCGTGCCGCAGGAGTTTCTGCTTGGCCGCGTGCTGGCGCAAAACGCGATCGACACGGAGAGCGGCGAAGTCCTTGCCAACGCCAACGACGAGATCACCGAAGAGCTGCTGAAAAAACTGGCCGACGCCGACATCGGCAAGATCCAAACCATCTATACCAACGACCTCGACCAGGGCCCGTACATTTCGCAGACGCTCAGGATGGATGAGACCGCCGACCAGATGGCAGCGCAGGTCGCGATCTACCGCATGATGCGTCCCGGCGAGCCGCCGACCGAGGACGCGGTGAAGACGCTGTTCAACGGATTGTTCTTCTCGGAAGACCGCTACGACCTGTCGGCGGTCGGCCGCATGAAGTTCAACCGCCGTGTCGGCCGCACCGAGCTGACCGGTGCGGGGACGCTGTCGAAGGAAGACATCGTGGCCGTGATCAGGATTCTGGTCGAGTTGAGGAACGGCAAGGGCGAGATCGACGACATCGACCACCTGGGAAACCGCCGCGTGCGTTCGGTCGGCGAATTGGCGGAAAACCAGTTCCGCGCCGGCCTGGTGCGTGTCGAGCGCGCGGTCAAGGAGCGCTTGTCGCAGGCGGAAAGCGAGAACCTGATGCCGCACGACCTGATCAACGCCAAACCGGTATCCGCCGCGGTGCGCGAATTCTTCGGCTCGAGCCAGCTGTCGCAGTTCATGGACCAGACCAATCCGCTGTCCGAGATCACCCACAAGCGGCGCGTCTCGGCGCTGGGACCCGGCGGGCTGACCCGCGAGCGCGCCGGTTTCGAAGTGCGCGACGTGCATCCGACCCACTACGGCCGCGTGTGTCCGATCGAGACGCCGGAAGGCCCGAACATCGGTCTGATCAACTCGCTCGCGCTGTTTGCGCGTACCAACGAGTACGGCTTCCTGGAGACGCCGTATCGCGTGGTCAAGACCGGTCATGTCACCGACGAAATCCATTATCTGTCGGCGATCGAAGAGGGCCAGTACGTGATCGCGCAGGCGAACGCGGAGCTCGATAAGAAAAACAAGTTTACCGACGAGCTGGTGTCTTGCCGCAGCAAGAATGAGTTCAGCCTCGCCACGCCGGATCGCATCGAGTACATGGACGTGGCGCCGTCGCAGATCGTCTCGGTTGCCGCATCGCTGATCCCGTTTCTCGAGCACGACGACGCGAACCGCGCCCTGATGGGCTCCAACATGCAGCGTCAGGCGGTGCCCTGCCTGCGCGCGGAGAAGCCGCTGGTCGGCACGGGTCTCGAGCGTACCGTCGCGGTGGACTCCGGAACCGCCGTGCGCGCGCGGCGTGGCGGTCTCGTCGATTATGTCGATGCAAGCCGCATCGTGGTGCGCGTCAACGACGAAGAGACGACCGCCGGGGAAGTCGGCGTCGACATCTACAATCTGGTCAAGTACACGCGCTCGAACCAGAACACCAACATCAACCAGCGTCCGCTGGTCAAGGTCGGCGACCTGATCGCCACGGGCGACGTGGTGGCGGACGGCGCTTCGACCGACATGGGCGAGCTCGCGCTGGGCCAGAACATGCTGGTCGCGTTCATGCCGTGGAATGGCTACAACTTCGAGGATTCAATACTGATTTCGGAGCGCGTCGTCGGCGACGAGCGCTTTACCTCGATCCACATCGAAGAGCTGTCGGTGGTTGCGCGCGACACCAAACTCGGGCCGGAGGAAATCACGCGCGATATTTCGAACCTTTCCGAAACGCAGCTCGCCAGCCTGGACGAATCCGGCATCATCTACATCGGTGCCGAAGTCGAAGCCGGCGACGTGCTGGTTGGCAAGGTGACGCCGAAAGGTGAAACGCAGCTCACGCCGGAAGAGAAACTGCTGCGCGCCATTTTCGGCGAGAAGGCCTCCGACGTGAAAGACACCAGCCTGCGCGTGCCGTCGGGCATGTCCGGCACGGTGATCGACGTGCAGGTGTTCACGCGCGAGGGTATCGAGCGCGACAAGCGCGCCCAGCAGATCATCGATGACGAGCTGAAGCGCTATAAGAAAGACCTCGCGGACCAGTTGCGGATCGTCGAGGACGACACCTTCATGCGGCTCGAGCGCATGATCATCGGGAAGACCGCCAACAAGGGGCCGAAGAAGCTCGCCAAAGGCGCCAAGATCACCAAGGCGTATCTGGCGGAAGTCGAGCGCCACAGCTGGTTCGACATCGACATCGCCAACGACAAGGTCAGCCGCCAGCTGGAGCAGCTGAAGGACAGTCTGGCGCAGAAGCGCGTCGAATTCGACAAGGCTTTCGAGGAGAAGCGCAAGAAACTTACCAGCGGCGACGAACTGCCGCCCGGCGTGCAAAAGATGGTCAAGGTCTACATCGCGGTCAAGCGGCGCCTGCAGCCGGGCGACAAGATGGCGGGGCGCCACGGCAACAAGGGCGTGATCTCCAAGATCGTGCCGATTGAGGACATGCCTCACATGGAAGACGGCACCCCGATGGACATCGTATTGAACCCGCTGGGCGTGCCTTCGCGCATGAACGTGGGTCAGATCCTCGAGACGCACCTCGGTTGGGCGGCGAAGGGCCTCGGCCTCAAGATCGGCGCGTTGCTGAAGGCGCATAACAAGATCGCGGATTTGCGCAGGTTCATCGACAAGATCTACAACTCGAGCGGCATGCACGAAGACATCGCTTCGCTGACCGACGGGGAGATCGTCGAGCTCGGCCGCAATTTGCAGGGCGGGGTGCCGTTCGCAACGCCGGTATTTGACGGCGCAACCGAAGCCGAGATCAAGGACATGCTGGAGCTGGCCGGTCTGCCGCGCTCGGGACAGGTGCCGCTCCACGACGGGCGCACCGGAGAGGCGTTCGACCGTCCGGTCACCGTCGGCTACATGCAGATGCTGAAGCTGCATCACCTGGTCGACGACAAGATGCACGCGCGCTCGACCGGACCCTACAGCCTGGTCACGCAGCAACCGCTGGGCGGCAAGGCGCAGTTCGGCGGCCAGCGCTTCGGCGAGATGGAGGTGTGGGCGCTCGAGGCGTACGGCGCGTCCTACACGCTGCAGGAAATGCTCACCGTCAAGTCGGACGACACCGAGGGACGGCGCAAGGTCTACGAGTCGATCGTGAAGGGCGAGCACAAGATCGAGGCCGGCATGCCGGAGTCGTTTAACGTGCTGGTCAAGGAGATACGGTCGCTGGCGATCGATATCGATCTCGATCACGGGCGCTATTAGACGATCGATCTTCAGCCTGATGCGGGGCACGCGCAGAGAATTCGAGAAATGCTTGGAGCCGCCAGCTGAACGCTGGAAGCTCAAACGAAACCGGAGGTTGCGATGAAAGCACTGCTGGATTTATTTAAACAGGTAACGCCGGAAGAGGAATTTGATGCGATCAAGATCGGGCTCGCGTCGCCCGAGAAGATCCGCTCGTGGTCCTACGGCGAAGTCAAGAAGCCGGAAACCATCAACTATCGCACCTTCAAGCCGGAGCGTGACGGGCTCTTCTGCGCCAAGATTTTCGGCCCGGTCAAGGATTACGAGTGCCTGTGCGGCAAGTACAAACGCCTCAAGCATCGCGGCGTGATCTGCGAGAAGTGCGGCGTCGAGGTGACGCTGTCGAAGGTGCGCCGCGAGCGCATGGGGCACATCGAGCTGGCGAGCCCGGTCGCGCACATCTGGTTCCTGAAATCGCTGCCCTCCCGGCTCGGCATGGTTCTCGACATGACGTTGCGCGACATCGAGCGCGTGCTCTACTTCGAGGCCTATGTCGTCACCGATCCGGGCATGACGCCGCTGCAGCGCTGCCAGTTGCTGTCGGAAGACGATTACCTTGCCAAGGTCGAGGAGTTCGGGGACGACTTCTCGGCGATCATGGGCGCCGAGGGCGTGCGCGAGCTGCTGCGCGCGATCGACCTCAAGCAGGAAGTCGAGGCGCTGCGCGCCGATCTGGCCGCGACCACCTCCGACACCAAAATCAAGAAGTTCGCCAAGCGCATGAAAGTGCTCGAAGCGTTCCACAAATCCGGCATCAAGCCCGAGTGGATGATCATGGAAGTGCTGCCGGTGCTGCCCCCGGAGCTGCGGCCGCTCGTGCCGCTCGACGGCGGACGCTTCGCGACCTCGGACCTGAACGACTTGTACCGGCGCGTGATCAACCGCAACAACCGCCTCAAGCGCCTGCTGGAGCTCAAAGCGCCCGAAATCATCGTGCGCAACGAGAAGCGCATGCTGCAGGAAGCCG
>Ga0082335_1005894_pt1 | contig 16416 bp, 7 predicted proteins | sample Subgrocontami58m_FD_72375 | JGI IMG/M metagenome (GOLD analysis project Ga0082335, IMG submission 72375) | Subsurface groundwater microbial communities from S. Glens Falls, New York, USA - GMW37 contaminated, 5.8 m (SPADES assembly) (version 2) ... | reverse complement strand
GGCTCCTTCCCCGTCCTCACCCCCGACGGCAAGACCCTCGTCTTCACGAGCGGCACCACCGCCCGCAACATCCGCGACTACAAGGGCAGCGGCAACTGGGACCTCTACACCGTCCCCTTCGCCGGCGGCATCGAAAAGCGCCTCACGACCTGGGAGGGGAACGACATGTATCCCTTCGTCTCCCCCGACGGCGCAACCGTCTACTACGCCTCCGAGCACGACGCGCGGTACCAGATGTGGAAGGTCGCCCTCGCCGGCGGCGAGCCCTCGGCCACCATTGATCTACGGGGCATAGACATCACCAACCCCTGCCTCGCCTGGGACGGGAAGACGGTCGCGTTCGAGAACGACTATCGCCTCGCGGTCGTCCCCGTCGAGGGGGGCTCGCCGACGACCATCGCCGTCCAGATCCGCTCCGACGTGAAGGGATACTCGAAGCACAAGCGCACGCTCACGGCGGGCGCGAAGGACCCCGACCTGTCGCGCGACGGGAAGTGGATCGCCTTCTCCCTTGGCGGCGACCTCTGGGTCATGCCCGCCGGCGGCGGCGCCGCCAAGCGGCTCACGGAGGGGCCCGCGACCGACGAGTGGCCGCGCTTCTCCCCCGACGGGAACGAGATCGCCTACTTCTCCAACGCGAGCGGGAACGCCGACATCTACCTGATCCCCTCCGAGGGCGGTTCGCCCACGCAGATGACGACCGACCCGAAGGACGACTTCTACCACTCGTGGTCGCCCGACGGGAAGTCGCTGGTCTTCACGAGCGAGCGGAGCGGCAACCGCGACCTGTGGCTCCTCCCCGTCGACGGAGGCGAGCCGACGCAGCTCACGAAGGCCCCCGGCGGCGATGACGACGCCGCCTTCTCCGCGGACGGGAAGTGGATCGCGTACGACTCCGACCGCAGCGGCAACCAGGACGTCTGGGTGATGCCGGCCGAGGGTGGCGAGCCGCGGCAGGTGACGACGAGCGCGGACCTCGACCAGACCCCGACGTGGTCGCCCGACGGGCGGATGCTCGCGTTCGAGAAGCTGCGCGGGCAGAGCCACATCCTCTACGTGATTTCCGCGGACGGCGGCGACGAGATGCTCGTCTCCGCCGACGGCGAGCACCCGTCGTTCTCGGCGGACGGCTCGCGGATCCTCTTTTCCACCGAGCGGAACGGCGCGCGCGGGATCTACCAGATGCCGGCGCCGAAGGAGGTCATCGCGGGGGCCCAGATCCCGGTGATGGCGGAGACCGAGGTCGAGCGGACGCTGGAGATGAAGCAGATCTTCGAGGAGTCCTGGACGTCGCTCGCGAACGGCTTCTACGACCCGAACCTCCACGGCGTGAACTGGGCGGCGATGAAGACGCGCTACGAGGGGCTCATCGACACCTGCGAGACGAAAGAGGAGATGTACTATTTCATCACGCAGATGATCGGCGAGCTGAAGGCGAGCCACATGGGGATCTCGGGCGAGGGATCGGCCGAGCCGTGCGCGGAGACGGGCGTCCTGGGCGCGACCCTCGTGCCTCCGCCGGACGGGAGCGCGGGGCTCGTCGCGAGCGAGGTCCTGAAGGGCGGGCCCGCCGACCAGGCGTGGATCCGCGCGGGCGACCGCGTCCTGGCGATCGATGGGACGGAGGTCGGCGCCTCGAAGAGCACCGACCCGCTCCTCTCGGGGAAGGCGGGGCACGACATCCGCGTGCGCGTGGCGCCGGCGGGGAACCCGGCGGAGGCGCGCGAGGTCACGGTGAAGCCGTTCTCGCACGGGCAGCTCTCCCAGCTCCTCTACGACCTCTGGCTGACCGCGCGGAAGGCGACCGTCGAGGAGAAGGGAAAGGGCGAGATCGCCTACATGCACCTGACGGCGATGGACCAGGACAACCTGAACTTCTTCCTGCGCGAGCTCTCCGGCGCGGCGAAGGACAAGAAGGCGCTCATCCTCGACGTGCGGAACAACGGCGGAGGGAACATCCACCAGGAGCTGATCGACGTGCTGTCGCGCCGCCCGTTCGGCGAGACGCGGCCGCGGGGCTCGAAGGGGACCGCGGCGCCGGACCTGACGTGGGCCAAGCCGGTGGTCGTGCTGGCGAACGAGAACTCCTACAGCGACGCGGAGGTGTTCCCCTACGCGTTCCAGAAGGTCGGCCTCGGGCCGGTGATCGGCGTGCGGACGCCGGGCGGGGTGATCGGGACGAACGACATCACCCTCTCGGACGGGAGCACGCTCAGGATCCCGCGGGTCGGCTGGTTCGGGATTGACGGGAAGGACATGGAGGGGTTCGGCGTGCAGCCCGACATCGTGGTCGAGGAGACGCCGGAGGACCGCGCGAACGGGCGCGACCCGCAGCTCGAGAAGGCGATCGAGACGCTCCTCGAGAAGCTGGGGACGCCGGCGACGACGCAGGCGGAGAAACCGAAGGACGGCGACGAGCAGAAGACAGAGGAGCAGGCGCAGCCGAAGTCGCCTCGGCGGCCGCATCGGCCGAGAAAATGAGCAAGTTTCAATCACGCAATGGGCATCTTGCGTGATTGATGATTGCGCCTTCCGTCAGGACGCTTCCATGTCCAGCGCTTCCGACCTCCGCTTCGGCCGCATCGCGGTCACCAAGTCGTTCCTCACCGAGGACGTCCTGACGGAGATCCTCATCCACCAGGCCGCCGACGCGATCACCTCGGGCGGGATCGCGAAGCCGCTCTACCAGGTCTGCTACGACGGGGGATGGCTGGACGAGGACTCCGTGCAGGGGATCCGCCTCGCGCAGCGGCTGCAGGAGTTCCTCGACGGCGAGAAGGAGCTGGCCGACCTCGTCGTGAAGCACGGGATCGCCGACCGGGACATCGTCGAGTCGATCCTCAACCAGCAGCGGGACCTCTTCAAGCAGACCGACGGGAGTCCGCCGGGGATCGCGACGATGCTCGCGGACGAGGGGGAGCTCGACGAGAAGAAGGTGAAGGCGCTCCGCACGCTGGAGCAGCGGATGCGCCGCGGGCCGGACAAGCCGACGGTGATCAAGGTCCTCACCGGCCCTGCGGCGATGCCGCCCCTCCCGCCCGGGATGACGGCCGCCACCCCCACTCCGCAGCCGGGCGCGAGGGGCGGGACGAAGAGCGGCAAGCCGAAGTGCCCCGGCTGCGGCGCCGCGCTGCCGAGCGTCGAGGAGCTCCACTGCGACGCCTGCGGCGCCCTCTTCTGCCCGAAGTGCCGCGGGGTGGTGAAGGCGGAGGACATCGCCTGCGCCGGGTGCGGGAACTCGCTCCGCGCGGTCGAGCCGGAGCCGAAGTCGCACAAGGGGCTCGTCGCCCTGATCGTCGTCGTCGTCCTCCTCGCGGGGGGCGGCATCGCGCTCGGCCCCGGCGGCCTCTACGAGAAGCTCGTCGGGCCCTCGATCGACTACGCCAAGGCCGCGCGGGACGCAGACGCGACCTTCGACAGCGCCGAGGAGGAGATCAACAAGGGGCAGGCGGACGAGGCGAAGGCGACGCTCGCCGACGCGGAGAAGCGGGTCGAGGCCCTCGCGGGGAAGATCCCCGAGGATCGACTGAGCGTCCTCCGCACCCGCGTGAAGCTGACGGGCGAGTCGATCGTGAAGCTGGAGAAGCGGATCGCGGACAAGAAGGCGGAGGACGCGGCGGCCGAGGCCAGGCGCGCGAAGCAGGAGCAGTCGTACGCCCTGGTCGAGCAGGCGAAGGAGGCCGACGACCCGAAGGCGGCCCGCGCGCTCCTCGAGCAGGCGCTCCAGCTCCTCCCGGAGAACGCCTCCGCGTGGCACCAGCTCGGCGTGATGCTGAACCGCGACGGGAAACGCGACGAGGCGAAGAAGCTCCTCGGCGGCGCGGTCGACAAGGGACAGCTCGGCACCCTGGGCTTCCTCCTGCTCGGCCAGTGGGCCCGCGAGGCGAACGACCCCGCGGCCGCGCGGAGCCGGCTGAACGCGGTCTTCTCCGTGCCGCCGGCGCTCGACGGCCCCGACTCGCCGGAGCTCCAGAAGCAGGTCCTCGCGGCGCGGAAGGAGGCCCACCGCCTCCTCGTGATCACGGAGCTGGAGGACCCGAACGGGAAGGTCTCCGACGCGATCAACCACTTCCACGACATGGGCGACCTGTCGGGGATCGACGCGGAGCTGATCCTCCGCATCGCGGACGTCTACCGGATGCGGGAGGAGATGCCACGCGCGGCGGAGCTGTACCGCGCGCACCTCGACCGCCATCCCGACTGCAAGCGGCGGATCCTGCTCGAGTGGCGCATCCGCCGCCTGACGAAGGACGACTCCGAGGACGCCGCGGACATCGTGATCATCCGGGAAGCGCCGACGGTCGCCTACTTCCTTACCGCCGAGACGGACAAGGATCTCACGGTCCGGAACCTCCCCGGCGAGGGGGAGGAGGTGGCGCTGCCGAAGGGCGCCTGCGACGTGGTCCGGGGCGGCAAGAACCCGATGGCGACCGCGTTCGACATGTTCGAGAAGCGGATGGGGAGCCTCCTCCCGCTCTCGCAGGTGGAGAAGCGCGTCGCCAAGGTCGAGGAGTTCGTGAACGAGGCGCACAAGGCGGGGGTCCCTCCCGCATGCGTGAAGCGGTTCTGCATGGCGGAGCTGGAGGACCTGGAGTCCCGCGACCCGAAGAATGCGAGGCTCGTGGATCTGCTCTCGAAGCTCCGGAAGTGGACGATCTCGGCGCCATCGGTGAAGCCCCCTCCGCCGGAGGAGGGCTCCCCGCTCGAGGGGCCGACCGGGCCGGTAGGTCCGAATCCGACGGCGACGCGCACGTTCGACCCGGACAAGGTGTGGAGCGCGGTCTACGGCGACTTCAAGCGCGGGAAGGACAAGTTCGGCGACCCGGCGAAGGCGAACGAGCGGAACTCGCTCGAGGACGAGTCGATCCGCCACATGGAGGACGCGCTCAAGGACGCGAAGCCGACGGACGCGCAGCCGGCGCGGAAGTGGTACGAGAAGTTCCTCACGTGGGCGAAGCCGGTCGCGCAGACCTTCCTCGGCGACGCGTCGCCCAAGGCGGAGTACCCGTTCGACCGCGAGGGGAACCTCCTGTCGCACGCGGCGGTCGAGGTGGCGACGCAGTGCATCGCCTTCGCCGCGTCGCCCGCCGCTCCGATCACGCCGCAGCAGGCGTTCGAGTCGTACCTGGGGGACCTCGTCGCGATCCGGAAGCAGTTTCCGGGGTTGGTGCGCTACCACACCGTGCTCCCCAACGGGCAGGAAGTTTCGGCGGGGGACCGCCCGGGCGGGACCGTCTATCTTCGGCGCGACGCGCTGGAGGTGCGCACGGCGGTGTTCGCCTCCGAGCTGGCCGCCTCGACGGGCGGGCAGACCGACGACACGGTGAAGTTCAAGGAGAAGGAGCTCGCGTCGATCGCGTCGAAGCTGCCGTTGAACCTGCGGCTGGAGAAGTACGACGTCGAGAAGGAGACGGCCTTCGACCCGGGCGAGGACGTCGGCGCCGCGGCGCGCACGGCGCTCGACGCGACGATCGAGAAGGTCCGCAAGTAGCGATCGCGCGGCCCGCCGTCCCCGCTATCTCTGGTAGATCGGCAGGTAGCGGTGCGGCACCTCGAGGACGAGGCAGCCGAAGGCGGTGCAGTACTCCTCGCAGATCTCCCCCGGCCACTTGCCGGTCGACTTGTCCTGCAGCTTCACGATCTCGTCGCGCATCGGCGGGTACCACTCCGCCCAGTTGCGGTCGCCGGCGTAGAACATCGCGAGGGTCGCGTAGAAGTTCTCGTAGAAGTAGTGCCCGCCGTCCCGCGCCCGCGGCGGCTTGAACTTGTTCATGTATTCGATCCCCGCCTTGTACTCCGGGGAGTCCTGCTGCCCCAGGAAGGCGAGCGAGGCGACCGCGCCCGCAGTCAGCGCGAAGCTCGAGTTCGTGGCGCCCATCGACAGCGAATAGCGGTACGACCCGTCGCGGTTCTTGCACTTCTTGATGTACTCGATCCCCTTCTCGATCACGTTCTTCTTGTACTTCCCGACGGTGATCCCGGCGTTCCGCGCCGAGCGGAGCGCCTGCACGACGCAGATCGTGATGGAGGCCTCGTCGGAGCTCGGCGAGGGGTCGTATCCCCAGCCGCCCAGGCCCGTCTGCGCGGTCTCGATGACCTTGATCGCCTTCTGGATCGCCGCCTCCAGGTCGGAGACTTCGACCCCGCCCGTGTTGTGCGTCATCCCGTAGACTTCGGCGAGGAGGAGCGTCGCGAACCCGTGGCCGTGCATCCGCGAGGAGGAGTTGCCGCCCCCCTCATTGATGAAGCCGCTCATGTTGCGGCCGGCGCAGAGGAGGATGTAGTTGATCCCCTGGTAGACCTGCTCGCCGTACTTCCCGCGGCCGGGGAGGTTCCCGTCGGCCATGAACGCGAGGCAGGCGAGGCTGGTGACCGCGACGGGGAACTGCGTGCCGAAGCTGCCGTTCTTCTCCTGCTTTGACGCGAGGAACTGGAGCCCCTTCGCGACGGCGGCCTCCGACTCGGGGGTGACCTCGGTGAACGCGGGGGCCTCGCCCTCGGACGGCGCGCCCTTGTCCTCCGCGAGGCCTGCGGGCACGAACGTGAGGACGCCCAGGAAGAAGGCGACGGGCACGAGCAGAACGGTGTGTTTCCAGCGCATGCGGACCCGACTGTAGCAGACGAGGGACCCCCGCGAAAGCCGACGCGGCAGGGGATCGCTTGGAGTCACGAACCCCTTGGCGGTGTACGAACCACGAACTCCGCGGAACCGGCGACGGAAGAGGGGTGACCTCACAGGTCTCAAGGACCTTTGCGATCGAGTCCGGCTGCCCTTGAGGAAATCCCCTCGTCGGGATCATGGGAAAGTAGTTCTAGGTCCGCCGCGCGTTCAGCATAGTCCGAGGCTAGCAGCAGTTGGAGGCTAGCCAAGCGAACAGTTCTCTCCGTGGAGGGACTCAGGGCCAGATTGCGCGCGAGCAAGGTGCATTCGGGCTCAGCAGCAGGCAGGCGTTCAATGATCCTCGCTTCGCTCTCAGCGTCTCGAACTGTAGGCAGAATGGCCCTTGCAAGCTGGGACGGCGCTCCTGGGGGGATTTGCCTCATGCCACAGAGGCAATCCACAACCACGCCGATTTCACGGTTCGTCTGAAGAGCAATCACATCGGCAGGCAAGCTTGAACCACTCTGAATGATAGCTGCATAAAGGGCTGCTATCAGCCGGGGATCGTTGCTCTTGCTCGCAACCAATCGGAGACGCTGAACCGAACCTTGATCCAAGGAATGGGCCCGATCGCTCAGTGCCCAGCCGATCCGACTCCCAGCTTCACTGGCGAATAGCCCGAAGAGTTGAGTCAGCCCCGCGCCTCCCTCAATGAGCGCGTCCTGCACAAATAGGCGCGCCAAATGGTCCCTCCGCTCCCGTGGTGGGTTGGAGAGCGTCAAGCGGGACTCGAGGAGGATGCGCGTAGGTTCATCAAGCGGCAGCCGTCCCAAGAACAGTGAAGCCAGTGCATAGTCTGGGACCTGGTGAATCACCCTGGGGAGACATCGAGCAAGTGCCGATGCCTCCAACGCTGCGAGAGGGTGAGACTGCCTTCCGATGAGCATTCGAACCACATCGAAGGTTCCTGCCTTGAGCTCCTCTTCGTCTCCAATTGGATTGCACGCTAGCGCCAAAATTGCCACCTGCACGTTGACGCCGGATACACGGTTGGTGGCGCGTTCGAGTACTTCAAGTGCCTGGTTAGTGTGGCACAGTCCCAGCACCGCAAGCAGTGCCTTCTCGACATCCGTGGTTTGGTTGGAGGCGAGGAGGACCTCCATCTCTGAGATGAGTGCTGGATCCGATCGAGCCGCCTTGGCCGTCGCTAAGATCCAAATCGAGTCCGGGATTCGTGGGAGCGGGCCAATACTGCTGGGATCAGCCGTGGGGTCGATTGGGGGCTCTGGCGGCTGGCGGCACGGGATCTCGGAACTGATCGATTGCCGATCCCTGACCCCATCACTTGGCGCGATCACGGTTTTGTGCGTCGCACCAGGAGGCCCGGCGGAGGAGTGGCAGTCCCCCCAGTACTGGACCACACCGCAGCGGTAGACGAGAAGACCGCCTGCGAAAATCGCCAAGCCAACCAGTCCTAACCGACGAAGAATCCCCATAACAAAGCCCCGCAGCTACCGAGACTGGTGTCGGAGGCGTTCTGAAGAACATCTGGGGCTGCAGGCTCTTCGCGAATTCGGAGGCCTCGGCGCAGCGGTGGGAATCCCCCAGGCGCAGGTCACTTCGCCTTGCCCGCGATGCGCTCCAACTGGTGAGAGTTGTGCTCGGTGACTTCGAGTTCGGCCTTCAAAGCCCGCAGATCCTCTTCCATGTTCTTGATTTCGGCCTTCTTCGCTTCTTCCAACTGCTTGTCCTTGCTCTCTTTAGCCGCCTCCAACTGCTCACCGAGTTCTACGAGCGCATCCTCAGTTTGGTCGATGCTGGCCTCAAGGCGATCGATGCAATCTGCGTACACGTCAAGATCTTCTTCGGTCTTGTCCTTCTTGAGTGTCTGGTTGTTGTCGCCCTGTCGGAGTCCTGTGACCTCGTACGCTGACGTAGTAATGAGTTCGTGGTCCTTGCACTTGAACTTGATCGTAATCTGTTGGCTTCTTGTGGCCGTGAGATTCTTTGTCTCCCTGGGGCTGTCGAGGAAGTATGCATTTAGGTACCAAAGGACGTAGACGCTCCACGCGATGCTGACATCGTTTGTACCCGCCGTACCGCCACCATGTGTCACTTCTATGGTCTGGCCTACCTCGAGGCACGTCGTTCCCGAGATGGTGACGCTCTCGACTACGCAGTCGCGCGGCACGTCATTGATTTGGATCCGAAACCTGACTGCGGTTCCGGCCGGCACGGAACTCGGACTCTGCGAAAAGATGGGCGGACCGGGCTCGGTGCCCCCCGCAAGGGCAGGCTGTACCAGCAGGAATGCGATCGAAATGCAGGCCCACAGCCCGATGAACAGCGAGCGTCGCGAAGTCATGGATTCTTCTCCACTCGTGGCACCATTCGAAATTTCGGGACACTGTCAGTGGGTCGTGAATCGTTATTCGTCCCCTGCCAGAAGTTTGTAGTATGCCTTCAGGCGGTCCCTGTAGTCAAGGATGAAGTCCTGCTGCTGGCTCTGGAGGATGTCGTCGCGGAGGCGAGGCGGGAGGTTGCCCCACTGGCCGTTTGCGCCAGGCGTGCGCTGTCCGTGGGGGATGTTCGGGTTCGACGGCGGCGGGGTGTAGGGCCTCACCGCCGGGTTGTTGGAGTGCTCGCTGTTCTTGGGCTGCTTCGCCTGCTGCTGCTTCTGCTTCTTCTGCTCCTTACAGGAGCTGCACTGCGAGTCGGGTCAGCCAGTCTCCTTGGCCTGCTTGATGAGCTTCTCGATCTCCTCGAGGGCCTTCTGCTGCTGGCCGCCCGCGCCGCTCATCAGCTTCGTGGCGTCGTCCATCGCCTGCTGCTGCTTCGACATCGCCTCGTCGATCATCTTCTGGATCTCGGCGGCGCTCTTGTCCTGGTTGTCCTTGGACTCCTTGATCATCTTCTCGATCTTCTCGAGCGCCTTCTTCTGCTCTTCGTGGGCCCTCCAGCTCCCGGCCTTGTGGAGCGCGGCCTCGGCGTCGTTCATCTTGTCCGCGATCTCGTTCAAGGCCTTCACAGGGTCGAGCTCGGGCTCCTGGTCCTCGGCGGTCGTGCCGCGCGCGGCGTTCGACGCGTTGTCGAGGTCCGGGGAGTTGTCCTTCGGCTTGTCCTTCCCCTGCAGGGCGTCGTTCGCCCCGTTCAGGTCATCGGACGGTCCGTCCGCATACGTCCAGCCGGCCGTGCAGGCCAGAACGGCGAACGCCCACAGCCACTTCCTCATCGTCGGATCCCTCCAGATGGGTGCCTGAGCCAACCTTGAGCATTCTACGACCGCCCCGCGCGGGGCGGAAGAACATTCGTGAGTGCTAGTGTCCGCCCTCGCCGGGCTTCTTCTCTTCCTTCTTCTTGTCGCCGGAGATCACGTCCGCGAACTTCCGGGTCAGGTCCGCGAGCGTCCCCTGCTCGTGCGCAAGGCGCTTGATGATCGTCTGCTGCACGTCGTCGAACTCGACCTTGTTGTCCTTCTTGAGCTGCCGGTCGAAGTCCTCCGTCTTCTTCTTCAGATTGAGCTGCATCTGGCGCAGCATCTTCAGCTCCGCGATTGGCGGGACCAGCTTGCCGCTCCCACTGCCGCCGCCGCCCGGCTGCGGGCCCTTCTTCTGCTTCTTCTTGTTCGCCAGCTCCTTCTTCAGCGCGTCGAGCAGCTCCTGCAGCTTCCGCTCGATGTCCCGCTCCAGGCCCTGCGTGTACTCGTCCGCCTGGACGTCCTTCTTCAGCAGGTCCTTGATCAGCCTCATGTCGTCGATGCCGGTCTGCATCACCCAGGAGAAGACCGTCGACTCCTCCTTCTCCATCTGCTTCCTCAGATCGTCCGCCCCGTCGATCACCTTCTGCTCCTCGTCGCCGAGGCCCTGCACCTTGATCCGGTTCGGACGGCTCCAGGCGCCCCCGTTCTTCAGGCGCGCCGTCTCCAGCTCGACCGTCTTCTCGTCGACCTTCTTCTGGCCCGCGAGGACCTTCTCCAGGCTCCCCTGCATCTGGGCCAGCTTCTCCTCCTGCATCAGCGTCGCGTACTGGCGCTCCGCCTCCTCCAGGGCCTGCTCGGCCTCGTCGATGTCCTTTTGCGCCTCCTCCTGCTGCTGCTGAGCCTGCTGGCTCTGCCCCTGCTGCGACTGCTGGGAGGCCTGGTCCATCTTCTTCCCCGCGTTCGAGAGCGACTCGCTCGGCTTCTTCTGGCCGATCTTCTGCGTCTGGTTCGCGAGGTCCTCCGCCTTCTTCTTGAGCTCGTTGATGCGCCGGGCAAGGCGTTCGAGCTCGCGCTTCTGCTGCTCCGTCAGCTCCTTCTTCGCGATCTTGTCCAGCTCGTCCTTCGCCTTCTGCAGCTCCGCCATCGCCTGGTCCTGGTTCTGCTTCGCCTCCGTTTTGTTCTGCTTGCCCATCTGCTGGTTCGCCTTGTTCATCTCGCTCTTCGCGCCCATCGTCTTCTGGCCGGCCTTCTGCATCGACTCCGACGACTTCTGGTCCTGCGCGAACTGCTTCGCGGCGTCCTGCATCTTCTGGGCCAGCTCCTTCGTCTTGTCCTCCAGCTTCTGCTGCTTCTCGGCGAGCTTCTTGAGCCCCGGCTCCTTCGCCTGCTCCGCGAGCTTGTCCTTCAGCTTCTTGAGCTGCTCCTCCGCCTTCTTCATCGACTCCATGGACTGCTGCTGCCCCTGCGAGGCCTCGCTCGGGCTCGCCTGGGAGAGCGACTGCTGCGACTCCCCCATCTGCGTCGCGGCGTTCTGCATCTGCCGCCCCGCGTTCTGGAGCCCCGCCTTCGCCTCCTGGTTCGCAGCCTTCTCCTTCTCGTCCTCCCCGTCGCTCGGAATGTTCTTCTCCGCCGTCTCCTTCATCTGGTTGCCGAGGTCCCCGGCCCGCTGCTGGAGCCCCTTCTGCTGCTCGGATAGCTTCTCGAAGGCCGGTTTGTCCTTCTGCGCGAGGGTGTTCTGCGTGTGCTCGAGCTGCTGCTTCGCGTTGTTGAGCGCAGCGAGCGCCTCCTTCTGCTTCTCCGCCGCGCTCATCCCGCCCTGCTGCGCGAGGTCCTTCTGCGCCCCCTGCATGCTCTCGGAGGCCTTCTGCACGTCGGCCCCGCCCTTCTCCATCGAGTCCTTCATCGAGGGGCTTGGAGTTGCCTGCGCCGACTGCTTCATCCCCTGGGCGACCTCGCCCGCCTTATCCGCGACCGCCTGCTGGTCCTTCGCCATCTGCGCGAAGTCGCCGGCCTTCGCGTCCTTCGCCTCCTGCGCGGCCTTCGAGAGGGCCTCCTTCGCCTTCTCGAGCGCCGCAACGGCCTTGTCCTGCTCGGCGCGCGCCGTCATCGGGGATTCGTTCCCCAGGTCGCTCTGCGCCTCCGCCATCTGCTGCGCGGCCTCGGCGGCCTGCTGCGCGGCCTCCTTCGCGTTCTCGGAGCCCGCCTTCCCCTTCGGCATGTCGGCGAGCTTCTCCGCGAGCTGCTCCGCCTGCTTCGCCAGCTCCTCCTGGCTCCCCGCGAGGACCTCCATCCTGCGTCCCGTCGGGTTCAGCGCCGCCTCGCTCGTCTTCCCGGCGAGGTCCTTCTGGTCCTTCGCGAGCTTCTCGAGCTGCTCCAGCGCCTCCGCGGCCCCCTCCTCCATCTTCCGCTGGTCGTTGGTCGCCTCCAGCGCCTTCTCCTCCTTGCCGATGAGGCTGTTCACGTCCTTGAGGAGCTGACCCAGATCCTTCACGTCCTTGGACTGCGCCTCCTCGGTCGACTTCTCGACCCCCTCCTGGTCCTTGATCAGGTCCTGGAGGGCCTGGAGCTGCTGGTCGATCCGCTTCGAGAGCTCCTCCGGCGTGTCCTTCTGCATCTGGTCGCCGAGCTTCTTCTGCTCGGCCATCAGGTTCTCGAGGTCCTTTTTCATCTCCGCGACCGCCGCGTCGCGCGCCTCGTTGAACTCCTTCATCTTCTCGATCGACTCTTTGTGCTCCTTGGAGAGCTCCTGCGTCGCCTTGATCGCCGCGCGGATATCCTCCAGCTTCCGCTGCATCTCGTCGGCGTCCTTCTTGTCCTCCAGGAACGCGAGGATCGCCCGGATGTCGCGCTCGATCTCGTCCGCCTTGTCGACCGCATTGCCCGTCTGCATGCTGTCGAGCGACTTCACCAGCGCCTCGATGTCCTCCTTGACGAGGTCCTCCTTCGCCATCTTGTACGCCGCGAGGAGCTTCTCCGCGTAGGCCGGGTTCCGCTCCTTGAGGTGGTCCGCGACGCGGATCATCTTCTGCTCGAGCGCGTCGATGTCCTTCGCGAGCGCCTTCTCCCCCGCGCCGACCCCCTCGTTGCTGGGGGGCTTCTTGGTGTCGTCGTCGCCCGCGCGGGCGGTGAATCCGAGCGACAGCCCGATGCACAGGGTCACGAAGCCGATCCAGCGCTTCATTGGTTCCTCCGTCGCGGAAAGGACGCTACTTGTTCTGGATTTGTCCCTTGAGCTCCTGGTGGCGGAGGAGCACCTCGCGCCACGCCTTCACCACTTCCTGGTAGTCTTCCCACTTCCCCAGCTCCTCGAGCGCCTTCTGCAGCTCGTCGATCGCCTCCTGCTGGCGATCGGCCGCGTTCGCGAGCTTCTCGCCACGCTCCGGGGCCCGAGGCGTCGTCTCCGCCATCGACAACTGCTCCGCCGCCTGCGGCGACTTCTGCTTCGCGACGTCGTTGATCATGCTGTGGACGTTGTCGAGGCGTTCTTTCGACGCCGGGTCCATCAGCTTGTTCTCTTCGACGTCCTTCAGCACCTGCTCGAACTCGTTCGAGAGCCGCTCCAGCCGCTGCCCGACCTGCCGCTGCGAGGTCGCCATCGAGGAGATCGACTTCTTCTCCGCCAGCGTGAGCTGGTCCTTCGCGGCGAACGGCTGCTGCACCTCCCTCACCCTCTTCTGCTCCGCGGCCTGCGCGTCGGCGTCCTTCTGGAGCTGCGCCTTCAGGCGGGCGATGGTCTCCTCGAGCTGCGTCTCCTTCGCGTTCTTCGAGATGACCGAGAGCGAATACTCCTTCGACTTGGTCATCTGCGCCTCCGGCGCGTGGTTGTCCTTCGCCTCCACCCAGTAGCGGATGACCTCCCCCTCCTTCGCGCCGAAGGCCGAGATCTCCATCACGTACTCGGACTCGACCTTCGTTGTGCCGTAGTCCCCCTTGTTGTGCTGGTTGTCGAAGAGGACCTTGTTCGGCTGCGCCGGCTCGCTGCCGACCTTCACCCAGAAGAAGGCGACCTCGGTCACGGCGTAGTCGTCCGTCGTCATCACCACGAGCGGGACCGACGCGGCGGGCGTGACCGACTTGTCCATCGCGGGCGCAATCACCTTCAGGAGAGGGTGCGTATCCTGCACCGCGCGGAACGAGTAGCGGTTCCCGCTCGAAGGCAGCCCCTCGTCGGAGAGCAGGAAGACCGTGTATTCGCCGTCGGTCGAGAGCGTGATGTCGCCCCGGACGATTGATCCCGCGCCGCTCGCGCGCGGGCCGATCGTCATGTCGGAGGGGACCACGTCATGCCCGTGCTGCACGTGGAGCTGCGCCATCCTGAGCGCGACGTTGACCTCCGCCTCCAGGTGCACGACGGTCCCCGCGGGGGCCTTCAGGTTCCCTCCCTCCTCGGGGCGGTCGGCGGGCGTGTCCTTGAGGCCGGTGTAGTCGGGATAGTCGTATCTCGCGTGGATCCGCTCGATCCGCGGCGGCGTGGAGGCGTGGATGTAGACCCACTCGGTCTCGGCGTCGTCCGTCTCCGCCTTCATCTTGAACGAGTTCCGCACGGCGAGGATCTCGTGGTGGTACCCTCCGTCGGGGTCGGCGATCATCCGCTCCACCTCGAGCTGCGACTCGCCCTCGTATTGGATGGAGAGGCGGACCTGCGGCCGCTTGCCGCGCCCCGTGACGAAGTTGAACGCGGAGTAGACGAACCGCGTGAATCCGCCCGCGTCGGCGGCGGGCTCGATCGACATCGCGCCGGCCGCGAAGACCCGCACCATGAACTTCTCGCCCCGCGCGACCTGGCGACGCTCGCTCCCGTCGGCGTTCTTCTCGAACACGAAGCGGATGTGCGTCCCGTCGGCCCACGGCACGTTGCGGAGGAGCAGGTCGCGCTGCGCCCACTTGACCGCGTGCGCGGGGTTGATCGCGATGAAGTACGCCGCCACGGCCGCGACCGCGAACGACCCCTTGACCATCACCCTCGCGGGGATCCGCGCCGTCAGGATCGAGAGGAACGGGATCCCCTTCACCGCCTGCGTCGCGTCCTCGACGATCACCTTCACCAGCTCCGGCGAGTTGAACCTCTCCTCCCCCGGCTTCCCGAGGTTCCGCGAGAGCTGCAGCGCGCTGATGAGGCGGTCCCGGAGCTGCGGGTTCGACTTCTCGACGCAGAGGGCGATGTCGTCGTCGGAGATCTCGCGCCCCATCGGGTAGAGGAGGTGCCTCCAGGCGACGTAGGCGAGCCCGCCGATGCCGCCGAGGAGGAACGCGGCGCGGACGGCGACCGGCAGCTTCGGGATGAGGTAGTCGGCGAGGTAGGTGAACACCACGAACCCCGCGAGCATCAGCGCGATCCGCCCGAGTCCGTGCACCATATAGTAGAAGCGCACGCGGCGGCGGACGGCGTCGAGGTTCGTACGAATCGAATCGAGTTCCATCGTCGCTCCCGGCTCGGCCCCCTGGGTCCCCTACTTCACTTCGATCAGGATCGGGGAGGATTCGACCATCCCCTGCCACTCCGGGTTCCCTGCGGCGCTCCCCGCGCTCACGTACAGGCCCGACACGAGGTAGACCCCCTTGTGTGGCAGCACCGATCCCAACTTGAACTCCTGCACCAGCTCGGACCTCCCCTCCACGGCCATCGGGCCGTTCCCCTGCCCGCCGAGGTCGTTCAGGCGGACGGAGAAGGCCTTCCCGTCGGAGTCGACGCCGTTCAGGATGTAGTACGGCGTCGGGCTGGCGGCGGGGGGAAGGAGGAAGAGGCGGGCGAAGGGGGAGGAGAAGTGGAATCGGAGGGTGAGGTTTTCGGCGGAGTCGAGCGCGAGGTCAGGGTCGCGGTGGAGGGCCCCTCCGACGGAGAGGTCGTCGAGCGCATACGGCTCGACCGGCGTCGGCGTCGAGGGGGCCGCGCCTGGGATCGCCATGCTGCGCGTCTTCTCGGCGACCGCCTGGGAACCCCTCGCGTTCTCGAGTCGCACGGTCCCGCGCGCGACGGAAAGGGCGGTCCCCTTCGCGGCGGCGTTCACGCGGAACACGGTCCCGGTGACGTAGACTACCGCGCACGGCGTGGTGACGCGGAAGCCGGGCCCGCCGGGGGTGATGTCCGCGGTCAGCTCGCCGCGCGTCAGGGTCCAGGCGAGCGGGGCGTCGAAGCGGACCTCGGCCGGTCCGCGCAACTCGACCCTGCCCGCGTTCGGCAGGTCGAGGAGGGTCGCCTCGCCGGCGGCGAGCGTGAGCGGCGTTCCGACCGCGATCGAGGTCCCCAGTGCGGGGCTCGAGGTCCCCAGCGCGTCCTTCACGACCGCGGCGGTCGCCTTGACCGCACGGTCGGTCCCCTGCGTCGACTGCCAGGCCACAAACAACGCGGCCGCGGCGATGAAAGCCGCGGCCACCCGGAAGATGCCCCACGTGCTGCGCGTGGGTGACGTCGAGGCGGGCGTCATCGCCGCCTCGATGCGATTCCACAACATCGCGGACGGCTCGTGGGTGTCTTCGACGCGGCGCAGGAGGGAGAGGACGGAGGGGACGTCGGAGGAGGCTTCTTCACGGCAGGCGGGGCAGGTGGAGGCGTGTTCTTCGAGGCGTCTATCGCTGTCCGGACTGGCGGCGCCTTGCCATTTGTCGAGTTGGGCTG
>Ga0082335_1005893_pt1 | contig 16417 bp, 15 predicted proteins | sample Subgrocontami58m_FD_72375 | JGI IMG/M metagenome (GOLD analysis project Ga0082335, IMG submission 72375) | Subsurface groundwater microbial communities from S. Glens Falls, New York, USA - GMW37 contaminated, 5.8 m (SPADES assembly) (version 2) ... | reverse complement strand
CCTTCTTTCCAACGTACTCGCTTCCCAGAACCCGACCCATGAAAGATACGGCGGCGTCGTTCCGGAACTTGCCTCGAGAAAGCACGCGGAAGCCATTGGCCCGGTAATTATCCAGGCCATGGAAGAAGCTCAGGTAACCTGGGATGATCTATCGGGCATTGCCGTCACCAGGGGGCCGGGATTGATCGGTTCTCTGCTGGTGGGGCTATCGGTTGCCAAGGCTCTGGCCTTGGCCAGGAATCTCCCCTTTGTCGGTGTCAATCACCTGGAGAGTCATATTGCCGCGATTTTTCTCGGCGATTGCAAGCCCGAGTTTCCTTTTGCGGCGCTCGTAGTATCAGGCGGTCATACGGCCATTTATCACGTGCAGGATTTCGGCAATCTCAGGATCATCGGTCAGACAAGGGATGATGCCGCCGGCGAGGCCTTCGACAAGGCAGGGAAGATGCTGGGGATCGGTTACCCCGGGGGAATTGTTATCGACCGGTTGGCAAAAAAAGGGGACAAAAGAGCATTCTCTTTTCCCCGGGCGATGAGAGAAAGTCTTGATTTTAGTTTCAGTGGGGTCAAGACAGCCCTGCTGGCGGTACTGAAAAAAAGGGGAACGGCGTTTGACGCCGAAGAGTTGGCGGATTTGGTTGCCAGCTACCAGGAGGCGATTGTTGACGTACTGGTGGAAAAGACCCTCCGGGCGGCAGAAATATCGGGACTGAAGCGAATAGTTGTTTGCGGGGGTGTGGCCTCCAACAGCCGCCTGCGGGAGAAGTTTTATGAGGAGGCGGTCGGCCAGGGCAAAGAACTTTTCATTCCGCCGCCGATTTTGTGTTCTGACAATGCCGGCATGGTTGCCGTCCTGGGCGCCCGGTTGCTAAAAAAGGGCTGCTCGGATTCCTGGAGTCTGAATGCCGTTTCCCGTTGGCCGCACGCCAAGGAGGCGCCGTGAGATTCAAGAAGCACCTCCAGGAAAAGTATCTGCAATTCATCAGCCTCAAGGGCGAGCCGCATGCCATTGCCTTCGGATCGGCGATCGGCGTTTTTGTCGGCATAACACCCACTATTCCCTTCCATACGGCTCTGATACTGCTCTTGTGTTTCTTGCTCAAGAAGAACATAACGGCCGGATGTCTCGGTTCCTGGGCGATCTCCAACCCCCTCACGATTCCGCTTTTTTACATAACACAGTATCGGCTGGGAAAGTATTTACTGGGCGACATCTCTGCCGGAGACCTGATCGTGGAACATTCGCTATTGAACCTGGTCCGGCAGGGATGGGAAGTAATCTTTCCGTTACTCGTCGGCGGAATCGTCATGGCGCCCTTCTTTGCCGTGCCCACGTATTTTATCACCCGGAAGATTATTGAAAACGTGAGGAAGAACAAACATGTCCACGGTGAGGCGCATTCTTAAAGAGCATGATATCCATCCTTATAAACGCCTGGGCCAGTCCTTTCTGGAAGACAAAAACATCATCAATAAAATAATTGCCGCTGCCGATATTCATGAACATGATATCGTTGTGGAAATCGGTGCCGGCTTGGGCATTATGACGGCCGGGCTGGCGGCAAAAGCAAGAAAGTTATTTGCTGTCGATGTCGATCCGCGCATGGCCGCCATTTTAAGAGAGCGGCTGCGGGACCACGGGAACGTCGAGATCATCGAAAAGGATATTCTGACCTGTGATTTCTCAACCTTCCTGAGCGATCAAAATTCGTCAAAATTGAAGATTATCGGCAATATCCCTTATAACATTTCGACGCAGATATTGATCCACTTGATAGAATTTCGCCGCGATATCGCTTCGATGCTCCTGTTGTTTCAGAAAGAGGTTGCCGACAGGATCATCGCCCTTCCCGGAACCAAGGAATATGGCATTCCCACGGTTATCGTGGGGATGTATGCGGTTGCCAGGCGGGAAATGAATGTGCCCGCCAGTTGTTTTTATCCGCCGCCACAGGTTACATCATCCCTCTTGAATATTGAGGTGCGGGAGAAACCGCTCGTCGCTTTGGCGGACGATGACTTCTTCCGCCGGATAGTTAAAATAGCTTTTTCTCATCGTCGCAAGGTACTGCTGAATAACCTGCGCGTTCTCGTGAATGAGGGTTATGCCGAGGAGGAGCTTGTCCTGTTGATGAATGGCCTCGGTATCGAAGGCCGGCGCCGGGGGGAAACCCTTTCTCCTCGGGAATTCGGCACTCTGAGTAATACCCTTTTCAATCTGAAGCGGAAATTGGTACCAGTTAAGGTCCATGAATAATAAGAGAAACTGGCATGGGGAGTTGCCTGAAAGACACACGGGGGCATCAAGTCACACAATAACATTGCAGATAGGAGATAAATGTGATACATTTGCTGACCAAAAAAAAATATATCTGTATTTGAGGTAGAATATGTTTAATGTAGGTGATTTAGCGGTATATCCGGCACAAGGGGTAGGGGTTATTGAGGCCATTGAATACCGTGAGGTGATGGGATCGAAGCAAAAATTTTATATCATGAAGATACTGGGCAATGGTATGAAAATTATGATCCCCACCGATAGCGCCACTTCCGTCGGACTGAGAGAGATCATTCCGGCTGAAGAAATACCTAAAATTTACGCTATCCTGCGGCGGAAGGATGTTTGCATCGATCGTCAGACCTGGAACAAGCGTTACAGGGATTATCTGGAAAAAATCAAGACAGGCTCGGTGTTTGAAATAGCAAGTGTTCTCCGTGACCTTTTCATATTGAAAGTCGACAAGAATCTTTCTTTTGGCGAAAGAAAAATGATGGATACGGCTAAGAATCTTTTGGTCAAGGAAATATCAGTAGCCAGCAAGTCTGAAGAAACTAAGATTGAGCAGGACTTGCAAACTATCTTTGCCATGCAATGAGGATTGCTTGCTGATAAGCAAAAAAGAGGCGCTCTTTGAAAATTTAATTAGGTAATTATCTCCTATCAGTTATCAGGCAAAAAAAAGGGCATGCGGTGACGGACCGTTGCATCCTCTCTGACCTTAAACAGGTTACCGTTCTTAGCCAGTGCCGTGTATATCGCCGTTGGACCAGGTAAAGGGACGTAAAATGCCAGAGAAAGGAGGTGATTTGATTGATTGTGAGGTTTCTCTTAAGTCTGGCATGTTCCGCAAGCAGCTATTTTATCGTGGACAGTTTTTATGGCTTTCCCATATCTCTTCTCGGTCTTATCCTGGGATTATGTATCGCGCTGCTCGTCATGAAGGTAGAACAAGCCATCGGCCAGGTCCCTTTGAGGAATATCGTCGGCGGTGTCGCGGGAATGTTCATGGGACTCCTGATTGCCTTTCTACTGGCCTACGGTCTCAGCTTCGTCAGTAATATCATGGAAAAGCAACATGTCGTTCCTTGGATATATGCCTTGCTGACCGGCGTTATGGGTTACCTGGGACTTGTTTTGGGAGAAAAGAAAATTGAGGAGTTAAGCTTATTAGGGTGTGGGCAGGCCAAAGAAAATAACGATGTCCGCATCCTTGATACCAGCGTCATTATCGATGGGCGGATTGCCGACATCTCGGACGCCGGTTTTATCCAAGGCACGTTAATCGTCCCGCGTTTTGTGCTGGAAGAGCTGCAATACATCGCCGATTCCTCGGATTCCATAAAGCGATCCCGGGGGCGTCGAGGTCTTGATGTTTTAAATCGTATGCAAAAAAGTACCGGCATTAATATTGAAATTATCGATCAGGATTTTGCGAAAATTAAGACCGTGGATGCAAAACTGGTGGCCCTGGCCAAGAATATGTCGGGTAAAATTGTGACCAATGATTTTAACCTGAACAAGGTTGCCGAACTCCAGGGCGTGAAAATTCTCAATGTTAATCAGCTTGCTAATGCCATGAAGCCCATCGTTTTGCCCGGCGAGCAGATGACCGTGAAGATTATCAAGGATGGTAAAGAGCAGGGTCAAGGCGTTGCCTATCTTGATGACGGGACGATGATCATTGTGGACAATGCACAAAAATACCATGGCACTTCCGTTATCGTTACGGTAACCAGTGTGCTTCAGACAACGGCCGGGAGGATGATTTTTTCTGAATTCAAGGAGGTTGTCAATGGCAAAGAGGCATTTCCCGCAAACAATAGATGATGGACTTACATGAGCCCGGTTGGCTGAATAAGCACCGGGCTTTTTCTTTAGTTAGTTAGAAATTATTTTCTGCGTTTATCGGGGTTGGACGGGAATGAAGACTGCCGTAATCATCCCTGCCGGAGGGCGGGGAAGCCGGATGGGAGGAGAAATCCAGAAGCAGTATTTAATGCTCGGCGGGATGCCCATCCTGGTGCGCACCTTATATGCCTTTCAGGAGGCGCCGTTGGTCGATGACATCTATCTTGTCTTGCCTGCCGATGATCTGGGGCGAGCCCAGGAACAGATATTATCCAGGTACAATTTGTCCAAAGTGAAGCAGGTGCTAAGGGGGGGAGAAAGACGGCAGGACTCCGTGAAAGCGGGTGTGAGTGCCCTGGACGTAGATTATGATATAGTGTTGATTCACGATGGCGTAAGGCCTTTTGTTTCTCAGGCGATTATCAGGCGGGTGATTCAAGAAGCCCGGCAGTCAAAAGCGGTGGCAATCGGCATTCCTGCTGGGGATACGGTCAAGAAAATTGACAACTGCGGGTTCATCGTCGAAACATTGAATCGCGATCAATTATGGCTGACGCAGACGCCGCAGGCCTTTGCTGCGTCCCTGCTCAGAAAGGCCTATGATATAGCATACCGGGATAACTATTACGGCACGGATGATGCCTCCCTCGTGGAGAGGATGGGCACCAAAGTAAAAATGCTGCCCGGATCAGCGAATAACATCAAAATAACGACACCGGTCGACCTGCAATGGGGAGAATTCTATCTCAAATATGCGGTGGAGGAAGAAAGTGATGAGCCACACTGAACGTGGGGATTGCGGTTCAGCAAGGCCCCGGGCATGAGAATCGGTTTCGGGTATGACAGCCATCGGCTCGTGAGCGGTAGGAAACTCGTCCTGGGAGGAGTGGAAATCCCCCACGACAAGGGGGCATTGGGACATTCCGACGCCGATGCGCTTCTTCACGCCATTGGCGACGCTATTTTGGGGGCCCTCGGCGAAGGCGATTTGGGCAGGCACTTTCCCGACAACGATACGCGCTACAAGGATATCTCCAGCATCAAATTGCTGGAGAGGGTTGTGCTGCTGGCGGACAGACATAAGATGTGCCTCAATAACGTTGATTGCACCGTAGTTTTAGAAAGACCGAAGCTGATGGGCTATACCGAGGCCATGCGGGCCAATATTTCGGCAACACTTCGCCTGGCGCCGGAAAATGTCAATATCAAAGCCAAGACCAATGAGGGTATGGGCCTCGTGGGACTTGGCGAAGGCGTTGCCGCCTTCGCTGTCGTGACTGTTGTCAGGGGAGAATCTTGATTGGGCTCTATGCTCTATGGCGACAGTAGGCAACTTCCTGAGTTGCGTCGTCTCAATTGCGAAGATGTTGAGCACGGGCTAACGACTTAGTAACCGTCCAGCAACGTTTACAGCGGAATATTGCCGTGCTTTTTTACCGGTCTAACCTCCGATTTATCTTTTAACGCCTCGAGCAGCTCCGCTACTCGTTTCCTCGTTTCGCTGGGCATGATAATTTCGTCAATGATCCCCCGCTCAGCAGTAAAATAGGGATTGTTGAACTGCTCCTCATAGGAGTTGATCAGTTCCCGCCGCTTGGCTGCCTGATCAGCGGCCGCGGCAATCTCTCGATTGTAAATGATGTTGCAGGCGCCTTCGGCGCCCATTACCGCAATTTCCGCTGTCGGCCAAGCCATGACGTAGTCGGCTCCTAGCTGTTTGCTGCACATGGCGATGTAGGCGCCGCCGTAATCCTTGCGTATTACAACGGTTATTTTGGGAACGGTGGCTTCCGAGTAGGCATGCAGGAGCTTGGCGCCGTGGCTGATGATCCCGGACCATTCCTGGCGTGTTCCCGGCATGTAACCGGGTACATCGGCCAAGGTTAACAAAGGGATGTTGAAAGCATCACAGAAACGGATAAACCTTGAGGCCTTGTCGGAGGCGTTGACATCCAGCACACCGGCGCCGTGCTTCGGGTTGTTGGCGATTACGCCGACTGTTCGGCCGGCAATTCTGATAAACGCCACCAGCATATTCTTTGCCCATAACTCGTGCAACTCAAAAACTTCCTGTCTATCGGCCAGGCTCTTGATCACATTTTTCATATCGTAAGCCTGGCTGGACCTGTCCGGGATGATTGTATCCAATTCCGGACATTCGCGGCCGGGAAGGTCATCGGAAGGAATTGGTGGTAAAGGGGTCCGGCAGTTATCGGGGATATAAGAGAGCAGACTCTTGATTTTGCCGATGCAGTCTTCATCGCTTTCAGCCGCATAGTGGCAGACGCCGCTCTTAGTGGCGTGGGTCAGGGCGCCGCCCAGTTCCTCATGGGTGACTTCCTCACCCAGGACGGTCTTGACCACGGCGGGTCCCGTGGCATACATGTAGCTGCTGCCTTTTACCATGAATACCCAGTCGGTAAGGGCCGGCGAATAAACGGCGCCGCCGGCCGAAGGTCCCATGATCGCGGTGATCTGGGGGATGTAACCGGAGCCGAGAACGTTCCGGTAAAAAATGCCGCCGCAGCCCTCCAGCGAGGGGACTCCTTCCTGAATACGCGCCCCGCCGGAATCATTGAGGGCAATGAAGGGTTTCCCGGCCGCCAGGGCCATGTCCATGACCTTCCATATCTTTTGTGCATGCATTTCGCCGAGGCTTCCCCCGGCGCTAGTAAAATCCTGAGCGGAAGCGAAAACGATCCGTCCGTTGACCTTGCCGAAGCCTGTTATTACCCCATCACCGGGAATGTCTTTCTTTTCCATTCCGGCAAGATTTGATCTGTGCTTTACGAAGAGCTGTACCTCTTGAAACGTTCCCGGGTCGAAAAGGAGGGCGATCCTTTCGCGGGCAGTAAGTTTGCCTAGCTCGTGCTGCCGCGCGATCATTTTCTCGCCGCCCATGACCTGCAATTTTTCTACTCTCGTTTGAAATTCCCGGAACTTTGTTTCCCTCGAACCCGGCAAATCTTCTTTCATAAAGGCATCCACTCCCCCGTAACATTTGGTAACATATGCTAAACGAGTATAAATAACTTAATAAGGGTCATAATTTCAAGATAATTCTTTCTTCCCGATGGTGGACCGGATCTTTAGTATGGAGAATGTATCATAATTTTCATCTTGACCCCCTAAGGCGGGTAAGATATAGAAAGCCTCAGCCTGAGATTTTACGTTCCTGCCTTAGTAAGTTTGAGATTATTGTTTTGAGTAAAAAAATAATCTCGTTAGAGCACTCATTTATCGGGGTTCGGACAGGGATTGAAGTGAATTATCAATGTGATGCAACAGGTAGGGAGGCAATATGAAATTTATTGATCAAATAAATATCAAGGGAAAAACGGTGCTTTTCAGGTTTGATTTTAACGTCCCCTTAGACAGTAGTTTGAATATTACCGACGATACCAGGATCAAGGCAGCCCTTCCTACCATTAACTACGCCCTTGACGAACGGGCAAAGCTGATCATTACCTCCCATCTGGGAAGGCCAAAAGGAAAAGTTGTTCCGGAATCGAGCCTTAGACCGGTGGCGAGAAGGCTGTCGCGGCTTTTGGGTAAGGAAGTGATTATGGCCTCCGATTGCATCGGTCCTGAGGTTAAAAAGCTTATCGATGATGGCCAGCCGGGATGTGTTATCCTCCTGGAAAATTTAAGGTTTCATGCGGAAGAAGAAGCCAACGACGAAGGGTTTGCCAGGGAATTGGCGAGTTTTGCCGACGTTTATATCGACGATGCCTTTGGCAATGCCCATCGGCGTCATGCCTCGAACGTGGGGATCACGAAGTTCGTCAAGGAATGCGGTGGCGGTTTCCTCATTAAGAAAGAGCTTAACTACTTGAAAAAAGCGGTCGACAGCCCAGTCAGGCCTTTCGTGGCTATCGTCGGGGGGTCCAAGGTCTCCGGGAAGCTGGAAGCCTTGTTCCACCTCATTAAGAAAGTCGATAAGATGATCATTGGCGGGGGAATGGCCTTTACGTTTCTGAAAGCCCTGGGTTTTGAGGTAGGAAAATCCCTTGTGGAGAGCGATCTCCTGGACAAGGCGCGTGAAGTAATGGACACGGCTAAATCGCTAGGCGTAAAATTTTATCTCCCCGTTGACTGTGTTATTGCTGAAGCAAAAAGTGCCGAGGCGGAAACCAAGATCGTACCCGTACAGGAAATTAATCCCAATTGGATGGGACTGGATATTGGACCGGCGACGATTACCCTTTTTACCGAAGCCCTGAGTAATGCCAAGACCATCGTCTGGAACGGACCCATGGGGGTATTTGAGATCGACGCCTTCAGCAGAGGGACGACGGCCCTGACGCACAGCCTGGCCAATTCTTATGCCACGACCATAGTGGGCGGGGGGGATACCGATGTGGCCATCAACAGAACCGGTGAAAGTGATCGGATTACTTATATATCTACCGGTGGCGGTGCTTCTCTGGAGTTGCTGAGCGGCAAACGTATGCCCGCAGTGGAAGCGCTGGAGCACTGTGGCGAATAGCAACGAATATCGCAGCCAATGCGCAATCTAAAAATCGTCGTTGAATACGACGGAACAGCTTACCACGGCTGGCAGAGACAGACGGGCGTTACCACTGTTCAGCAAGTCCTGGAAGACAGCATCGCCAGGATAACCTCGGAAAAAGTTACGGTAATCGGCTCGGGCAGAACCGATACCGGAGTCCATGCCCTGAATCAGTCCGCACATTTCATTACCTATACAGCCATTGAAACAAGAAATTTACTCCTGGGAATCAACAGTCTTTTGCCCTCCGACCTGGTGATCAAGGAAATTAGAGAAATGGGTGAGCTTTTCCATGCCCGTTACGATGTAAAAAGTAAAACTTACATGTATCAGATAGTCAATACGCCGGTCCGGCCGGTGTTGCAACGCTCTTACTCTTGGCATGTACGCGCGCCGTTGGATATGAAGAGTATGGAAGAAGGTCTATCCTTGCTGAAGGGCAGGCATGATTTTTCTTCTTTTTGCGGAAAACGGGAAGGCGGGGCGAATTGCGTAAGAACGATGAAGGAAGCACGGATTGAAAAAACAGGTTCTGACCTGTTGCGGATCTACCTGGAAGCCGATGGTTTCCTCCGGTATATGGTAAGGACGATTGTGGGGACTTTGGTGGAGGTGGGCCGGGGGAAAAGAAGACCCGACGAGCTATTGCACATCCTCCGGGCCAGGGAAAGAAAGTATGCCGGGTTGACTGCGCCGCCCCAGGGGCTTTTTCTGATGGAAGTGAAATATTGAGGGTTTTTGCCGAGAATGGAGAAGAACGCGTCTTTGGCGATTAACTTATCGAGAAATGTCTTGACCTGACGGTAAGTATATGGTAGCTACCGGCGACCGCTTGGATCCGCAGGAGTAGGACGGACTGGGACGGAAGGTGCTTAAGTGATGCTTTTTGCAGGACATACAAAAGCCTCCCGTCGATAACACGGGGGGCTTTTTTTTAGGGCCTGATGGTAACGGAAAGTGGGAGAGCTATTTTCTGACAGGGCGTTGGCCGAAGCGAAGGGTGTGGGAAAGTTGTTATGAAGGTCGTTGAATCCGTAAAAGAAATGCAGAATTTAGCCGGCCAGTTCCGGCAAGCCGGCAGAACGATCGCTTTTGTGCCGACAATGGGCTATCTGCACAGAGGACATTTGGAGCTTCTTCGGGAGGGAAGAAAGAGGGGAGATGTCCTGGTACTGAGCATATACGTTAATCCGACCCAATTCGGTGCGGGTGAGGATTTGGAAAAGTACCCCCGCAATTTGGAAAGGGATTACCAAATGGCGGAAGGTGAAGGTGTGGATGTCGTCTTTTGCCCCGTTGGCGGCGAGATGTATCCCGAACATTACCAAACCTTCGTCAATGTGGAAGAGGTGACCGGGAATCTGTGCGGCCTTTCGAGGGAGGGGCATTTCCGGGGCGTGGCTACAGTATGCTGCAAGCTATTCAACATTATCAACCCGCAGGTGGCTATTTTCGGCCAGAAGGATTTTCAGCAGCTGGTGGTCATCAGGCGGATGGTGCAGGATCTGAACATGGGGCTTTCGATTGTCGGGATGCCCACGGTCAGAGAAGCTGACGGTCTGGCGATGAGTTCCCGGAATGTTTATTTGCAGGAAGAGGAAAGGGAAGCAGCGCTATGTTTAAGCAGGTCGCTTTTGAGGGCGAAGAGGTTATTTGAGGGCGGTGAGAGAGAGGCCCCGCAAATTCTCAAGGCAGTGACGGAGCTTCTGACGGAAAATCAGCTGGTCAGCCTGGAGTATGCCAAAATATGCGATGTTGCGACGCTCGAAGACCTGCCGCGACTGGACAGGCCCGCGGTTCTGGCTTTGGCAGCCAAGGTGGGCCAGACAAGATTGATCGATAATTACGTTTTTGGCGAAACGCTGGAAATAACGTCAGGAAGCCATTGAATTCCGACGAACATTTATTAGATAGCAGCATTTGATACCAATATCTGACGAGGGATAAGACCTATGCAAAGATTCATGCTTAAATCAAAACTTCACCGGGCTACCGTCACTGATGCCGACCTGCATTATGAGGGGAGTATTTCTATTGACGAAGGCCTTCTGGAAGCGGCGGATATCATTCCCTATGAAAAAGTGGCTATTTACGATGTGTCCAATGGAGAGCGATTTACCACTTATGCTATCAAGGGGGAGAGAGGAAGCGGAGTGATTTGCCTCAATGGTGCCGCAGCGAGGAAGGTCTCCCGGGGAGACTTGATCATCATTGCCACTTATATCCTCCTCGATGATGCGGAAGCGAAGGTCTGGACCCCCAACTGCGTTCTGCTGGATGAGAAAAACAGGATCAAGGAACGTAAGTAATCCCAGCTGAGCCCAGGCTAACCAAAAACTGACAACGATCGTTAATCATCCATAATTGGATTAAGTTATGTGCGGATGCGCAGGAAGAGAAAGCCGGCCGCCAGACCGAATAGTAGATTGGCTGACCAGGCGGCTAAAATGGGCGGCAGCACCCCGGCGCGGCCTAAAGAGACGGAAAAAGCGAAAACCAGCCAATAGGAAAAGCCCATGGTTATACCCGTCGCAAGCCCCTGAGCCTTTCCCCTGCCTTCCCCGCGCAAAGTAGAGGCGAGGCCGATTATCACCATGATGATATTGACGAGCGGGAAAGCGACCTTGGCGTGCAAGTCGGTAATATAGCTGGTGGCATCGTAGCCCTCTGCTTTTAAGTCGGCGATATATCGTTTTAATTCCACGTAGCCCATATTCTCGGCATCCCTTTGGGCGGTTTGGAAATTTTCCGGGGTTTCCGTCAGGGCTACCACCTGGAAAGGCAAAGTCTGTAATTCAGGGAACACTCCCGGCTCAAAGGTGGTAATGATGACATTGTAAAATGTCCATCTTCCCCCTCGCCATTCCCCTTTCTCGGCATCAACGCGCTTCAAAAGATGCATTTTGTTATCCACGTAATAGATAGTTATTCCCTGCAGACTATTGGTACGCGGATCGAAAACCCTAAAGTTGTATATTCCCTCTTTCCCGCGGTACCAGATCTGATTCCGTTTGAAGGTGCCCATTTCCTGCTTTTGGATCTCCACCAGCTTGATGTAATTGGCTCTTTGATTGGTGTATGGGGTTACGAATTCACTGACAATGAAGCCGATGCAGCAGACAAGAACGGCGATCAGGATTATGGGCCTGGCCATGCGGTAGATGCTGATGCCGCAGGCCTTCATGGCCACGATTTCATGGCGGCTGGTAAGCGCGCGCAAGGAGGTCAAAGCGGCCAACAACATGCCGACGGGCAGCATTTGATTAATCGTCATGGGAATGCTGAAGAGAAAGAAAAAGAGGACCTGATTAAGCGTGGCCCTATTGCTGATGAACATCCTGATTTTTTCGAAGAAATCGATAATCAGGTAGAGAGAAACGAAGGAAAGCAGGATAAGCAGGAAATACCGGAGGAATTCTTTTGCCGTGTATCGATCGAGGATGTTCATTTTGACCTCTTCATCCGCTGGAAAAAGGAGCTGAATCGATCTGGCCAATTAAAGCGCCTTTCTTTTTCCTGGGCGGCCAACACGAGCAGATATATTCCTGCCAGCGTAAACATGACGTTGGGAAACCACAGGCCCACCCAGACCGATATCTGGCCGGTTTCCGTCAACGCTGTGCCGCCTAACTGTGCGAGATAATAGAGGAGCACAACGATGATCCCCGTTGTCAAGCCCCGTGTCTTTGCCGACTTGCGTGCCTTGATACCCAGCGGTATTCCCAGGAGGGCGAAGATGAGGCAGGTAAGCGGTATGGTAAATTTCCGGTTCAGCTCCACGGTCATTTCTCTCAAGGCCACTTGGTCACCTTTTTTCGCCCTGATATTGGCGATCAATTCGCCGGGCGTCATCTCCATGCTCTCCTTGGCAACATTGGCGCTGCCCCGGCCGGTGGAGGCCTCCAGGTCAAGATTTATGTCATAAGAAGTGAAATCCATTTTCCGGTAGGATTTGCGCTTCATGTCGACTGTATGGGTGCTGCCGTTTTCCAGCCTTAAGCTGACGCTCAGTGATTTCGGGTCCGAGATGAGGTAGCCTCGCTCCGCAACAATCGTGTTTGGTTCCCTGCCCAGGCGATCGTCGGAAACAAGTACGCCTTCCATAAAATTGCCATGGGCGGGTATATGGCTGGCATAGAGAAGTAAACCCCGGAAATTGCCGTTAAACACTTTTTCTCTGATCCCGGCGCTGGCATTTTGTCTGACGATAGAGAAGAGGAGATTCTTGGTGGCGTAATTGCTGCGGGGCACGAAATAAAGGCTGAGCGACATGGTGATCGCCAGGGCCAGAACGGCAGCTCCGGCGATGGGATAGGCCAGCCGGTAGAGGCTGAGACCCGCTCCCCGCATAATGATTATTTCGTTATCCCCCGCCAGCCTGCCCAAGCCGATGAGAATGGAGAGCAAAAGGGAAATCGGGATGGTAAAGAGCAAAAAGTAGGGCAGGAGGAACAGTATCAGCTTGCCGATATCGGCGGTCTGTATGCCCTTGTTGACCATGAGATCCATCAATTGCAGTATTCGCCCCAGGAGCAGCACGAAGGTCATGGCGCCCAGGCTGGCGAAGAAGGGAGCCGACAGCTCGCGCAGGATGTAACGGTCGATTATTCTCAGGGTCATTCGTTTATACCAATTCAGGTTTGCTTTTTGCTTCTGAAGGCCGATAAGTTTTCATTATACTGGATCTCAAAATGGAACTTCGGGAAAAGACGGGGCAGCTTCATCAGGTTGAAGACCATTACTCCGATCGACATGCGGTCCAGCCAAGATGACAAGGGCCAGCCGAAGTGGACCGTTACCTTGCGGTCGCCCATTTCATATTCCATGACCCTCAAGATGCCGACCAGGCGGTGGTAAAGACTGATCTTGGTCAAGGGCAGACGAAAGTGATTAGGGGCAAGCTTAGGAGGTATCCCGCCCACGCGCGGCGAATAAAAGGTGATATAGGCTTCATTGTCTTTGTACTGTGCCTGGTCGGTCTCCGTAGATCTGCGAAAGAAGAGATGAAGGTCTTCCTGTTCTGATTCTGCCAGGTAAAGCAGCATTTCCATTTCCGTTTCCCCCTGTTCTATCTCTTTCAATTCCGGGGAGCGTTTTTTGGAAATTATAAAACCTAAGAGCAGCATCACGCCCGTCACCGTAGCCCAGAGCATGGTGGCGCGCGGCTTGTCAATGGCCAGGAAAACAAAACAACTGACGAGAATGATGAAAAGGATCAGGGTGACCAAACGGTTGGTGGAGTAAGTTATGCCCTCTGACTTGCCCATGAAGTAACGGTAGAGGATGAGGCAACCCATGTTGATGCAAAAGGACGCTAACAATCCCAGGGCGTACATGTTCGCGAGTTCCGCCTGGCTCCCCATGGTGAGAAAAATAATGATCGAAAAGAAGCTGGCGCTGCAAATATGGATGCGGTAAAGGGACTGCCGGCGGTTGGTGGCAATGAGCCAGTGGAACCCGTAGCGGTGGGCGACCCGTTCCATGAGTTCGCTGGAGGCCACGTAGGCGGTATTGACGGCCAACGTCAGAGTGAAACTGGCAAGGGTGGCGACGGCCATGCCGAAGGGGACTCCGTTTAACTGTGTAGCATAGTAGGTAATCAAGTCGCCTTCATGGGCCTTGAAATCAATGCGGCTCGATAAAACGAGCGCTGATACCAACGGGGTCATCAAACCAACCGTCAGGGCGAGAAACCAGTAGGCCTTCTTGATTTCCTTCCAGCTCCTTAGCAATCCGGCGGTCTGTAGTACCGATTCCACACCGGAGTATGCCAGAATACAAAAGGCGGTACTCGAAATGAAATTACCATAGTTATGCATAATTGAGCCAGTGGTGACAGTCCTTGCCGTTTGTTGCGCCGCCATTTTAATCTGACCTAAAGACCATGCGTCCACGTGCAGGAGACCGGAAGTAACAAGATTGAGCAGGATAAAAGCGGCGCCGATGAAGATCATGAAGGTAAAACGGGCATTTTCCTTGATGCCGAGGATATTTAAGGCGGCAACTGCCCAAATGATGCCCAACACCATTACTAATATCGTCGGTTGAGAGATCGAAAAGAAGGAAGCGGCATTCGACACGGCGCTCACCGCCGAAATACAGGCGGTGAGGATGTAATCGACCATTATCGATGCCACCGCGACAAAAGAAACCATCGGCCCCAGAACGAGGTAGGAGAAAGAGTAGACGCCGCCGCCGATCAGGTCGTGGCGCTCGAGGATTTCCGCTATTTCGGTAAGGCGGGTGCTGATAAAGCGTACGAGCAGGCTCGTGATGGCGATAAAGATAATGGCGTTCAACCCGATAAAGCGATAGGCTTCGGCGGGTACATAGAAGATGGATGTAAACTCATCCATTAAGGTGATGACACCGACGGCCAGAAAGGTGAGCCAGAGCCGTCCGCCACGGTGATATGAAAGGAGGTTCGGTTTGCGCAACAGGTAGAAGAATGTCGCAAACAGGCCGACGTTCAGCAGTGAAAGGATAAGGAATTTCACTTTAATTTAGTTCCAAATTAGCAAGTTAGAAATTATCCCGTTTATCGGGGTTAGGGTGATCATGCTTTGATGAGATCCGGCATATCCATTTTATTTACAGCCCTCGCACTTGTAGGATAACACTTTCATCTACACATAACTCCTTATTATTCTTTTCTGACAGATGTCAATAAACTTCTTCCTTCGGCCTCCTTGGTTCCGGGCGTCGGTGCAAATACTTTTTAGCTTGACAGCGGTGTGACGGGCATTATATAAGATGCCATCGTATGACTATATGACTATGGGAAGGGCTGCTGCCCGTCCCTCTTCGTTGCCACAAAATAAAGTTACCTTTTAATTTGATCCGGAGAGATTGAAAAAGGACACAAGATGAACACTGGGTTGACATTGAGTTGAGACTTGGCCTTCTCGCCGCATGGTGAGGGGGTTTTTTTTTGCCGGGGGACGATCAATGGGGCAGAAACGGGTGGTTATGGACGCGGAAGGCATTGACAGGGCCCTGACCAGAATTGCCTATGAAATGCTGGAGCGAAACAAGGGCGTGGAAGGACTGGTGCTGGTAGGCATCAGGACGGGAGGCATTTATCTGGCGCAAAGACTGCAAAAGAAAATTGCCGCTATCGAAGGCGCCGTTCTGCCGCTGGGCATTCTGGATGTCACCCTTTATCGTGATGATTTGCACTTCCGGCGGAAAAAACTGCGGTTGGGGAAGACCGACATCCCTTTTTCCCTGGATGAAAAAAAGGTGGTGCTTATCGACGATGTTCTCTTTACGGGCCGGACTATCAGAGCGGCTATGGATGCCTTGATGGATTTTGGCCGTCCCAACCTGATTCAGCTGGCCGTTCTCATCGACCGGGGGCATAGGGAATTGCCCATCCGGGCGGATTTTGTGGGGAAGAACCTGCCTTCGTCGTTTTGGGAAGCGGTGGCGGTCAATCTGGCCGAAAAAAATGGCGTGAATGAGGTAGTGATCGAACAGGCCGCCTGACTTATTGATTTGAGGGCAGATGATGAAGTTGCGAAGAAAAGACATCCTCGGGATGCAGGACCTGTCGGTGGAAGAGATCAATTTTATCCTGGATACGGCCGACTCTTTCTTGGAAGTATCTACCCGGGAGATAAAGAAGGTCCCTACGTTGCGGGGTAAGACGGTCATCAATCTGTTCTACGAAGCCAGCACCAGGACAAGGACCTCCTTTGAAATTGCCGGGAAAAGGTTAAGCGCCGACACCATCAATATATCGGCGTCGACCAGCAGTGTTGTAAAGGGAGAAA
>Ga0082335_1005892_pt1 | contig 16418 bp, 11 predicted proteins | sample Subgrocontami58m_FD_72375 | JGI IMG/M metagenome (GOLD analysis project Ga0082335, IMG submission 72375) | Subsurface groundwater microbial communities from S. Glens Falls, New York, USA - GMW37 contaminated, 5.8 m (SPADES assembly) (version 2) ... | reverse complement strand
ATAAGAATGGGTCGCGGTGCCTCCGTTTGCGGAGAGGAAACAGCATTAATTGAATCACTGGAAGGAAATAGAGGTGAAGCTCGTAACCGTCCTCCATTTCCGGTTACAACAGGATTTTTAGGTAAGCCAACAACAGTTAACAATGTTGAGACACTCGCCTCGGTTGCACACATAGTAATCAAAGGTGGCGAATGGTTTAGAAAATATGGAACTGATAAGTCAACAGGTTCAAAATTATTTTCTGTTTCAGGTGATTGTGAAAAACCGGGAGTATATGAATTACCCTGGGGAACTAAAATTTCAGAACTGTTGAAACTAGTTGGTGCAAAAGATACAAAAGCAGTTCAGATAGGCGGAGCTTCCGGAGTATGTATTCCAAAATCTCAATTCGAACGTACCCTAGCTTATGAAGATATACCAACAGGCGGTTCAATAATTATTTTCAATGAAAAAAGAAATATGCTGCATGTATTAAAAAACTTTATGGAATTTTTTGTTGAAGAATCTTGCGGACAATGTACGCCGTGCAGAATTGGAAATGTAAAATTACTTGAAGGAGTTGAGATGATCGAAAATTCAGAATATACATTTTCATATATAAATCAATTAAAAGAACTAGGACGATCAATGCAAGTAGCATCAAAATGCGGATTGGGTCAATCAAGCCCTAATTCATTTATTTCAATTTTAGAAAATTTTAAGGAAGAAGTATTCAGCGGTAACGGAGGAAATAATGGAAAGTAAGGATAACCTAAGGGTACCGGGTAGTCAAAAATCATTAGTGATTGAGAAACCAACTGATCTAACTACAATTGGCGGTACTATTACAGTTGAAATCAACGAGAAGAAAATAATTGTTCCGCTTGGTACAACAATACTTGAAGCATGTAAAATGTCCGGGATTAGTATTCCAACATTATGTCACCACGAAGATTTATGTGTTGCCGGAGTTTGCAGAATATGTGTAGTTGAAGTTGAGGGTATGAGAACGCTTCAAGCATCATGTGCATTCCCGATTACAGCACCAATGAAAATAAAAACTTCAACTCCAATGGTAAGAAAAGCACGCCGGCATATAATTGATCTTTTATTAAGCGAACATTATGGAGAATGTTATTCATGTTTTAAAAATGGAAATTGTGAACTTCAAGCTCTTGCTAAAGAGTATGGTGTTGACAGTTATACATTCGGACATCTCGATAAACCAAAATATGAAATTGATAAATCTTCATACTCTGTTGTTCGCGATATGAGTAAATGCATTCTTTGTAAACGGTGCGTAAGAACTTGCATTGATCTTCAGGAAGTTGGTGTACTTGAAGCCGTTGATCGCGGAGACAAAACACACATCAGCACATTTTTAGATAAACCACTTAGTGATGTAATATGTATTAATTGCGGTCAATGTATTAACCGCTGCCCAACTGCTGCTCTTCGTGCAAACGATCCCTCAGATGAGATATGGTCTGCAATTGATGATCCAAAGAAACATGTTGTGATTCAAACTGCCCCATCCCCGCGTGCGGCTATAGGAGAAGAATTTGGTTTGGGTGCCGGTCATTCAATGACTAGAGAATTAAATACTGCATTAAAAAGAATTGGATTTAATAAAGTATTCGATACAAATTTTACTGCTGATCTAACTATCATTGAAGAGGGAACTGAATTAATAATTCGTCTCTACAAAGCGTTAGTACAAAAAGAAAAAGTTGCGCTTCCACAATTTACTTCTTGTTCTCCCGGATGGGTAAAATTTATTGAACACTACTATCCGGAATATCTTGATAATCTCAGTTCAGCAAAATCTCCTCAGCAAATGTTCGGAGCTTTGATAAAAACTTTTTATGCAAAAAAAGCCGGTATTGATCCCGCTGATGTTGTATCTGTTGCAGTGATGCCTTGCTCAGCAAAGAAATTTGAATGTAATCGTCCGGAGATGAACAGCAGCGGTTACAAAGATGTTGATTACGGTTTAACTACAAGAGAACTTGCACGAATGTTACGTGAAGCAGGAATTAATTTACCGGAAATGCCGAAAAGTGATTTTGATAATCCGTTCGGTGAGGCTTCAGGAGCTGGATTAATCTTTGGCGCAACCGGCGGAGTTATGGAAGCTGCAATTCGCACAGTTGTTGAATTTGTTCTCGGTAAAAAAGCAGAAGATATTTTTGAAAAAGCAAACATCATTCCTCTGCGTGGATTTGATGGAGTTAAGTATTTGGAAATTCCAATAGGCGATAAAGTTGGTCCTGTTCCGGAAATTATTCAACATCTTATTCCTAACTGGGATTGGCTGAAAGGCGCGACATTAAAAATTGCCGTTGCTCATGGAACTGCAAATGCAAAGAAGATTATGGATGATATAAAAGCCGGTGGAAAATTCTCCGAATGTCATTTCATTGAGTTCATGGCTTGTCCGGGCGGATGTCTTGGCGGTGGGGGACAACCAATTCCAACAACACCTGAAATTCGTAAGCTAAGAGCAAAAGCTATTTATGCTGAAGATGAATCTTTAGAACTTCGTAAATCACATGAGAATCCTCACGTAGCTCAGATTTATAAAGAATTTTTAACTGAAGGACCTTGCGGACATCTTTCACATAAATTACTTCACACGCATTACACAAAAAGAGGAAGATATATTGCTTAATTAATTTTCGTAGAGGTTCAAGATATTGAACCTCTACTTTTAAAAAATTAAATGTGTTATATTATATCAGCGACTTATAGATTAATGGCGAGACTAATATTCAGATTATATAAATGCTACCTTTAATTCCAGAATGGGCTCAACATTACGGTGAATTTTGGAGAGCTATTAGAGTTCGTAATCTATGGTTCATTAGACTCCGATATTTTGCCGCATTAATTCTTTGCGGTTTTTTCCTTATTGGTGAATTTCTTCTTTATCTTAATTTTTCTACGGATCAAGTGGTAGCAATACTCAGCATTTCATTTCTAATTTTATCATATAACATCATTATTCATTCAACACAGAATAGAGTCGGAAGCGATCCTCATAAATTTAATTGTCTACATCTTTCACTCATTCAGATGATTCTCGATCTATCGCTTTTAATGGTCCTTGTTTATTATACAGGATTGATCGAATCTCCGCTTTATTTATTTTTTATTTTTCATATGATTATTGGAAGTATGGTTCTTCCTGGATACATTGTTTATTTAGCAGCGGGGTTAATCAGTTTATCTTTTACCATTCTTGCGTTACTCGAAAGATTACATTCAATAAAGAATCATTTTATTTCCGGACTTTCCGCTGGTTCACACTTGCATACTCTGACTTATGATATTCTTTTCATTATCATTTTTACATTAATGCTTTTTATTTCAGTTTACATAGCAAATAGAATTGCCCATCAACTTTACAGAAGAGAACAACAATTACGAGTATCGCTAGAAAAGTTAAATGAAGCCGAGATTACAAAACAAAAATATACTATCGGTGTAGTTCATGAAATTAAAACACCAATTGCCGCTGTTCATTCAATTTTAGAATTAATCCACAAAGGTTTTGTAGGACCGATAAGTGAAGAAGTTGACCATAAAATTAAAAGAGCAGAGGTTAGAACAGAAGAGGCTCTTGAATTGATCAGTGATATTTTAAAGATATCGAAATTAAAATTACTAGAGATAAAATTATCAGATGAGATTAATATTTGTGAGTTTATAGGTAAAGTGATTGATAGTTTCATGGAATCAGCAAAAGAAAAATCCGTAAACATATTTTTTACTAATAAGAGTGGGAAACAATTAGTAGTTAAGTCAGATAAAATGTTATTCGAATTGGTAATTTCGAATCTTATAGCTAATTCAATTAAATATGTTGATGAAGGCGGTACTGTAGAAATAAGTTTCGATGACTTAGTTGATAAATATTCTATTGAAGTTTCCGATAATGGAATTGGTATTCCTGAAGTTGAATCGAAGAAAATTTTCGAACAATTTTACCGCGCATCAAATATTGATAAAAAAATTCATGAGGGTACGGGAATGGGGTTAGCTATTGTAAAAGAAATTGTTGAAAAATTAGGAGGCGAGATTAAAGTTACAAGTCCATCTCACTTAAGTGAAGAAGGGAAGCCGGGTACTAGTTTTGAAATATTACTTCCATATAAATTTAAGCAGTCAGCTTATGATATTTTTGAAGTTAACAATGAGGATTACTTAAAAAGCAAAAATGATTTTTATGATAATGCTGTTTAGCTGACTTAGCAGTTTCCAAATTCGGAAAGACCCCATAAACTGAAGAACCACTTCCAGATAGCGAAGCAAATAGCGCACTCGTTTGATAGTGCTTCAATTTGATATTTTCAATTTCAGGATATTTCTCAAATACGAACTTCTCGAAATCATTTTTTACTTTCGATCTTACTAAATCATAATTCAATTTCTCATCTTCTATCAGCGAATGATAATCCATACTTAAATTATTTGGAACAATATTCTGGAATGCTTCGCTTGTTGAAATATTAATACCAGGATAGACTATAAGAATCGGTTCGGGTATTTCTAAATCAATGTATTCTAATAATTCACCTCGTGAAGACCCAATTGCCGGTTTAGATTTAATAAAAAAAGGGACATCAGAGCCAAGTTGTAATGCTAATTCATTCAAAATTTTATAGTCCAATCCAAGTTGAAACATTTCATTAAGAGAAATCAAAGTTGCTGCGGCATCTGAACTTCCACCACCAAGTCCCGCTTGTGACGGAATATTCTTCTCTAAATTTATTTTTACATTTATTTTTTTACATGAGACATTTTCTAAAAGATTTTTTGCCTTCACAACTAGATTTGAATTATCGTTGGGCACAGTATTTACATTACACTTAAAATTGAATTGATCAGACAGTTCAAAAGTTAGAACATCATAAAGATCAACAACAGGGTAGAAGAGAGTGGAGAGATTATGGAAACCATCTTTTCTCTTTTCAAGAATGTTCAAACCGATATTTATCTTTGCCGGCGCTTTAATTTCCATATACTTCATTTAAATATTCCTTGATCGCTTTTGTATGATTTGGATTAGAACCACAGCAAGATCCTACAAATAAAGGATTTGAATCCAAATAAGGTTTAATTACTTCAATATAGTCTTTAGGTTCGATTCCGCATAAAATATTTTTGTCTTCAACATTTCCTGCTCCACAATTCAAATAGAATCCCCATGATTTTGGTAATTCATGTCGCTCGTAATATTTTAGCAACTGTCCAGGCTTAACACAATTGAATCCAACACTAAGTGGTGAATAATCTTCCACCATATTTATAGCATCCGTTAAAGGTTCACCGCTCAAGAGATTAAATTCATGAGTAAAAAAGAAATTCATTACGAAAGGAATGGAATTGGATGAACAAAATTTTGAGATGGTCTCTATCTCATCCCAATGACTCTGTGTTTCATTCCATATAACATCAACTCCGCTTTCCCATAAAAGTTCGATATGTTTTTTGTGATTATACTCCAAATCATATTTCGGGATTATCCGTTCGACTTGATAACAATCCTCTGAGGGTGCATTTGAACCGGCAATAATAATTTCTTTCTCGTTACGCGCCTCTATTGCGAGTTGAACACTTCTTCGGACTAATTCTTCATTCGATAAATTAATATTCGATTGTTTATAAACAGCTGGATTAGTTCTGAAAGTGTTGGTAGTTATTATATCTGCGCCTGAATCTATGTACTCTTTATGTAGAGTGATTACTTTTTGCGGATTTGTAATGTTAAGAATTGATGACCAAAAAATATTATCTTCAAATTTTGTGACTTGCTTTAACAAACTTCCCATCGCACCGTCCAAAATAAGAGGGCGGCTGATTGATTTCTGTTTTTTTAAGATATCTATTCTGGATTTATCCAATTCTCTTGCTGTCAAAATATTTAATCGTTTCTTTCACAATCTTTTCAAGATCAATCATTTGAAGGCATTCTAAATTATATGGACAAGCTTTCTTCCAGCATGGAGCGCAAAAAAGTCCATCCGGAATTAATTTTATACCGCGGTCATATAGATCAATTTCCGTCCAGCAGCTTAATCCAAACCAAGCAATAACATATTTCTTTAGAGCTATAGCCAGATGCATTCCAAACGAATCACCGGTTATAATAACTTGGGGGATACTTTCATAACAAGCACCTTTACGAACACCGTCTTTTGTTGGTGTATTGATTATTTGTCCGGGGAAGTGTGATGTTATTTCATTATTACGTTCTTCATCTTCGGGACCGCCAAGGAGCATAATCTTAAATCTCTTTAGCGATAAGAATTTCTCAATCAGAGTTACATGCTGTTCGATTGTCATTTTTTTATTGGGATAAAGATTAGAACAACCGGTATTAAAGCCAATAACTTCATCCTTATCACTAATATTTGTTTTCTTCTTGTAGTCATTAATGAATTGTATCTCAGAGTCACTAAAGTTGAATACGTAATCATCACGTTTGTAACCAAGATTAAATGTTTCGGCAAGGTAATCTTGTCCCAATCGTTTGTTAATCTTAAACTTTAGATTATCATTCATACCAAGTTGATAATTATAGGCTGCACCTTTATTTAAAGGAATTATCTGCCCAACTTTATTGATTCCAAATCCAAGCCGCTTCTTAGCTTTTAACTGCATTGCAATTGAACCTGATCGCATAGATTTATCAACGTTCATAACAATATCAAATTCCAACGATTGTAGAATCGAAAGAGTTTCAAAAGAGTAGGGCATTACGCGATCAATGAATGGATTATTTTCAAGCAGACCAATAGCATTATTTAATGTGATCCAATAAATAGTGGACTTCGGATATTTTCTTTTTATCGCCGGCAACTGAGCAGTTGTCATCAGCACATCGCCCATAGCATCAAGATTTATAATAAGAATTCTTGTTCCCATAGGATTATTTTCCTTGCATCCGTCTTTCCAACAATCATGATCGGTGAAGCAAGGCTTATAACCGCTAAAATTTTTACAAGTTTGAATCTTCTCTAACTTATTTTTCTTCGGCATTTATGTTAGACCTATTTCGTTTATCAGACTCTTAAATTTAATAAAAACTTCCAGAAAGGAGATATCATTTATATTTTCAGTAGATGACTTAATTGATTGGTGAGCCACCCGATATGGCTGCCAACTAACATAATTCCATTCCGGATTAGGATAGAGTGCAATTGTTGGGATGCCAAAAGATGATGCGATATGAACTGCCGATGTATCGGGAGTAATTAGTAAATCAGCAGATTTGATATAAGCCGCAAAGTGTTGAATGGAAGCAAGTTTACCTTCAAAGCAATTTTCAGATCCTAAATAAGATGCAAGTTGTTTCTGTAGAACACGATCATCTTTTGTTGCTAGAAGTAGGAAGTAACAATTCTTGTACTCATCACTTATTAATTGCAAAAGTAGATCCCAATTTTTTATATCCCAGCAACGGATTTTAGCACCGGCAGAAATATTAATAGCTATTAGATGTTTACTCTTACTAACTAAACTAAGTTCGTTTTCAACTTCAGCTTGTTCTTTCGAACCTACATAGAAAAAAGGCTTTACAAGTTTTTCATTAGCTTCAATTCCTAATTGCAAAAGAAAATTATTCATCCGCTCAATGATGTGAGAATTTTCTTTCTTAATCGGTTTTACTTTGAAATTAAGGTACAGTTCATATTTAGAGAAATCATATCCCGCTTTGACCCGTGCACTTACAAACTTAAATATCATTGCGCTTGTAGTTGATGGATTATCATTGAAATCGAGAATCATATCATAGTGTTCTTTACGAAGTCCGATTATCTTCAAATATAGTGAAGGATTTTTTTTAGCATAGATGACTTTAGTTAATCTTAGATTATACCTTAACACATCTTTATTAGAAGAAAGAGTAAGCAAGTGAATTTCAATATGAGGATATTTTTCCTTTAAGACTTCGAAGACAAACGATGTAACAACCAAATCGCCGATTTTTCCCAGACGAACAATCAAAATTTTCTTGATTGAAGAGAAATCAATTTTTGTTATTGACTTATCCATGCGAAGGAATCACGATATTATTTTTAGTAAGTAGCGACTCAACTTTGTCCAACACTTTCTCTACCGGAAGATCACGGAAACATTCATGCTTAAGTGGACAATCCAGCAAATTACATTCAATGCAATCGAGCTCATCCAAACGTATCCATTCATTCTTATCGCCGTATGGTCCGTGCATATAAGGATTAGTAGGGCCGAACAATCCTAATACCGGCGTTCCGACTGCCGAAGATATATGCATTGGCCCGCTGTCATTGGCAATTAAAATTTTGCAATGCGATATCATCGCAGCTAGTTCTTGAATAGTTGTCTCCGGAGCAATAATTGATTTCTTCCCAAGAAGGGAATGTATCTTAAGTGCATCTTCTTCGTCAGACTTTCCCCAAATGATAAAAATCTTTGCATTATATTTTTTTATTAGTGCGTTTGCAATCTCCGCAAACTTTTCCGGATCGCATTTCTTAGATGCCCAACCGCCTGTAGGACAGATTCCAATAACAAAATCATTTTCTGAGAAATTATCTCTAAAATATTCCACTGCCTTAGTTAATGCGGACGAGTTGATTGAATAATGAAGTTTTTTAGAAGAATAAATTAGACCGAGTAACTTCAAAGTTTCAAGATGAAGTTGAGCTGAATGATATTTTCCACGTTCTTCCGGACCGAATAAATTATAAGCGTACTTCCTTCCGCGGTAGGGGAAGCCGACACGGTATTCTGCTCCGCTAAGAAAAGTTATTAATGCTGTTGAAGGATTAGTAAAGAAGTCAAAAATTAGATCGTACTTAGCTTTTCTGATTTGAAGGATCAGCGAAACCTTTTTCCAAAAATCATTGCGTTCAAAAAGAAGAACATTGTTAATATCTTTCAAACCAAGCAATCCCGGTTCTGATGGCTTTTCAACTAGGTAATCAATCTGAGCGTTCGGGAAATCTTTTCTAAGATTATCAATCACGATAGTTGACAGAACTACATCACCGATTCCGCGCAGCTTGATGATAAGTATTTTATTGATCTTTTCTTTGTTGAGTTTTGTCAATCTATAACCAAATTTGAATTTAAATCCAGACTTATTGGAAAATGATGAATTAAAGATGATAACATTTTCTCAAATCTTGTTTTCAATTTACGAAGTTTCGATTACTCCATCAATGAAGTAGCTACAATGATTTTTTTATCAAGAAAAGATGAAGCGCAAAATACCTGGAAGGAAAGACTGCTATAGTAATTGAGATGAGAATTGGTTTGGTGCTTTAGTACAAATAATATTTTCAACTGTGTTTGACTGATTTCGAGTTATCAATTTTACTCATCGCTCTTTCACTTAATGCAAGAATAGTAAGAGAAGGATTAACACCCGGATTTGCAGAAATCATTGAACCATCGCACACATATAAATTCTGATAACCAAATACATGATTATCTTTATCAATTACACCTTCAGATCTATCTTTTCCCATTGTTGCACCGCCGAGAATATGTGCGGTTGTCGGAATACCTAAAATAATTTCAGACAGCAAAGCTCCCGGAGTACCGTTAACAATCTCAGCATATTTTTTTGCAAGTTTATTCGCCTCAGGCATAAATGCAGTTGGTAACGTTCCTTCACCTAATGTTGTTTTCATTCTAAACCAACCCTTTGTGAATCTAAGAGTTCCGCTGATCGTACGCATATATAAAAGTATTTGAGTTTTTTTCGCCCAATCCCATACAAAATAAAATTTGAAATAACGGAAAGGATGTTTAAAAATTTCCCAAACTGCTTTTACTAATCGAATAAATACATTACTCCCGATTACAAGCGGTGAAATCTGCAATCTCCAAAAACCTGAGCCTGAGGGATAACGAACCGGTTCAAGATGACTATGTTCATCGGTATGAAGAATTGATCCTATAGCAATGCCATCTGAAAAAACAGTTTCTTTTTTAGGTGATACAACACCCATTAAACTTTCTGAATTCGTACGAACATTAAAACCGATCCTATCAGATAAATTTGGAAGGGTAGTGTCTTTCAATTTAAGCAAGAGTGGAATCGTTCCTAAAACGCCGCCGGCAAAAACAATTCCTTTGGATCTAAACTTACCTTTTGATTTGAAAAGTTTTGTAGATCTTTTCCATTCAACTTCATAACCATCAACTCCATCTTTATTCTCCGAGGGAATTATATTGTAAACTTCAGATTCGGCTTGAATGACAGCTCCTTTTTTTTGAGCCAGATAAAGATAATTTTTATCAAGTGTGTTCTTTGCGTTGTGCCGACATCCTATCATACAAGCACCGCAGAATGTGCAGCCTGAACGCTCCGGACCTTCACCATTAAAGTATGGATCACTTACGGTTTTTTCCGGTTCTCCAAAAAATACTGCTACATCAGTCGGTTCAAATTGATCTTCCTTTCCAATTTCTTTTGCCAAATCCTTTAATGCTTTATCACCGTTTTCCAATCTCGGATTTATTGTAACACCCATCATTTTTTTACTTAGTTCATAAAATTCTCTCAATTCAGTTTCCCAATCGGCAAGATGAGGCCACGAACCGGTTTTGAAAAATTCTTTTTTGGGAATCGGCAATGTGTTTGCATAAACAAGAGAACCGCCGCCAACTCCAACACCGGATAATATTCCTACGTGGCGATAGAATGTTATTTTAAATATGCCGTGAAATTTTACAAGCGGGATCCAAAGCCAGCGTTTCAAATTCCAATTTGTTTTGGCAAAATCTTTAGAAGAAAACCATTTACCTTTTTCGATCACTAAAACTTTGTAGCCTTTTTCAGAAAGACGAAGAGCAGAAACCGATCCGCCAAATCCGCTGCCAATTATAATGTAATCGAAATTATATTTTTGTTGATCTGTTGCCATGAGATAAAATTTTTATTGAACTAATAACTTTGTCGTTAATTCTAATTAATCTTAATTTAATATAAAGAAAAGGTTACAAAGAACGCTGGGAATGAGAATAATTTTTAGGTTCAAAGATTTATGATTCTTCTCGGTATTCATAAGAATATGGAGAGTTGGAAGGAAGAGTGTAAGCCATAAAGTGTTTCAGCTTCTTTCATTTTAATTCTTTATGCCTTACTTTGAATTGGGAAATATTTCAATCTACATATTGTAGAGTAACACTAGTTTTTTATTCATTGATTCATAAATTTCAATGCAAACAAAAATTCTAACTCCAAGACAATCACTTAACAAAGCTTATCTTAAAGAAAAAATACTGCGTTCGGAAATAGAGCTTTTAAAAAATAATCTTAACACACTGTTTGAAAATATTGACCATGAAGAACGGGAAGAAAATGCAAAAACAATCCTTCGTGATTTCCTCAATAATATCTACTACAAAGAAAAACATTTCATAAACACACTTAGAGATATTGATCTAGTAATCTATCTTGAAAACAATCAAAACAAAGCCGCAGTCTTAGCTGAAGTTAAGAGACCAAAGAATAAATTAGAAATGATTACTAAGGATAACCTAAATGCAAAAGCTATGCATGAACTTATCCTTTATTACCTTGAAGAAAGAATAGATTATAAAAACAATGACATAAAATTTTTGATTGCTACCAATATTTATGAATGGTTCATTTTTGACGCAACTGTATTTGAACATCTTTTCTTTAAAAACAAATCCCTAATCAGAAATTATGAACAATGGAGAGATCAACAAAAAACATCCGGCAATACGGATTTATTTTATAACGAAATAGCTAAACCATTTTTAGATGAACTGAAATCGGAAATACCATTTACTTACTTTGACCTTGGCGAGTATATAAAATCAATTAAGAAGAATGACCACGAAAACGAAAAGAAACTGATTGCTCTCTACAAAATTCTTTCACCTGTTCATCTTCTTAAACAACCCTTTACTAATGACAGCAATTCCTTGGATCGTAACTTCTACAACGAATTGCTCCACATCATAGGACTTCTTGAAACAAAGGAGAAGAACAAAAAACTAATAAACCGTAAACCGGAAAAAGAAAGAGACCCCGGTTCCATTATTGAAAATGCAATCTTAATTCTTGAAACGGAAAACGTACTAGCAAAGATTAATAATCCCGAAAAATATGGTGAAACAAATAATGATCGGTTATATAACCTTGCTCTTGAACTTTCCATTACATGGATTAATAGAATTCTTTTTCTAAAGCTTCTTGAAGCACAACTTTATAAATATCACGCAGATGATAAATATAAATTCCTTAACAAAACTATCGTTAAGGATTTTGACGAGCTTTACAAATTATTCCATCAAGTTCTTGCAATTCCAACAGCAGAAAGAACCGAACTCATTAATAAAAAATTCAAGCTTGTACCTTACTTGAACAGTTCCTTGTTCGAAATAAGCGATCTCGAAGGTGAAACGATTAAAATCAACAGTCTTGATGATAATACTCCTTTGGCTCTGTACAAAAATACCGTGCTCAAAGATAAGTTGGGTAAAAAACAGAGCGATAATCTTCCGGCGCTTCACTACCTATTTGAATTTCTTGATGCTTATGATTTTACATCGGAAGGCAAAGAAGAAATACAAGAAGATAAAAAAACTCTCATTAATGCTTCAGTACTAGGACTCATCTTCGAAAAAATTAACGGCTACAAAGACGGTTCATTCTTTACACCCGGATTCATTACTATGTACATGTGCCGGGAGACTCTGAGGCGGGCGGTTGTGCAGAAGTTTAACGATAAATATGATTGGAAATGTGAAACACTTAATGATACTAAAAACAATTTGGCTCAGCGAAGAAACACTCCAGATATATTGGAATTCAATTCTGTAATAAACTCAATTAAGATTTGCGATCCTGCAGTTGGGTCCGGTCATTTTCTTGTCTCATCTCTTAATGAATTAATTGCAATAAAATCAGAACTTGGTCTTCTTGCCGATGCAAACGGTACTTTACTTTCGGACTATGAAGCCAAAGTTGAAAATGATGAACTGATTATCACCTATAATAATGGTGAAGATATATTTGAATATCATCCGCCGAAAGATAAAAGAAGTGGAAGCTCAAATAAATTACAGAGGATTCAAGAAACTCTCTTTAATGAAAAACAAACTATTATTGAGAACTGTCTTTTTGGCGTTGATATAAATCCAAATTCGGTTAAAATTGCACGTCTTCGTTTGTGGATTGAACTGCTCAAGAATGCTTTTTACACTAAAGAAAGCAATTACTCTGAATTAGAAACTCTGCCAAACATTGATATCAATATAAAAGAAGGTAATTCTTTAATTAGTAGATTTGATTTACATGACAAAGAAGCAAAAATTCTTGATTCGACTAGACAGAAAATTCGTTTAGCTACATCAAAATATAAAGAACAAGTCTTCATCTATAAATCCACAAATGATAAGGCAACCAAAGAAGCTGCCCGCAAAAATATTAAACAGATTAAAGATAGCTTTGCATTATTAGCAAATCCAATTGATAAGGAATATAAACGACTGAAAGAACTTGAAAGCAACTTGGTTCAAGAAGTTCTTTCGTTTGATAGAGAGTCCGCAGATCAATGGAATAAAAAAAGAGAAAAAAATCAAGATGAATATGATAAACTTAAAATAGATTATGATAACAAGTTAAAAACTCTTTACCATAATGCTTTTGAATGGCGGTTTGAATTTCCTGAGGTGCTTGATGATGAAGGAAAGTTTGTTGGGTTTGATGTAGTGATAGGAAACCCGCCTTGGGGTGCTGAATTAACAAGCATTGAAAAAGAAAATCTTAAAAATAGTTTTAATGAAATTGATAGTAGTAGTCCTAACACTTTTGCATACTTTATTGGTCTAGCAAGGAGAATCTTTTTGAATAACACATGTTTGTTATTACCTGATAGTATTTTGTTAAAAGATTTTGAAAAAACCCGTACTCTCATTAAAAACAATCTGTATAATATTTCTTGGTATCAGAATACTTCATTACCAGAAAAGTTACGTGCATTTAAAGATGTTGAACATGATGTAACCTTTATAATGTTTGATAAACTCGAGTATGAATATCTTGATTGCTATATGTACATTTATGATAATATAAATGCTTGTGTTGTTGAAAAATCTTGGCGCAATAAAAAGGCAAAAATGATATTTGACGAATATGATAATGTTTACAATTTACTTATTGATGAAAAAGATTATTTAATAAAAAAGAAACTAGATAGATATTCATTATTAGAAAAATATTTACAATGTCATGAAGGGATTCATACAGGTAATATTCGAGATATCTTATTCATAAAAAGTAAAAAAAGAGGTGACGAGAAACCTTTATTTATAGGCGCTAAAAATGGTGATATAATCGAGAATTATTATTCTAAAACTTCTGGATGGTTTGTTGATTATAGAAAAGAAATAGTCAATAAATCAAAAGGTTATTATGCTTCACTTAGGGAAGAGACTATTTTTTCTTTACCTAAAATTTTTGTTTCAAGAACAGGTGATCCATTCAAAGCCTTTATTGATAAGAACACTTATGCTTCTAACAACTTTTTTTCTATACAATTTATTGACATGAATGAAAATACAGTAGATAATCTTTCGGTAATATTGTGTTTTATAAATTCAAAAGTTGCTCAATATTTTATAAGGAAAATAATAGCACCGCGTCTTGGAAATACATTTATAGAAACGAAAATTATTCACTTATTAAAAATCCCACTTCCAGACATTTCTGAAAAAAATAAAAATAAATTACGATCTATCGTTGATAAAATTCTTATAGTCAAAGAAAAAAATCCGCAAGCAGATACCAGTGCATTAGAAGCAGAAATAGACAAACTTGTTTATGAGTTGTACGGATTAACGGAAGGAGAAATAAAAATTGTAGAGGGTAACTAACCACCCCCTTTAATTCCCCCTCCTCAACAGAGGAGGGGGAGCGCATAATTTCCCCTCCTTTTTTTAAGGAGGGGAACGGAAGGGGTGGTCAAAACAAATACAACATTACAAATGGAAGAAGCTAACATAGAATTTAGAACAGTAAAAGGGGGCTTTAGATGAGCAACATAAAACTCATCGAACAAAAGATAAAAGACAAAATAGCCATCGTTTGAGGATAATAGGAGAAACATGAAAACATTAGCAGAAATATATTTACCGGCAGAACAATTATTGATTAACCAGTTGTTTAAACAGATTCAGGGCGTGATCAAGGAAAAGAAGAAAATACCATACCTGGATTCAGATAAAAATCCTAAAGAAGAATATCTGGAATATTTTATTATAACTGATGCAATGATTTCTTTTAACAGAATAGGCGGTAACAAAAAGAATAATAAAGTTACAGCAAAGGAATTAAAAGATGCGATCCGATATACTTTGCGGACGGATGAAGAATTGACCAAGCAAGGCTTTAATAAAATGTATGGTACTTTGGTTGGTACTTCACTTTATTCGTTGATGAGCTTAGTTAAAGATGAAATTACAAAACACAGAATAGTCGGTCACGAAATTTCTCATCAGTCGTTTGGCAAAGGCATAATTACCAAGATAGAACTTCAAAAGGAATCAGTCTGGTTTAAGTATAACGATGATCTCAAAATGCTATCTATGGATTACTTCTCACTAGAAAAAGAAGACGAACAAAAAATCAAAAAAATATTAGACGGCGAGTGGGTAGAGTAAGATAGAAGAAATAAAAATTGTAGAAGGCAACTGACCACCCCCTTTAATTCCCCCTCCTCTGTTGAGGAGGGGGAGCGCATAATTTCCCCTCCTTTTTTTAAGGAGGGGAACACAAGGGGTGGTCGAGAACAAGGGGGTAAACATCATGCCGAGATTACACAACAAAAAAATATTAATCACACAAAGGAAGCAGTTAAGAAACGATGCTACTCAAGCAGAAAAAATGCTTTGGTACGAACTGAGGAACAGCCTATTAGACGGACGAAAATTTAGAAGACAGCATAGTGTTGGAAGTTATATTTTAGATTTCTATTGTCCGGAAGAAAGATTAGCAATAGAATTAGATGGTGAACAACACGAGCGTGATAAACAAAAAGAGTACGATAAAAAGCGAACAGAATATCTTAATGGTTTAAAAATAACAGTCATTCGTTTTAAGAACACAGATGTAATATTCGGAAGAGATTCAGTTGTTAAAAAAATATTAGAAAAATTTAAGGAAGTCTAAAATAAAGATTGTAGAAAGCAACTGACCACCCCCTTTAATTCCCCCTCCTCAACAGAGGAGGGGGAGCGCATAATTTCCCCTCCTTTTTTTAAGGAGGGGAACACAAGGGGTGGTCAAGTAATCATTTCATTGAGAGGAGAGATATATTAATCCGTAACCATCTCACACCCATTCGGTATTTCCGGTTTAACTAATAACACTTTTTCTTTTGTTACAGTAACTTGTCCGGGTTCGT
>Ga0082335_1005891_pt1 | contig 16420 bp, 12 predicted proteins | sample Subgrocontami58m_FD_72375 | JGI IMG/M metagenome (GOLD analysis project Ga0082335, IMG submission 72375) | Subsurface groundwater microbial communities from S. Glens Falls, New York, USA - GMW37 contaminated, 5.8 m (SPADES assembly) (version 2) ... | reverse complement strand
CCTTTCGACCCCCCCCCTGCCAGCCCTGCCCCCCGAAGCCTGGGCGAGGGTGGAGGGGGGGCTAGGGGGGGAGGGAGCGAGGGGGTTGCCGGCGGAGTTCTTTACATCTCTGGCGAGGAGTCCCCCACCCAGCTCGCCGCGAGGTTTGAACGGCTCAAAAAGGACACAAGCTCGATACGGTTCCTCGAGCCTTATCCCGTTGAGACACTGGTGGCGACGATCGAGAAGGAGCGGCCTCTTCTTGCCGTCGTCGACTCGGTGCAAACGCTTACCTCATCCGAACTCGACTCGACAGCCGGGACGCCCGCGCTTGTGCGTTATGCGACCTCGCTCTTGCTGGACCTTGCCAAGCGCACAAACGTCTCGATCCTGCTGGTCGGCCAAGTCACCAAGGACGGCTCGATCGCGGGTCCCAAAACGCTCGAGCATCTTGTCGATGTGGTCGTGAACCTCGAGGGCGATCCTGTTCACAGCTACCGCCTGCTGCGTGCGACCAAGAATCGGTTTGGCGCCACCGATGAGATTGGGGTATTTGAGATGACCGAAGGTGGACTTGTGGCCGTCGCAAACCCGTCCGAGCGATTCCTCGCGGAACGCTCCGCGACCCCTGGGTCAGTCATTGCCGCAACCGTAGAAGGGTCTCGTGTATTCCTCGTGGAAGTCCAGGCTCTCGTTGAAACGGCCTTTTACGGCACCCCTGTCCGTCGCGCGAGCGGGTTTGATCCAAACCGATTGCAGATGCTGGTAACGATTCTTTCCAAACGGGCGGGATTGAAGCTCGGCGATAAGGACGTGTACATCAATGTGATCGGAGGTATGAGCCTGAACGAACCGGCCGCCGACCTCGCTATCTGTGCCGCCATAACCGGCGCATGCAAAAACCGCGCGGACGAATCCGCAACGGTCTACATGGGTGAGGTGGGGCTTGGTGGAGAAGTCCGTTCTGTTCCTCTCGTCGAGCGACGACTGATGGAAGCCTCTCGACTGGGGCTCTCAAGCGCGGTGATCCCGGCAAAGTCGAAAGTGAAGAAGGTGGAGATCGTCGTGAGACAGGTAGGAAATGTTCGCGAGCTTTAATCCGGCCCCCCTCCTTTTTAAGGAGGGGATGGGGGTGGTTAGAATCTGTGAACGAGTAGTGAGTCAACCAGCCGAAAGGCCGCGAATTATGAACGTTTCCGAAAAAACTCGCTCCTCAAAATCATAACCACCCCCAACGACCCGGGGAGTCCTGACGACTCCAACGATTTTAACCACCCCTAGCCCCTCCTTAAAAAGGAGGGGGACCGAACAATTCGATTTCATTCCAGATGCACCATCTCGAACTGTCGCTCGATGCGCTCACGGATGAGAGGATGGCCCTCGAGATCGGGATCCCGAGCAAGAAGCTCCGTTGCATAGTCACGGGCTTTTTTCATAATGTCCGTATCCGCCGTCGTGGCGAGCTGGAAATCGGCAAAGCCAGATTGCGCGTTGCCAAAGACGTTTCCTGCCCCGCGCAGCTCCAAGTCGGTCTGGGCAAGTCTGAACCCGTCGGTTGTGTTCTCCATGGCTCGCAACCGCGCCTCGCTTGCACCCGAAAGTTGTTCAGGCAAAAGATAGCAGTACGACTGGATGTCTGATCGACCGACTCGACCGCGCAACTGATGAAGCTGTGCGAGCCCGAACCGCTCGGCACCGACGATGACCATGACGCTCGCGTTTGGAATATCGACCCCGACCTCCACGACCGTGGTCGAGACAAGGACGTCGATCTTGCCTGTGCGGAATTTCTCGATGGCCTTTTCCTTTTCATCGGTCTTGAGCCGCCCGTGGAGCGTCTCGATCTTCGCCTCCTTGAGCGTTCCCTTTTTAAGATCGTGCGCGACCTGCGCGACGGACTTCACGCCGAGCTTATCGCTTGGGTCGATGAGAGGGCAGACAACAAACACCTGTCCCCCAGCCGCGATCTGCTCGCGGACATGCTTCCACATCCCCGCCTGCTGTGGCTCGAGCACCACCGCGGTCGCCACAGGTTTTCGCCCAGGCGGCATCTCATTCAAAATCGAAAGTTCGAGGTCACCAAAAATCGTCAGGGCGAGCGTGCGAGGAATCGGCGTCGCGCTCATCGAGAGCAAGTGTGGCGCGGATCCTTCATCGGTATGCAACAAAGCGTGACGCTGTTCAACGCCAAACCGGTGCTGTTCGTCAACGATCACAAGCCGAAAATCGCTCAACTTCAGCTTTTCCTGAAGCAACGCATGGGTGCCGACCAGGCATCCGGTCCCCCTCCTTTTCAAGGCCGTTCGAGGCTCTGAGGAGCCCTCTCCTGGAGTCTGAGCGACCTCGGAGTCGAAGACAGGCTCTCGAAGAGAGGGACTGGGGGTGGTTACGAGTTGTAGTGACTCGAGGAGCTCGTCGCGGGAGACGTCCTTGTCACCAATTTTGCACATCGTGCGTGTGAGCAACCCAACGGGTTCCTCGAGGAACTGGGAGAACGCGACATGCTGCTGGCTCGCAAGAATCTCGGTCGGCGCTAAATACACAACCCGCGAGCCAGCGTGCAGGACGCTCGCTGCCGCCGCAGCTGCCACGACCGTCTTGCCAGAACCGACGTCCCCTTCTAAAAGTCGGTTCATGGGGTGTGGTTTCTGCAAATCCAGAACGACCTCCCAGATCGCCTTGCGCTGGGCGGTCGTGAGCTCAAACGGCAAGCGTGCAACGAACGACTTGAGGAACGCCTCGTCCAGGGGGATCGAGATCGCCGCCTGTCTCTCTCGATCAGCCCGCACGCGGGCGAACATGAGTTGGTGCAGGAAAAGCTCATCGAACTTGAGCCGCTGGATCGCCGATGCAAGCTCGTCGTGGGACTCTGGAAAGTGTACACCCTGGAGTGCCTGCGCCAGGCTTGGATACGATTCTTGTTCAACGACGTGGCTTGGGAGCCAATCTGGAAACTCTGCAGCCGCCGGAAGAGCCGCACGCATGGCATCGCGCAGTCGGCGCATCGTGAGCGAGCCTGTGAGCCCGTAGACCGGCACGATCCGACCCGTGTGCGTACCAGCCCAACCATTCGCGGTCCGATCCCCCTTCAGCAAGCTTTCGGGGGACAGGTCGGACCGCGAATGGTTCATGGTTGGTGGTCGCTTCTCAACGATCGGGCTCATGAGACATCGCCCAAATCGACCATCAACACGACCTGCAAGTGAAACTTCTGATCCAACTGGCAGAGTCTTCTCGAGATACGACTGGTTAAACCAGACTACCTTCAGCTCTCCTGTTTCATCGCCCACGACCGCCTCGACGAGTTTGACTCGCTGGTTCTTGGCCGGTCGCGATGCAATCGACTGAATCGTCCCTATGACCGTTACCGTATCCCCAGCCATCGCCTTCCCAGCCCCCACGATGCGAGAAAAATCGTCATATCGAAACGGGACGTACCACAAAAGATCCCGCACAGACGTAATGTCTAGGCTCTTCAAATCCCCTACTGCCTTGCTCCCAAGCCCTGGTAGCTCCGAAACCGACGAGCTTAAATGAATGGCCATATCATGAAAATAGTAGCACAACTCCGACGTTTCAGTCGGAGACGAAAAAACACCACTGGTGTGGTATTTTTTCGTGGTGCACCCGGCAGGACTTGAACCTACGACCCTCAGCTCCGCAAGCTGATGCTCTATCCAACTGAGCTACGGGTGCAATAGCGTAAACAAACGTGGGACATTTTTGTTTCCGAGCGAGGCGCTGTGATCTGGCAAAGCCAGATCCAACTGAGCTACGGGTGCAAAAGCTTAGAGTTTATACATCCTGCGCACCACATCGGTCAAGTTCTCCTCGACTCGATGGAGGTTCTCCAAGCAAAATGGCAGGAGCAATGATCGCACCTCATTTGGATCCGTGTCCTCCAGCGGAACAGTCAAGAGCGGATGCCAGGGTGAATGAAATTCGAAGTAGAGATTTTTAACGTGCGGCGGATCGTAAGCAAGGGAAAAATCCTTAATGGCCTCGAAGTCGTAATACATATCCGCCACGACGACGCCCGTATTGGTGAGGATGACCGGAACGCGATCCGGCTTCTGAAACGTCGACAACAGCGTAATCACGCCGATCATAAGAATGATCACGGCAAACAAAAAATTCGCCGTCGCGATTGAGTACACAATCAGCGCCACGCCCAACACAGCCGAGATGGTGTACCACAGCTTCCCTCGGCTATGCGCGGGAAACTCGTCTACTTCCCATTCCAGCTGCGGGGAGCCGATATTGATTTGGAGCTCTTCTGCCTCCATAGTTACTCTAGTTTATCACGATACAGAACTTAATTCACGTATCTTGTCCTCAAGCTTAGTCGGTTCATATTGGCCATTATCCTTGATCTTTTCAATTCCATCCAGTATTCTACCCCCGTAATTGATTACGGAGAGGTACCCAAGTGGTTGAAGGGGACGGTTTGCTAAATCGTTAGGGGCGAAAGCCCGCGAGGGTTCGAATCCCTCCCTCTCCGCCAGTAATCTCTTACATCTATATACTTGCGTGGAGAGGTGGCCGAGTGGTTTAAGGCAACGGTCTTGAAAACCGTCATACCGCAAAGGTATCGCGAGTTCGAATCTCGCCCTCTCCGCCATTCGTCTTATGAAACTCTTCCTAACCTCAAGCGGTATTTCCGAAAACCTGGCTCGCGACTTTTTGACGTTTGTTGGGAAGGAGCCGATGGAACTGAAAATGTACTTCATGCCCACGGCGACGGATGGGAAGGAAGACAAGACGTTCACGGTGAAATCGATGGATGACTTTGCTGCCATCGGTATCAACCCCGTCTGGTACGCTTTGCGATTCAAAACCAAGGAACTCATCGAGCGCGAGCTTGCGGACGCGGATGTGATTTGGGTGGGAGGCGGCAATACGTTCTACCTGCTGGACATCGCGCGCAAGGTTGGGTTCATGGACGTCGTAGATGATCTCGTAAGGAACCGGGGCGTCCTCTACGGAGGCACAAGCGCAGGCACTATCCTGGCAAACCCCTCGATCGAGGTTGCGGGATGGGGAGAGGCTGACCGCAATGACGTCGGACTTCGCGACCTTACATCCTTTGGCTTCCTGCGCGCGCTCACACAGGTCCACTATAAATCCGAGGAAGCCGCCATGCTCTCCTCGCACAAAAGTGACTTCCCCATCTACACCATCCCAGACGACGGGGCGTTGATGGTCGACGGTGAGCGGGTGACTCTTCTGGGCGATGCGAAGATTATGCCGTAGTCTATACTTCTGCATATTAGGATTTCCCAACGTTTAGATCAAAAGTGCAGACTCAAGACTTGACCCCAGCTTCCGAACTCCCCCTCGCCAGCGTAAACCCCGACACCGTTTTCGCCCCGTGCTCTTTCAAGAGTCGGGCGACCGCGTCCATGGTGGTGCCGCTGGTGAAGACATCGTCGCAGAGCAAGACGTGATCTGGCACGACTCAATTTTAAAACCCAGATTCTTGAGAACCTGGGCACGTTGAGCCGTAGTCTTCGACCTCTACCGCCGAGCAGTGAAGTTCCTCCTCTGCTCCCGCCACCGCCAGCGAATCAGTTCGACCACGGCAATGAGCGAGAGGGAGAGGCTCAAAATCACCAATCCGACGAGGCCGACCGTCGAGGCCACAGCCGAGAGTGCGATGTCACGAGTGACCGCACTGCCGGCACGAATCATGACGCCCCACAAAATCAGGAAGAGCCCTAGGACATCCGCGAGACAACAAGGGGTCAAGTCTCAACTCGTTAACTTTCACTCAAAAACAAGCAATTTCGTGAAAAGCCGATTTGTTAATTCCTCAACAAAATCATCAAAAGTGTAGACTCAAGACTTGACCCCGGTTCTAGGAGCTTCCCTTCGCGAGCGTAAACCCCCATACCGTCTTCGCCCCGTGCTCCTTCAGGAGACGCGCGACCGCGTCCATCGTCGTGCCGCTTGTGAAGACATCGTCGCAGAGCAAGACGTGATCAGGGACGACGATGCCAGGTAACAGCTCGAACACGTCATCCATCTCCCCTACCCGACGCTGGCCATGGGAGGTACGCGACTGTTGGGCGGTTTTTTGTTTTCGACACACCAGCACTTCCACTGGCAATCCAAATATCTCTCCGACCCAAGTTGCGACTTGTTGCGCTTGGTCGAATCCTCGAGCACGAAGTCTCGACTCGTGTAATGGCACCCACGTCACCCAGTACGGCGCGAGCGGCGGTTGCATCCGTGGAGCCGCGCGGCGCAAGCTCTTCACAAATACGTTTTCGACGGAACGGTCGCCATGGAACTTCCAGCTTACAATGAGCGAACGCATGAGTGCGTTTCCATACGGGACAAAGTATGTGAGTCCGTCGAGGTATCGATCCTCGCGGCAATCCGCGCACGTCCGTGGCGATCCTCCCCGTCCGCAAAAAGCACAAGACACCTGTGGCGGCACAGGCGTCCATTGATCTAAACATATTCGACACATGAGCGCTCCCTCGCGCTGGCAGGCAACGCAAAATCGCGGGAACAACGCCTCTATTGCCAGCTCGCGGAGTCGACTTTCCACACTGTGTCTTCCTTCACATACGTCAGAACAATATCTTGATACTTCACGCTGGTCTGTTGCGGCGAGCCGATCGCTTCCTCCCGTTGCGTCGTGACCCTCACGGCAGCTGCAGTCTCCGACTGGCTGTCCACCTTTACCGTGACGATACTAGTCGTCACTCCGTAGTACTCCTGCGGCGCCACGCCCGTGTCGATCATCTCCTGAAGCTCTGCAGCGAAGGACACACTCGCAAGCGGCAACACGTCTTGGAGATTGGCAAAGTTCGCCTCGTTCGAATAGCTCCCGTACCGCGTCACAAACGTCTTTGAGAGCGACACGACGTCTGCGGACACCGTGCGTGTCTCTCGTTCATCCTCGAGTTCTTGCTCGGAAATGGTCGGCCGCGTAGGAATTACTTCTTCCACCTTTTCCACCTCCGCTACCTTTTCCACCTCCGCCAGCCTCCCTCCTCCCGCAAACAGTACCCACAACAACCACCCCAGCAACAAGAGAAGTGCCAACAAGATGAGCAGAATAATCGTCAATCGTTTTCTTCGAGTCATCATATCGAGAGAGTGTCACGAATTTTATCGGCCTGCGCTTTTCCTTGCGCCTCCTGCGCCAACAACGCCGTCGCCGCTTCTTGACTCTTGGCGATCGCCGCCGCCTCGCGCGCGTCCGCTTCTAAATCCATCACAGCCGGTTCCGGCTCCTGTGCGCGCGTCTGTGCGCCGCCTCCTTCCGCCTCTTGCGCCGCCTCAAACTTTTTCTTCTGTGCTTCGATGTCTAAGAGCTGTTGTGGATTGGTCGTGACGATCTGATCCTCGATGTAGGAGGCAACCACCTTGATGGCTGCGTGCTTGGGACCGGCGAAAAAAATCCCCTCCCCCACGCCCGACTCGAGCAACAGATATTTTTCGCCGTCGGTCAGGTGGAACGTGTTTTGCACCGCATCCGCCGCGCTGGGCGCTTGCTTCATGAGAAGCTGCATCGCAGAGTTCGTGACGATCGCCTGGCCGTACTGGCTGCGCAAAAAATCGTTCACGTCCTGCGTGATCGTTGTGACGCCCAGAAAATACTTGCGCGCGCGCTTCACCAGCGCAAAGATGAATTTCGCGGAGTCCTCATTTTGCATGAGCCACCAGGCCTCGTCCACGACCAAGATGCGCTTCTTGCGCTCGCTTCTGACCACGTTCCAGATATAGTTGATGATGGTATAGATGGCGGTGGGTCGCAGCTCATCTTCCAGGTCGCGCACGGAAAACACGACAAGCTGGTTCTTCATCTCCACGTTGGTGGGCGAATTCAGCAGCCCTGAAAACGTCCCCTCTGTATACTTATGCAATCGCGCGATCAAATTCGCCGAACCTTCCATGCCGCCAAGCACGTCCTGAAAATCCGTGAGCGTTGGCGGCTCCACATCCGCAAGACTGGTCAAATCCGGCGTGATGTCGCGCTTGGCATACGTCTCAATGAGCGCGCGATCCAGCAGGGAATCCTCCTCGGGCGTGAACCCGAGCCCGCCTTTTTCGCCGATGGGCTGCCCGATCATGATGCGCAGCAGTCCCTTGAGCGTAATAACGGCGGAGCGAATGATGTCGTCCACTTTCGTCCCCTCGCCGATGCCGCGCGGAAGATCGAAGGGATTGACCTTGGCATCGGAGGCGAGCGAGACGTTGATGAACGTGCCGCCGACCGCATCGGACAAATCCTTGTACTCGTATTCCGGATCGATCACGATCACGTCCGTGCCCATCATCAGCGAGCGTAGGATCTCCAGCTTGATCGCGTAGGATTTTCCCGCGCCTGATGTCGCAAATACGACGGAGTTGGCGTTTTGCAGGCTGAACCGGTCGAAAAGGATAAGCGAATTGTTGTGGCGGTTGATGCCGTAGAGAATGCCATTGTCGCTGGTGAGGTCAGATGAGATGAACGGAAACGAAGCCGCGATTGGACTCGTGTTCATGTTGTAGTTAATCATGAGCTCGTCGTTGCCCAAGGGCACAGTCGAATTGAATCCCTGTTCCGCCTGATAAAACCCGCTCTTGGTGTAGATGAGCTTGCTCCCAAAAAGCGCTTCGACTTCTTCCGTGTATTTGTCTAGCTCCTGCTCGCTCTTGGCGTAGATCGAAACGTAAAACGAAAACTGGAAAAAATGTTCGATGCCTTGGGTGAGCGCGTCGCGCAACCCTTCGATATCGCGCAGAGCCGTCTCGGCGATCGGATCTCGTGGAGCCCCCTTGTCGGCATCCGCGATGATCGTCGCCTCAAAAATTCCAACCTTCTTTTGGAGTTGCTTCAAGACGATCTCTGCCCGCAAAGGATAGAAAAACATCGCCACGTCAAACGTATGGTTGAGATTGATGAGCGGCCCCGACCACCCAAGCCCGATGTGGCGCGGATAGGTGATGATGAACAGCGTGCGGACATACAATCCGGAGAGCAGCAAAAACGTCGGCTTCACTTCAAACGAGGCCGGTGCGATGATGTCTTTCACGGTGACGACCCCGCGCCGATAGATCCGTTCCTCTTCCAGAACCGTACGCTCTCGAGTCGCCTGCGCCAACGCCTCGTCCACCTTCTTGGGTTTCTCCAAGCGTGGTGCGGGCATGGCCTCTTTGATTTTTCCCATCTCAATCGCCATAGCTATTTTTCAGAAACGTGTGATGATTCTTCAAATTGCACCTGGTTGATATCGGCAAGTTTCTCGGTGTCAAACACATTTGGATTGTAAACATTATAGTAGAGCTCGATGAGCCCCTGCGTATCCAGCCGCGCGGAAGAGAGTCCCATACTGTTGAGCTGTCCCTGGATAATCTCGACACGGCGAGAGATCTGCTCCACGCGATCCATCAGTTGCTTGCGGTTGAGCTTGGCCGCGGCCGCGGGCGAAATGGCCTCGGTGAATCGCGTCCAGAAATTCTTTTTTTTATTCGTGAGCGGATCGTAGGGGACGACGACATAGAACATCTTTTGCATAATCTGTCCCAGCTCCACAAGTTCCGTGACAAAGGCGCGATAGTCGGCGATCTGGGCGCGCAACAGATCGTTCTCCACGACGCGCTCCTGTCCTCGCAGGTGATTCATATAGGCGTCGATGTTCATGCGGCGCGACTGAATCACAATCTGGATGGGGTACTCCAACGAATTGAGAAACATCATGTACGCCTGGATGATCGCCTCCTGCTCGTCGACGGACTTGAGCGCGAAGTTGATGCTGGAAACCAACAGCACCGCGCGTACCGTCCCGTCCTTGAGCAGCACCAAGTCATCGCGGATCTCTGCGATATCGAGGAACCGCTCGGTCGAGGACCCTGGTTTGGGTTTGGCGAGCTTGTTGGGTTTCATACGAAGGTGGGGGCAGCGTTACGGATGGGATGGGGGCGTCGTTACGGAGGGGATGGGATGGGGGCGTCGTTACGGAGGGGATGGGATGGGGGCGTCGTTACGGATGTACGGATGTTACGGATATACGGATGAGAAAATTCTTCCTATCTGTATATCCGTACTATCCGTACATCCGTAACGATGTTCTACTCTTCAGGTTTGTAGACACCCCCCGTATTCACGACAAGCGCCAACTCCTGCAACCTAGATGTCCCGGCAAATGTTTTCCGGGTAAATTGGGTCGAGGGAGCGGGAGGCAACGTTTTCATGAGTTCCTTCAGCTCGGAGTCAGAGTACTCGCGGCTCCACACGCGCAGTCGCGGCTTCTTGAGCGTTTGGATGATGTTCAAAAGGAAATAGTGGAACGGCGCGCCGTTGATTTTGACAAAGGCCACCACGCCCGCCAGAACCAAGAGCGGAATCCCCGCCAATAAAAACGGCACGAACGACAGCAGACGGAAGAGTACGAAGTCCAGAAGAAACGCGACAATCAAAATGATAAACTGTCTCGCGGTCACAGGCCCGAAAATCTTGTCTTCCGAATCGATAAATTGTGGCACGACGAATTGTTCCATACGCTATCTTATCAAGGGTATACACGGCGGAGCAAACTCCGCGGTGTATACCCTTGTTTGCTTCGCCTCGCTCGGAACAATAATGTCCGATCGGACATTATTGTTCGTTCGCTTCGTCTCGCAATCAGAATCTCAACTCCGCGTTTACCCTCATCACCGCTTTAAGCTCTTGATCCGTAAATGTATCCTCTCCCGCCTTCCGTTTCTTTTCAAGAATTTCGACGACGGAAACCCCGGTCAAGACCGCCTCGCGTGTCATCCCGACGTACATCTGATTGAGGGGAGAGAGACGCCAGGCCTGAATGGCCTCGACCTTTTTCTCGTAGCCCTGCTCTTCTTGAGCGTCCGCTTTGTCCTTAACCTTTGTCGCCGCCTGGAAGGGATCTTTGGAAAGACGTCTAAAGTCCGTCAGCGTCAGCGATCGCAATTCATCCACTGGCCCGGAAAGACGTTTTGTGAACGTGACTTCCTGCATGCTGGGCGCTGTCTTGGGTCCAGGAGCGACCACCTGCCGGGCTCCCACGACCGACGCCTTCACTTTGGCGCTATCGATTTTTCCTTCGCGAGCGAGCTGCTCATGATGGGCGGAGATAGCGACACTTGTGCGGGAGACATTGGGGGCGGTGGGCGTGATGTGTTCATCAGGAACCTTTCCTGTGAGCTCGACGTATCGCTTGGTCATGAGCGTCTCTTCATTCTTGGCGAGCGCGTCGGGGTTTGGCGAGGATGAGACTTTTTGCGCGCGCTCGTTTGCAGACGCATCTGCAACGCGCCCCTGATAGGTGGCGACGCGAGACTCGAGTGCCTGCAAGATGTCCGCAAGACGTCGCCCGCTCACGCCTAAACCTCCCTGTTCAATGGGACGTTCTAACGCGGCTCGCGTCTGCTGTGCCGTTCGCACATCGCGCACGCGAGACTCGATGAGCTTCTGGCATCGAGCCATCAGAGCAGAATCCTCAAACGCAAACGCGCGATTCGCGCAAATCTCTCTTACGATCCCCGGCACATCCAGCGGGCCTTTGTGTTCCAGCACGGAGGCTGTTGTCCTTTTGATTCTCTCGAGTTCTTGGTCTAGGGCGAGGGAATCGTTGGCGACGGACGACGGTTGGCGGCTTGGGACTGTTGGCGGCTTGGGACTGTTGGCTTGCTGGCTCCATGTTTGCGTATACTCCTGCAGAGAGAATGACAAACTCTGCTCGAAGGGCTTCAGTACTTCAGCCGTTGCAACGGCGATCTTGCGCGCGAGCTCGTCGGTGGCGCCGTACTCGTTGCGGATGGATTCGAGAAACTCTTCTGCCAAGCTGGCGCCTCGAGCGAGTCGAAGTACGAACAGCGCGAGCGCAGCTTCGTTGGGATCTTCAATCCCCGCATCTATCAATAGCTGACGATAACGCGCGAAAGTCTTTGCGTTGCGCAAGACGGCTGTGACTTCTTCGGCTGAAACGGGCGCGCCGGTGAGTGGTGGCGTGTTGGCCATAGTATTACGTCGTTCGTTTCGCGCTTTCATCTTCCAGACGTTTCACGACCTCGTCGAGTTGAGCGGCTTGCGACCGCGCGTCCGCAAGCTCGCGGCTCTTGGTGGCAATCTCTTGGGCGCGCGCGGCCGTGCCGCCGGCTTTGGTGACAAGCCCTTCGATCTCTGTGACCAGAGTTTTCAGATCCGCATCATTCTCGACCAGGTTCTTCGCCTCGGCTTTCTTGTCTTCATATCCCGTTTTCGCCTTCGCAAGCTCCTCTGTTCCAATACGCTTTTCGTCGACATCGCCGCCTTTTTGCGCTTCCGCGAGAAGCTGCTCTGCCGCACGTACCTCCGCATAGGCCGCCTCAAGCTCCGGTTCGATTTGTCTCTTGATACGATTTTCAATCTCCTCCATTTGTTTTTGTTTCTTGGTCACTTGATCGTTAGTCGTTTTGTCACCTGTCTTAAGTCCCTCAAGTTCTCCTTCCAACTTAGTTACTGCCTTGTCTCCCTTGTCTTTCTCAACTTTTAAGTGCACGGTCGCCGCTTCCATGCGCACCTTGCTCGCCCCACCGAAATTCTCCTTCACATAGGTGTCCGCGGATTCTCCGGATGAAGGAGCGGGCACGGCGCCATACCCATTCCCCCTCTCGACCTCGGCACGTTTCTCGGTAAAAGCCAGAGCGGCGACTCCTGCAAACGTAGATTTTGACTTGCCTCTCTCCAGAGCCACTTGCATCCGATCCATCTCTATTGCCATCTGATGACGATCCTGATCGGATCCTGCCGTGTAGCGTGTCTCGAACACTTCAAGGATACCGTCCACTGCATCCTCGTCCTCATGCTCTACCGCCCGACCCATCTGCTCGCGCAACTGCTCGAAATCAAGATCGCCGACGACGGCCGCATCCGTCTTCGCCTTCACATCCGCTTTCCCGAGAACCTTGCTCTTGGCGTCTCCAGCGTACCCATTGAGCACCGCGTCGTACGCGGAGATGGGTTTGCCGTCTTTTGTGGTGTGACCCGAGCGCATGCCCTCCAGGTGTTTGCGAACCGCCTCGTCCTCCACGGCGCCATCCCTCAAGCCCTTCACGTCGTCGAAATCTTTGATGTTATTCTTTAACCACTCTTCCTGGTCAGCCGGAGGCATCCCCTTGAGCACAAAGTCCGCGTTCTTCTTTTCAAAGCCCGTAATCGCTGCCGTCTTGGCGCCGCTGCCCTTTGACATCTTCTTATAGTCCCCTCCAAACTGCTTCCACAACTCTTCAACCGCATCCGAACCTAAATCTTTTTGTAAACGCTCGTCTCCCATCATCTCCTCAATAAGCGCCATGGCCTGATCCTTCCCGTGTTTGGATGTTGGAGGAAGATCTTTGATGGCCTCAAGCCGAGACTGTTTCCACACGCGATCCTTGTCTTTCATGGATTCCTTCTCTTTATCTACGCCTTCAAACTGCTTGGCACGAGACGCTTGCGCCACATCCAATTGCTTGCCTTTGAAATACCTCTCTGCGCCTGTTCCCTCAAGCATTTGAGCCGCCTTCCCATACAGCCCTCCTCGAACGGCCGCGCTGGCGCGACCGGGAGCGGAGATCACACTGGAAGGCAACACATACTTGGCACCAGCCTTCAGACCGCCTCCGGCAGCCATTACGCCGCGCGCGCCCAGTTGAACCCCCTTGGCGCCGCCCTTGAGCGCAAGACCTGAAGCGGCACCCATGCCCTTGAGCGCAAGACCTGAAGCGGCACCCATCGCGCCAACGGTCATGGCCGGAATGCTCTTGGCGACCCCGAGCGCCTTGCCGATAACAGCGCCGCTTACACCGCTGCAAAACTGCGTGGCAACCTTAAACCCGGCAAAAATCATCGCCATGCCGATAAGAAAACTCAAAAAGTTATTGAGCTCAAAAATCGAATTGGTGAAATTCGCGTTGTTGGATCCGGCGGTTACATCAAACCCGGAATTGGCCGCGATGGTTCCGGCACCGGCAACCGTCAGCGTCAGCCACAAAAAAAACGTCAAAATCGGACCAATGCCCACGAGACACTTGAACTCACTCCACCACTCGGCATAGGCATTGGACTGAATGATCCCCTCCGCGCCCTTCACGAACCACGCCAGCGGAGCGATCACGACGAGAATCCAGAGCATGATGATGCGAAACAATAAAATCGCCGTAAGGATCAGCAGAGTGCCGAATACCCACACAGTCAAAAAAACGGACATGATGCCGGCGGCAAGATAATCAAACGACGCGCCCGAACCGGTTCCGCTTTCAACGGCTGCTTTTATGGAGGTGCTGCTATGGGAATAAATTTGATTGAGTCCCAACAGTTGGATGAAGTTCCCCGCCGCGACCTCGCGCAGGGCGTTGGCGAACGTGAGCATGATGACTTGCCCAAAATCGATCATGATGCCGCAGAGCGTTTTAGAAAAGTTGATCACGATCGCCATGATGAGCAGACGCGGAACCTGCTGCTGCCACTGGAAACGCTTGTTTCCAAAGATCGTGCCAAACGCGATGATGATGAGAATAACGACAAAGAACATGTTCACCGTGTCGCGCACGATCGCCCAGCCGGCTTTCACGACCGGGTTCCCGACAAAGTTGTTGTACGTCATGATCGGGATCATGGCGTCAATGAGTAGGACGATCCCCTTGGTGATCGCCGAGGCGATACTGAACGAAAAATCGGCAAACCCCTGTAGGAACGGCTCGGGGTCATACGCATGGACGGGTCGCCCAACGAGGAGCATAAAAAACGAAAGCGCCAAAATCGCGCCCGTCCGGGGCTTTGGACGTCCGTGCGTCTTCGCGCGGCTCACAAGACGGTCTTTGAGCGCAAAAATTCGAAGAACTAGCCATGGCATAACTGATGAAAGTATAGCATGAAAACTACTGTTTGCCTGGCACAAATGGGGATAAGAATGAGGCAGTTAGGGGTAGGAAGTCTCCACGGCTCGATAAACTCGAACCCACTTGTTAATTGAGCTCACATGAAACAAATGAGCCAGAATGGAGCACGCGTCTTTTGTCGATGTCCACACGCTCTGCTGTGTTTTCGTGAATCCCGCCCACTTCAGGAAACCGCGAAGCTGCTTTCGAAATCGGTTGTGCGTCATGGGCACATCAAATACAACGACACAGAGAAATCCTTGCGGAAGCGGATCGACGCAAGCGACCTGTAAACGGAGCGCCTCTGCGATCCCGTTGTTTGTGAGAGCCGCTTCGTAGATGTTCCCCAGCCGCTTGAGGGTAATGAGTTTCTGCTTCTCAAGCCTACGAAGAATTCGCTGGTGAGAGGCTTCTCTTTGAAATTCTTGAACCTCCAGAGCGTCTTCAAGGTCGTATCGAAACGCCAAGTATGGTCGATGCGCGTTGGCGAGCCATAAATCGGTTGCGTGTGAAATCTCAAGGAGGCACTGGGCGGCGATCGAACCAACCTTCAGCTTGCCCCGTCGTTGTTTTGTGTTCATACGTTTTATTCATATACGGTCCAGCTGGACCTTACGTGTCCGGTACACCATTCATCACCCACCTGACACCGTTTGAACGGCATCGCTCACGGTCAATAAAAAACCGGACGGTTGCTCGAGCGTCTCTCGAGTTTCGTCCGGTCGTGATACGTCGCTCGCGCTGCCAGCCTTTGGCGGGAGCAACGTGTGTGGCATGTGCTCGCGAGCACCGTATCGTGGCACGTCAGCATCCAACGATGCCAGTGGTTGTCATGACGAGCGATGTTGCGGTGATGACATCGCCCCGTGGGCGATGTGCTCGCGTGCTGGTCGCCTACTGGACGTACCCTACCGAGATGGTCGACGTGTTGCCAAACCACAGCAGCGCGCTGCAGCCAAGCTCCGTCTGGCTCGCCGTTCCGGGACTCCAGGTCACGAGATCGTTCTCGTCCCATTCGTCGGCTCCCAGCGTGATGTCCACCGAAACCCCGTACTCGAGGAAGGCGCTCGTGTAGTGGCCGTAGCAGTACCAGTCGTCGTTCACCCCGTTGCCGTCGGTGTCGACGTTGACGTTGAAGCGCACACCCAGGAGCCCTGTGTAGTCGCCTTCCTGGCTCCAGCTCACCTCATCGTCGTTCATGACACTGGGCTGGGGCATGACCCAGTAGGCACCCAGGTTCAACTGGGAGAAGACCGGCTGAACCGTGAGCGTAATCTGCGGCTCGTTGGCCGGATAGTCGACCTCGACCGTGAGCGTGCTCGTCACGTCCTCTTCGGGTGCGTCGGTCGCATCATCGTCGTCAGCCGGAGGCGGCGTTGTGTCGTCGTCGTCAGCAGCCGCGTCGTCGTCGTCCTGGTCGGGCTCGAAGCCCTCGTCGATCTGCCCGTTGCAGTTGTCGTCGATGTCGTTGTCGGTCTCGGCGGCGCCAGGGTGGACGCTCGCGTCGAGGTCGTTGCAGTCGATGGCGACGGTGTACCCGTCGTTGTCGACGTCGTTGTCGGGCGGGGTTGCGTCGTCATCGTCCGCG
>Ga0082335_1005889_pt1 | contig 16424 bp, 13 predicted proteins | sample Subgrocontami58m_FD_72375 | JGI IMG/M metagenome (GOLD analysis project Ga0082335, IMG submission 72375) | Subsurface groundwater microbial communities from S. Glens Falls, New York, USA - GMW37 contaminated, 5.8 m (SPADES assembly) (version 2) ... | reverse complement strand
TCGGACTCCATGAAGGCGTCGTAGGGCGTGGGCTGCTTCCTGAACTGGCCGAAGCCCGCCTTCCTGTTTCCGGCGGGCTCGTGCCAGTGCGTCTGGTCCTTGTCGTGCGGCATGGGGATTGAATCCGGGTTGAATCCGAGGAAATTCCTCTATATAGAACATGGTTCCATTGCGGAGCAATGGATTTGACCATACAATCCCGGCACGGTCAACGCGGGGAGTCGGGAATGAACTGGCGTGCGCACTGTTCGGCGGTCCTGGTGGTTCTTGCGGTCGCGGCTTTCGGCCCGGCTGCGAACGCGCAGACGGCCGCGGGCAAGAACGACGTACTATACCTTTACCAGGGGGCCGATCGCCAGCAGCGCCTGGTCGAGGGCGCGCGCCGCGAGGGCAGCGTGGCGTTCTACACTTCGATGGCGACCACCGAATCGATGCCGCTCGCGCAGGCATTCGAGAAGAAGTACGGCGTCAAGGTCGATCTCTGGCGGGCGACGAGCGACAAGGTCGTGCAGCGCGTGATCACGGAGTCGCGCGCGCGGCGCTACAGCGTCGACTTCGTCGAAACCAACGGCCCCGAGCTGGAAATGCTCGCGCGCGAGAAGCTCCTGTCCGAGTTCCACTCCCCGCACATCGCGGATCTTCCCGCGGCGGCGGTGCCCGCGCACCGCCTCTGGGTATCGGACCGCCTGAACATCTTCGTCGTCGCCTACAACACGAACAAGGTGAAGCGCGAATCCCTGCCCAAGACGTTCGAGGGATTCGTCGATCCGAAATGGAAGGGGCTCATCGGCCTGGAGGCGACCGACGCGGAGTGGCTCGCGACCATCGTCAAGCTCTGGGGCCCGGATCGCGGCATGGCATTCTTCCACAAGCTCGCCGCCATGCGGCCGGACATCCGCAAGGGGCATGTGCTTTTCTCGGAGCTCGTGGCCGCGGGCGAGGTGCCGGTGGGGCTGACCATCTACAGTTCCAACGCGGAGTCGATGAAGCGCAGGGGCGGGCCCATCGACTGGGTGCCGATCGAGCCGGTGGTCGCGCGCCCGCAGGCGATCGGCGTGGCGAAGAACGCGCCGCACCCGCACGCCGCGCTGCTGTTCGCGGACTTCATCCTCTCGCCCGAGGGCCAGGAACTGCTGCTGTCCATGGGACGCGTGCCCACGAGCACGAAGGTGAAGAGTCACATGAACAACTTCAGCTACACGCTGATCGACCCGGCGACCGTGCTGGACGAATCCGCGAAGTGGGAGAAGATCTGGAACGATCTGTTCATGAAGCGGTGAACGCGCCCGCCGTCGTTGGTCTCCTATCACTCACGTATTGACGGAACTGGCGAGGACTTTGGGTTTATTGAGGTCTCCCGATTTTGCGCAGTCGCGAAGTTGCGACTGCGCAAAATCGGGAGAGTTGGGATGGCAAATCACGGCAACCTGTTTGATTGCAGATGTGCCGGCTTAGGGGGAACCCTTCGCTGCGCCCGGGATGACATGCCTCACATCGAAGACGAGCCTTCTGGACGACAATGGAACTGATGGAATCGATGCCCCAAGACTGGCTGGGACTGGTGTTGCTGGTGTTCATCCTGGGCCTCAAGCACGGGATGGATCCCGATCACCTGGCGACGATCGACGGACTGACGCGGTTCAACGCCTTGCGCCGGCCGCGCGTGTCGCGCTGGTCGGGCTGTCTCTTCTCCCTGGGGCACGGCGCCGTCGTCACCGTGGTCGCGGGGATCGTCGCCGTCGCGGCGGGGGAGTGGTCGGCGCCGGTGTGGCTGGAGGACCTCGGCGCCTGGATCTCGATCCTGTTCCTGCTGGCGCTGGGCGCGGTGAATCTGCGCGCGGTGTTTCGGGCGGCGCCCGGCGAGGTGGTCCGTACTCTCGGCATCAAGGGTCGATGGCTGGGGCGCCTGAGCGAGGCGAGCCATCCGGTGGTCATCGCGGCGGTCGGAGCGGCGTTCGCGCTGTCCTTCGACACGATCAGCCAGGCGGCGCTGTTTTCGCTGACCGCTTCGCACGTCGCGGGCTGGCTGTTCGCGATGGCGATGGGCCTGGTCTTCATGCTCGGAATGATGGTCACCGACACCGTGAACGGCCTGTGGGTGGCGCGCCTGCTGGGCCGCGCGGACCGCAGGGCGCTCGTCGCCTCGCGGGTCTTGAGCCTTTCCATCGGCCTGCTCAGCATCCTGATCGCCGGGCTCGGCCTTGCCAAATACCTGTTGCCCGGGGTGGGCGACATCGCCGACCAAAGCGGCGTCGTGCTGGGGTTCGGCGTCATGGGCATTCTTCTGCTGAGCTTCGCGCTGGCGATGCACCTGTCCCGGCCGCGGCCGGCCTGACCCCGCCGCGGGATTGTTTCTCCCGCGGCAGGTTGGTATAGTGCGTTCTGCATCAAGGGACAAGGTTCTCTGATATGGAACGCAAATCCGGCTCGGGCCACCCCGCCCTTTCGGCTCATTCGGCTCCGGGAGCGGCGCATGTCGCGGGCGCGGCGAGCGCCGCGCGTTCCGACAAGGCCCGGAGCAAGACGCGGCTCTCGTCGGTTGCCAACGCCTTGCGGCTGCTGAGGGCCTTCTCCGACGAGGAGTACGAGATCGGCATCAGCGCGCTGGCGCAGCGCCTGGGCCTCGCGAAAAGCACGGTGCATCGCCTGGCGACCACCGTCATCCAGGCCGGTCTGCTCGAGCAGAATCCGGAAACGGGCAAGTACCGCCTGGGCCTCGCGCTGTTCGAGCTCGGCTCGCTGGTGAGGCGCAAGATGGACGTATCCACCGAGGCGAAGCCTCTGCTGAAGGTGCTGAGGGAGCGGACCGGAGAGACGGTCCACCTGGCGATCCTCGATCAGGGAAGCGTGCTCTACATCAACAAGATCGAGAGCGGCCAGGCGATACGCATGAGCACCAGCGTCGGCGCGCGCGCACCCGTCCACTGCACCGCCGACGGCAAGGCGCTGCTCGCCTTCCAGCCGGAGGCATTCATCGACGAGCTGATCCGGCAGGGACTCCCGGCGCTCTCGCCCAAGACGATCACCGAGGGCAAGGCGCTGCTGCGCGACCTCGCGACGGTGCGCTCGCGCGGGTACGCGATCGACGACGAGGAGAGCGAGCTCGGCCTGAGGAGCATCGCGGCCCCGATCCGGTCCCACTCCGGCGCGGTGATCGCCTCGCTGAGCATCGCCGGTCCGGCGCATCGGGTGAGCAGGAAGACCCTGCTGTCCTACGCGCGGGACGTGGTCGGCGCGGCGGAGACCGTTTCGCAGCGCATGGGCTTCCGGCCGCCGCGATTTCAACTCATGCAGAAGAGGGCTTGAGGGTTCGAGCGGCCCGGGCCGGCATGGCCGGAGCAAACCGGATTGCCTCGGTTTGGCATCCATTCATCTCGCCATTTTAGGAAGTTGCAACTTCGCAACTTCCTAAAATGGCGAGACATGATTGACCTCAGATAAATCGCCAGGCTTGTCAATTCATGGTGAACAGGAAAGGAACCACGTGTCGAAACTCAGAATGACGCTGGGGTGCTGGAACTACGACCGCACGCGCGCGCTCGCGGACGGGTCGATCCAGCCCGAGGGCATCGATCTCAACTACATCAACATGCCGGTCGAGGAAACCTTCTTCCGCATGCTGCGCCATCGCGAGTTCGACGCCGCGGAAATGTCGCTGTCCTCGTACACGGTCTCGCTGTTCTCGCAGGACCGGCCGTTCGTCGCCATCCCGGTGTTCCCGTCGCGCTTCTTCCGCCATTCGTGCATCTACGTGAATGCGGCGAGCGGCATCCGCGAGCCCCGCGACCTCGTCGGCAAGCGGGTGGGCAACCCCGAGTACCAGATGACGGCGCCGGCCTGGATCAGGGGCATCCTCTCCGACGAGTATTCGGTTCCGGTCACGAGCGTCACCTACTGCACCGGCGGCGAGGAGGAGCCGGGCCGCCCGGAGAAGATCAAGCTCGACCTGCCGCGGGAAATCCGCGTCGAGCGCATCGGCGAAACGCAGACGCTGTCGGCGATGCTCGCTTCCGGCGAGATCGACGCCCTGTACACGGCGCGCGCGCCTTCGTCGTACCTGGAGGGCGGCGGCAGGGTGAAACGCCTGTTCGAGAACTATGTCGAAGTGGAAAGGGACTACTACCGCCGTACGAGGATCTTTCCGATCATGCACACGGTGGTCATCCGGCGCGATGTCTACCAGGCGAACCCCTGGGTGGCCCGGTCCCTCTACAAGGCCTTCTGCGCGGCGCAGCAGGAGACCTACCGCGATCTCCGGGAGTCCGCGGCGCTGAAGACCATGCTTCCCTGGGCCATGGCGCATTTCGAGGAGGCGCGGCGCGAGCTGGGTGAGGACTTCTGGCCCTACGGATTCGCCGCGAACCGCGATACGCTGGCGACCTTCCTGCGCTATTCGTTCGAGCAGGGGCTCTCCAAGCAGTTGCTCGAGCCCGAGCAGCTGTTCGCTCCGGAGACCCTCGAGTCCTTCAAGATCTAGCGCCCTGCCACTGAAGCGAACCATGCCGGACAAGGATGATACGGGCGCCAAGCGCACGCACAGCGTGAGCGACCACCTTTACGGGGTCGATGCCGGGCATGCGCACGAAGGCGAGGAATGGGCCGACCACGATCACGACGACCCGGGGCCCGGCGGCCCGCTCGAGGAGAACCCGATCTGGATCCAGGACCACGTCTCGCTGGTGAGCGTGGGCATCGACATCGGCTCCTCGGGCACGCAGGTCATCTTCTCCAGGGTCAACCTGCGCCGCCCCGGCGAAGACCTGTCCAGCCGCTATGTCGTCGTCTCCCGCGAGACTCTCTACCAGTCGCCGGTCGCGCTCACGCCCTACCAGAGCGAGGAGCGCATCGACGACGGGGCGCTCGGCGGCATCATCGACGAGGCCTACGCGCAGGCGCGCCTGCACCCCGACGATATCGACGCGGGCGTCGTCATCCTGACCGGCGAGGCGCTGCGGCGGCAGAACGCGCAGGCGATCGCCGACCTGCTCGCCCAGCACGGTGGCGAGTTCGTGTGCGCGAGCGCCGGGCACCACATGGAGGCGATGCTGGCCGCGTACGGCTCGGGGGCGGCCCGCGTTTCGCACGACGAGGGCAAGCGCATCCTGAACATCGACATCGGAGGCGGCACCACGAAGCTGGCCGTCGTCGCGGGCGGGCGCGTCCTGGAGACCGCCGCGGTCCACATCGGGGGCAGGCTGCAGGTCGTCGACAGTGCGGGGCGCATCGTGCGCCTCGACCCTGCGGGACGCTACCTCGCCTCGAAGGCGGGCCATGCCTGGGGCCCGGGCGACCATTGCAGCGAGCAGGAGATGGAGCGGGTCGCCGAGTGGATGGCCGAGGCGCTCGTCACGGCGCTGCGCGTTCGTTCCCTGCCGCATGCGATCGAGCACCTCTACCTCACCGAGCCGCTCGAGGACCTCGACGGCATCGACGGCGTCATGATTTCCGGCGGCGTCGGCGAGTACGTCTACGGGCGCGAGAGCCGCGACTTCGGCGACATGGGCAGGCTGTTCGGGCGGGCCCTGAGGCGCAGGATCGACGCGGGCGCGCTGCCCTGGCCGCTGCTGCCCGCTGGCGAGTGCATCCGCGCCACGGCGATCGGGGCCTCCGAGTACAGCGTGCAACTGAGCGGCAACACCATCTACATCTCGAGTCCCGGAGAGCTGCTGCCGCGCAAGAACCTGCAGGTGCTCCAGCCCTCATTCGCCTGCGAGGACGACGTGGACCCGGAGGAGCTGGCGCTCGCGATCCGCAATCACTTCGCGACCTTCGACCTCGTCGAGGGCGAGTCGGAGGTGGCGCTCGCATTCCGCTGGAGCGGCGCGCCGTCCTACGAGCGTATCGCCGGTTTCGCGCAGGGCATCGTCCGGGGGCTGCCGCGCACGATCGGCGAGGGCAGGCCGCTCTACCTGGTGCTCGACGGCGACATCGCGCAGACCCTCGGTGCGATCCTGCGCGAGGAGATGCGCATCGGGTCCGAGGTATTGGTCGTCGACGGCATCGTCCTTTGGGACCTGGACTACATCGACCTGGGTCGCATGCGCTGGCCCTCGAATACGGTGCCGGTCACCGTGAAATCGCTGCTGTTCAGCGACGATCCGCGCCACCCGGCCGATCCGCATCGCGGCACCGGCCACCATCACCACGACCATGACCACGATCACGGGCACGATCACGATCACGACCACGGGCACGCGCATCACGGCAAGCGGCCCGGGGGGAGGAAGTAGCCGATGCGGCGCGGGGCGTTTCGTGCGCCGCCCGGTTGACATCGCGAGGAGCGGTTGGTAGATTCGCCGCGTATTGCTATGTAGACCACTGTTCCGCATAAAAGAACCTCGCGGCGAGGCGGAACGGCGCCGCGGGCGCAAGCCCGGGCGGTATTGGAGGAGCTTCGATGGCAAGTGCAGGTGCGGGGGAGTGGGCTGCTGCGCCCGATCTGAAGCCGGCGCTGTGGAAGCGGATCGACCTGAAATGGGCCGTGATCGGCGCCTGCGTGGCGGTCGTCGCCTATCTGGCCCTGGTTCCCCTGGCGTTCCTGCTGTGGCAGAGCTTCTTCACCCCCCAGACCGCGACCAAGGCCGCCCGATTCACGCTCGAGAACTATGTCACCGCCTACTCGAGCATGGAGACGGTGCGCCTGTTCCTCAACTCGGTGCAGTTCGCCACCGGAACCGCCATCTTCTCCTTTGCAGTCGGCACGCTGCTCGCGTGGATGAACGAGCGCACCAACACGCCCTTCAAGTCGCTGTTCTTCGCCCTGTCGATAATCCCCCTCATCATCCCGGGCATCCTGTTTACCGTCGCCTGGATCCTGCTCGGCAGCCCCAAGATCGGCATCATCAACCTGGTGCTGCAGAACTGGTTCGGCACCGACTACGTGTTCGTCAACGTCTATTCGCTGGCCGGCATGATCTGGGTCGACGGGCTGCATTACTCGCCGATGGCCTTCCTGCTCATGACCGCGGCATTCCGCTCCATGGACCCTTCCCTGGAGGAGTCCGCCATGATGAGCGGCGCCAACATCTTCCAGGTGGCGTGGCAGATCACGCTGAAGCTCTCCTGGCCGGCGATCTTCGCGACGCTCCTGATCCTGTTCGTGCGCGCGGTGGAGTCCTTCGAGGTGCCCGCGCTGCTCGGGCTCCCGGTGGGCATACAGGTGTTCACCTCGTCGATCTACCAGGCCATACACCAGTATCCGAGCCAGATCGGATTGGCTTCTTCCTACGGGACCACGCTCCTGCTCATCACGACCGTCGGCGTGTACTTCCAGTCGCGCCTTTCGAGCCAGGGCAGCAAGTATTCGACCATGACCGGCAAGGGCTTCCGCCCGCGCCTCATCGATCTGGGCGCCTGGCGCTATCTCGCGGCGGGCATCTTCGTGTTCTATTTCCTGCTGATCGTCGCGCTGCCTTTCCTCGTCCTGCTGTGGTCGTCGTTCCAGAAGTTCTACAGCGTGCCCTCCTGGGCGGCGCTGCAAAACCTGACCCTGGATCCGTACCGCTTCATCTTCGACTACCCGACCCTGGCGAAATCCGTGTGGAACAGCCTGGCGCTGTCCTTCGGCAGCGCCACGGTGATCATGCTGCTCACCTCGGTGATCTGCTGGATCGTCGTCAAGACCAAGCTTCCCGGCCGCTGGCTGCTGGACAACCTGGCCTCGCTGCCCATGGTCTTCCCGGGACTGGTGCTCGGCCTGTCGATCATGATCTTCTACCTCACCGTCGACGTCGGCATCTACGGCACCATCTGGATCATGTTCATCGCCTACATCACGCGCTTCCTGCCGTACGGGTTGCGCTACAACACGACCTCGATGCTCCAGATCCACCAGGAGCTGGAGGAGTCGGCCGCGATGAGCGGCGCGTCCTGGGGAACGACGTTCCGGCGCATCATCCTGCCGCTCCTGAAACCGGGGCTGGTGGCGGGCTGGATCTACATCGTGATCGTCTCCATCCGCGAGCTGTCGAGCTCGATCCTGCTCTACAGCCCCGGCACCGAGGTGGTCTCGATCGTGATCTGGGAGCTCTGGGAGAACGGCCAGTACGTGGAGCTCTCGGCGCTGGGCGTGCTGTTCATCCTCGCCCTGTTCGTTCTCGTGATCGTGGCGCAGTACGTCGGCAAGAAATTCGGCATCAAGGAAGCCTAGTTGCCTATGGCACAAGTGTTGACAATATTGGCGATGATCTGGGGGTTCTCATTCATAACGGCAAAACCGGCCTGGTTGGTTCCGGCTCGTCCGGTTCAGGAGACAGCCGCAGGCGGAGGAGCGAGATGCTGAGCGTCAAGGCGTTGTATACCGAGTATCCCAACGAGCGCGGCCAGATCGTGAAGGCGGCGCAGAACGTGACCTTCGACGTTCCGAAGGGCAAGCTGTTCACGCTGCTCGGTCCGAGCGGCTGCGGAAAGACCACGACACTGCGCTCCATCGCGGGCCTGGAGCGGCCGAGGGCCGGAGTCATCGCGGTGGGCGAGCGGGTCGTCTATTCGTCGGAGAAGAAGACCTTCGTCCCGCCCAACCGGCGCAATTTCGGCATGGTGTTCCAGTCCTACGCGATCTGGCCGCACATGAACGTGTTTCAGAACGCCGCTTTTCCGCTGCAGGTCCGCAAGGGCAGGCCCGGCAGGAAGCAGATCGAGGAAAAGGTGATGCGGGTGCTGAGCGCCGTGGCCCTGGACCACCTCGCCGACCGCGAGGCCACCAAGCTCTCCGGCGGCCAGCAGCAGCGGCTCGCGCTGGCGCGCGCGCTGGTCATGGAGCCGGAGCTGCTGCTGCTCGACGAGCCGCTGTCCAACCTGGATGCGAAGCTGCGCGAGCGCATGCGCTTCGAGCTGAAGCGCCTGCAGCGCGAGCTGCGGCTGACGACGGTCTACGTCACGCACGACCAGAGCGAGGCGCTCGCGCTGTCGCACGAGATCGCGGTGATGAACGAGGGCCACATCGTCCAGATCGGGGCGCCGCGCGACATCTACGAGCATCCGAGGAACAAGTTCGTCGCCGATTTCGTCGGGACGACGAATTTCGTCGAGGCGACCGTGAAGGCCGCGGAAGGCGCGCAGGGGTACTACCGCGTCAGCACCGGCCTGGGCGATCTCGGCGCCTACTCGGTGGATGCGCTGCGCGCTGGCGATCGCGTGATCCTGTCGATTCGTCCGGAGGACGTCGAGCTCACCGAGCAGCGCCCCGAAGGGGGCGATGTGTGCGAGGCGATCGTCGACGCCAAGGTATTCCTCGGCGAGTACCTCGACTTCCAGGTGAAGGTGGGGGACCGCCTGCTGCTCGCCCGGGCGCACCCTTCGCTCAACACCCCGGTCGGCAAGCGCATCTACGTGCGAACCAACCCGGAGAAGTGCGTCGCCATTCCGGAACCTGCAGACGTTCCGCTCGCCGCGGGAGACGGGGAATGATGTCGAAGCGAGCGAAGAAAGCCACGCGCGGCGCCGCGCCGAAAACGCAGCGCTGGGCCTCCGACGTGATCGTCGACCTGCTGCACCGCTACCGGCTGCCGTACGCTGCGCTCAACCCGGGCGCGAGCTACCGCGGCCTGCACGACTCGATCGTCAACTACGGCAAGAACAAGCCGACCATGATGCTGTGCCAGCACGAGGAGACGGCGGTGCAGGTCGCGCACGGCTATGCCAAGGCGTCGGGCCGCCCGATGGTGGCGATCGTGCACAACCTGGTCGGGCTGCTGCATTCGAACCTGTCGGTGTATTACGCCTACATCGACCGCGCGCCGGTTTTCATCGTCGGGGCGACCGGCCCGATGGACGAGAGCAAGCGCCGGCCCCGCATCGACTGGACGCACACCGCGAACGTGCAGGGGCAGGCGGTGCGCGACTACACCAAGTGGGACTATCAGCCCACCACCATCGACGGCGTGCCGGAATCCTTCGCACGCGCCTACGGGGTCATGATGACCGAGCCGCGGGGGCCGATCTACATGTGCTACGACGCGTGGCTGCAGGAGCAGCCGCTCGACCACGAGGTGCCGCTGCCTCCGCGCTCGGCGATGCCGGTTCCCTCGCCGATCGCGCCGGACCCGGGCGCGCTCGCGCAAGCGGCGGACCTGCTCGCGAAGGCGAAGCGGCCGGTGATACTCGCGGAATACGCCGGCCGCGATCCGCGCGGGTTCGACGCCCTGGTGCAGCTCGCGGAAACGCTCGGCGCGCCGGTCTACGACGTGAACAGCCGGCTCAATTTTCCCGGCTGCCACCCGCTCAACCTCTCCATGGTCAAGGACGTGTTCAGGGACGCCGACCTGATCCTGTGCCTGGACGTGCGCGACTGGGAGAAGCCGACCACCGAGCTGGTGAGCACGACGCGCAAGGTGACGAGCATCGTGCCTCCGGGCTGCGTCTGGATCGACATCGGCTTCGGCGACCTGGAGTTGTCGAGCTGGGCGATGGACTACCAGCGCCTGATGCACGCCCGGCTGCGCGTGCTCGGCGATACCACGCTCGCAATTCCCGCGCTGACCCGGCTCTGCCGGGCGCGGATCGCCAGGGACCCCGCGCTCCGGAAGCGCATCGACTTGCGCGGCCGCAGGACCGCCGAGCGCCACCGCGAGGCGAGGGCGCGCTGGGCGCGCGAGGCGCGCCAGGACTGGGACGCGAGCCCGGTGACGCTGCCGCGCCTGGCGAGCGAAGTGTGGGACGTAATCCGCGACGAGGACTGGGTGCTGACCGCGGGCACGCTCGAGGACTGGACGCGCAAGCTCTGGGACTTCGACAGGCCCTACCGGCATCCGGGAAAATCGCTCGGCACGTCAACTCAGTTCGGCATTTCCCTGGGCGTGGCGCTCGCGCACCGCGAAGCGGGGCGCCTCGTCGTCGACATGCAGCCCGACGGGGACCTCATGTTCGATGCGGGCGCGCTCTGGGTCGCGGCCAAGCACAAGATCCCGATGCTCGCCGTGATGTACAACAACCGCGCCTACTACAACGATTGGGAGCACCAGTTGCGCATGGCGCGGCAGCGCGGCACGCCCGTGGAGCGCGCCCACATCGGCATGGACCTCGACGGGCCGCCGGTCGATTTCGCCGGGCTGGCGAGGTCGATGGGATGGTACGCGGAGGGTCCGATCGCGCACGGCCGCGACGTCGCGCCCGCATTGCGCCGCGCGATCGAACGGGTCAAGGCGGGGCAGCCTGCATTGGTCGACGTATTGACGCAGAAGCGTTGAGGAGTAGGTTGGACTGAGCGCAAGCGAAGTCCAACAACGCCGTTCGTTGGGCTTCGGCCTCAGCCCAACCTACGGTCCAATGGAGGAAGCGATATGACTCAGCAGGTGGTCGGTTTGATTGGTGCGGGACGCATGGGCATGCCCATCGTCGGGCATCTCGCGCGCAAGGGGTTTGCGGTCTTCGTGCACGACCTCGATCCGGGTAAGCGCGCGGCGGTCGAGGCCAAGGGCGCGCAATGGGCGCAATCGGCGGCGGAGATCGCGAAGCGCGCCGAATTCGTGCTGGTCTGCGTCGGCTACGACCGCGAGGTGAAGGATCTCCTCGGCGAAGGCGGCGCGCTGGCGGGCGCGAAGCCGGGCACCATCGTCGCCATCCTGAGCACGATCCATCCGCGCACCATGCAGCAGCTTGCCCAGCGGCTCGACCCGCTGGGCATCCAGGTGGTCGATTCGACGGTTTGCCGGGGCGGCTGGGCGGCGGACGAAGGGACCTTGCTCTCTTTCGTCGGGGGCAGCGTCGAGACGGTGGAGCGTCTCTCACCCGTGCTGCGCGCATACTCCTCCGACGTCGTGCGCACCGGTCCGGTCGGGACGGCGCAGGTGGCCAAGGCGGTGAATAATCTGATCCTGTGGGCCTGCCTGGTCGCAGACCACGAGGGGCTGGCGCTGGCGCAGCGCTACGGGGTGGACGTCGAGGCGCTGCGCCGTGCGCTCCTGACCAGCAGCGCCACCAACGGCGCGTTGCAAAACTGGGGCAATCAGACCATGGCGTGGGCGCAGGACGACATGGCGATCGTGGCGGAAATGGCGGACGATTGCGGCATCGCGCTGCCGCAGGCCGGCGTCGTGCGGGAAATCTGCCGCGCGCTAAAGCCGCGGCGGTATCGGCTCGAGGAGTACGGAAGGTAAGCGGGGAGCAGGACGTGCCGGGCAGCCTGCCCGGGGAACAGGAGTGGACACATGGCAACGGGCAACGAATCGCACTATCACAGCAAGAAGGACCGCACCTTCGTGCGCGCCATCGCGGGGCCGTACAACCTGAAGGACGAGCTCACGCGCCTGCGCGCGATGCCGCGCGTGCGCAAGGGCGCGGACATCAAGTTCAACGACGGGCCGCAGACCTTCAGCCGCCATTACGTCGAGCCCAAGGACGGGATCACGCAGACGTTTCACCTGCACATCGAGGAGTACGGCCCGGGGGGCAGGTCGCAGAAGCACGGGCACGTGAACGAGGCGGCCTTCTACATCCTCGACGGCAAGGGCTACGAGATTCACGACGGGGTGCGCTACGATTGGCAGGCGGGCGACATCGCGATCGTGCACAACAACTGCGTTCACCAGCACTTCAACGCCGACCCGGACAAGCCCGCGCGGGCGCTGGTCATCAAGACCAAGCCGATGTACATGTTCATGAACATGCTGTTCCAGCACCAGGTGGAGCCGCGTCCCGGCGAGCCGGCTCCCGGCGGCGTGGGATTCGAGGCGCGCCACCTGGAAGAGAATTTCAACCATCCGGCCAAGTAGGCGCCGGGGAACCGATCGGGAAAGGAGCGAGAAATGGCCTGGGGTGAATCGAAGGCGTGGTTGAAGGGAACGGTGAATCAGAAGCTGTACAAGGGGCTGCTGGAGGATGCGGCCGAGGCGCCGCAGCGCAACGCCAAGCGCAGGAAGATCGTGCATCCGGAGGAGATGCCCTGGGAGATGTCGCGCCAGGGGCTGCTGAAGCACCTGCTGAACGAGCAGATGAACACGCGCATGGAGACGGTGGATGCGTACATGCAGGTGATCCCGCCGGGGAGCCGCTCGGGCAAGCACCGGCACCTCGCCGAGGAGTGCCTGTACGTGCTCGAGGGGCGCGGCTACGACCTGCACCAGGACTGCGACGTGGAGATCACCGACACCTACCACTGGAAGCCGCAGGACGAGGTCAAGCGCTGGGAGTGGGAGGCGGGCGACGTGATCTACATACCGCCGAACACCATCCACCAGCACTTCAACGCCGATCCGGACCGGCCGGTGCGGCTGATCTCGGCGATCAACCGGATCTACAAGCAATTCGGACTGAACGACCTCGAACAACTCGAGGATGCGCCGGAATACGATCCGGCGGTGGAACTGACCGCCGCGCTGGTGCAGCAGTATCTGCAGCGCAGGATCAAGGAGCCCGCGTAGCCGGGCGTGCAGGCAAGGCTTCACCCAAACCAGAACAGGAGCCATAAATGGGCGGGAAGGACGCGATCGTCTCGGACGAAATGGCGAAGAAGTTCGCCTCGGAAAAGGAATCACCCTATACGCGCTGGGTGTGCGCCGAGGGCCTGGACATCATCAGCGCGCACTACGTGGCGAACCTGAACACGGTGGAGCTGAAGCCCTGGGCGCGGCGCGGCGGGCGCGGCGTCTACATCAACCACGAGGCATCGCGCACCTCGAACGACTGCTACGTCTGCGAGATACCCGCGGGCGGCAAGCTCGCCCCGCAGCGCCAGTTGTTCGAGGAGATGATCTACGTGCTCGGCGGCCGCGGATCGACGACGGTCTGGAACGACAAAGGCCAGCGCATCACCTTCGAGTGGAAGGCGGGGGCGCTGTTCGCGATTCCGCTCAATGCCTGGCACCAGCACTTCAACGGTTCCGGTCGCGACCCGGCACGCTTCGTCGCGGTGACGAACGGGCCTTCGGTGATCAACCTGTACGAGGAGGTCGAGTTCGTCTTCAATACGCGCTACGACTTCAAGAGCCGCTTCTCCGGCGAGCCCGACTACTTCGCGAACAAGGGCGAGCAGAAGGGGCTGCTGCTCGAGACGAACTTCGTCGCCGATGCGGTCAACCTGCCGCTCGTGAGCGCCAAGGAACGCGGCGCGGGGGGCGGCCACATCCGCTTCAACCTGGCCAAGGGCTCGATGAACAGCCACATCTCCCAGTTCCCGGTCAGCACCTACAAGAAGGCGCACTGCCACGGCCCCGGGGCGCACGTGATCATCCTCACCGGAGAGGGCTACAGCCTGATGTGGCCCGAGGGCGAGGAGCCGCGCCGCTACGAGTGGCAGGCCGGGTCGATGATCGTCCCGCCGAACCTGTGGTTCCACCAGCATTTCAATACCGGCACGATTCCGGCGCGCTACCTGGCGTTCAAGCACGAGGTCGTCTCGGTCCGCAACGCGCAGGGCGTGCCCAAGGCCTGGATCAGCCGCCGCGTGGGCGGGGACCAGATCGACTACGCCGACGAGAAGCCCCTGGTCAGGACGATGTTCGCCCAGGAACTCGCCAAGCGGGGCCTGCAGCCCAGGATGGACGGCGCCTACCAGTCGGAGTTGGCCGATTTGCCGCCGCTTGTTGTTTAGATGCGACAACCTGCTAACACTTTTTTGACATCGCTTCCCCTTTTCGTTAAGTTACTTACGCGGTTTCCGTAGGTAAGACCCTTATTCCGTATAGAAGAACTGTTGGGATGTCGCCGGCGATTGCGGCGGCTCGGATGCGAGACGGAATTCAGGGTACGAATCGAATAAGACTTTCGCGAGGAGAGGGGAAAAGGATGAAAAGGAAGACACTGGCGCTGGCGGTAGCCGGAGCATTCGCAATACCGCTGAGCGCGTTCGCGCAGCAATCAAATGTTCAGATCTACGGCAAGCTCTATCCCGAATTCACCGTCGGGAGCAGCAGCGGCGCGACGCCTGCGGGGACGAGCTCAAGCACCCTGGGGCCTACGCCCACGGGGCTCAATCTCAAGTCGCGCAACTCGGTGGACGCTTCCAACACCCGGATCGGCTTCCGCGGCACCGAGGACCTTGGCAGCGGCCTGAGGGCCATCTGGCAGATCGAGAGCACGGTTCCGCTCGACCAGGGCGGCGGTCTATTGGCGACGCGCACCTCCTTCGTCGGCCTGCGCGGGGGATTCGGGACCGTCAAGCTCGGCAACATGGACACGGTGTACAAGTCGCTCGGCGACCCGATCGGGACCCTGGGCATTTCCAGCGGCAACTTCGTGTCGACGAGCAACATCATTTCCTCGCGCGTGCCCTTCGGCGGAAGCGCAGGGAGCTTCCACCTGCGCGCCAACAATTCGGTGATGTACGAATCGCCGACCATGGGCGGGTTCCAGTTGTTCGCGCAGTATTCGCCCGGCCCGACGGCGGCCAGCGCCAACGGCGAAAACAGGTCGGCGACCAGCAACAACAGGGTCAGTCTGTATTCACTGGGCGCCACCTACAAGGTCGGCGGGCTCACCTTGTCGCTGGGCCATGAGATCCACAAGGACTTCTTTGCCGGGTCGGGCGGCGTCCCGAGCACACTGCGCAATCCCACGGACGGCTCCGGAAGCGCCCATTCCAAGGACACGTCGACCCGCGGCACGGTGATGTACGCCGTCGGCGGGGCGCGCGTATCCCTCGATGTCGCGACCATCGAGTTCACCGAATCCGGCCAGGCGCCCACGGGCACCAACCCGAGCAAGTTCGATCGCTACAAGCACACGACCTGGGCTCTGCTGTGGGAGCAGCGCTGGGGCGGGCCGTGGCGGACCACGGCGGCCTACGCGAGTTCGTCCGCCGGCACCTGCTCGCTGGTCTCGCTCACCGGCGCGGCGTGCACCACCAACGGCCTGAACGGCAACATGGTGGTCCTGGGCGGGGAGTATTCGCTCTCCAAGCGCACCGCGCTGTTCGCGCTGTACGCGAAGCTGAACAACGGCAGCGCGTCCGTCTACCGGAACATGGAGAACGTCGGTTCGTCCGGAATCGCCGCGGGCACCGACATCACGCAGTACGCGTTCGGCGTACGGCACGACTACTGACCGCGTTCGACCCGACGCGGCGGCGCGAGCTTGATCGCGCCGCCGCGTTTTCGTTTACGGCGCATTCCTCTCCGGCTTCGAATTCTTCTTCCGGCTGACCGCAGCCGTCCGGGCCTGCGCTCCGCTCTCATGCGTCCTGGTACGGGCATGCCCCTACGGGCGAGCCTGATTGACCGGCACCGAGCGGCTTGATATTTTTCCACCAACCTGTTCTTCGATAGAGATCGTAGTTCCACATGGAAGAACTAGGCTGCCACCGCGCGGCTGCGGGAAGCAAACAAGAATGCCAACGATCGGAGGAGAAAATACATGTACGAACGGAAACTGATCGCCCTCGCGGTGGCCGGGGCGCTGGGCATCCCTGCGGCTGCATCCGCGCAGCAATCGAATGTGCAAATCTACGGCAGGCTGTATCCGGAGTTCACCGTTGCCAAGACGAGCGGCGC
>Ga0082335_1005888_pt1 | contig 16426 bp, 11 predicted proteins | sample Subgrocontami58m_FD_72375 | JGI IMG/M metagenome (GOLD analysis project Ga0082335, IMG submission 72375) | Subsurface groundwater microbial communities from S. Glens Falls, New York, USA - GMW37 contaminated, 5.8 m (SPADES assembly) (version 2) ... | reverse complement strand
ACCCGAACTCGCGATGGGAGCGATCGCCAGCGGCGGCGGCGAGGTGTGGAACGAACCGCTCGTGCGCGAACCTCCGCCTCCACGCCCTGGTAAATCGCCGCGGTGGCCGATCGCGAGTTGTCCGACCTGCCACGCGCACGCGATGCACTGAGCGGGCATGCCGGTGGCTCGCGCACCACGCGAACGCGCGCGAATCGATTCGCGAGACACTTTAGTTGGCGCGGTGGAGGGGACTCGAACCCCTGACCGACGGTTTAGAAAACCGTTGCTCTATCCGGCTGAGCTACCACCGCGTTTGCGCGCCGTAGTGAGCGCGAAATCGGCTCCCCTCGCAAGTGCGGACGTCACCAGCGCGCGGCCGGATCCCATTGCCACTGCATCGTGTTGTCGCCTCCGGCACCGGCACCCTGCCGATTATCGATGCGGAACTCCACCGCGGCTCGAACCCGGCCTCATGATGGAGCCGCCAGCGAAACCGCGTCCCGCATCGTCCGCTGCCAGAGCTCCGATTCGCCGCGGTGCCCGTGTTCGCGCAGCGCGGTGTCGATTGCCTCGAGCGACGGCTCGACGACCGCGTGCCTGGGATCATTCGGCAGGTGGGGTCGCACCACGCGCGTGAGCGCCCAGCACGCCCAGGCGCGCCAGCGGCGCTGCTCGCGCCGCGGTTCGTTCATGCGATCGGCATAGTGCTGAAAATGCACCCGGGGATTTCCGAGAAACACGCCGGGCGGCGTATGCGCGATCAGCCACGCCATCGACGCGTACGGCAACGGATGTTCACGCAGGATCGGCTCCGCACCCGACAACTGGGCCCCCAATGCGCGATCGAGGCAGAGCAGCGCGCGCGCGGCGAAACCGCGCTGCCACAGCGTGTGGCTGTATTCGAGACACGCGAAATAAAACTCCGGGCCGCGGTCGGACTCGCGATAAGCATGGAGCGCCCGCCAGTCGATATCTGCACGTGGCGGCGGCAAGTGTGGGCAGGGCGGCAATGCGGGCATGCGATGGAACGGGAACGAGGGTTTGAAGGAATGAGGGACCACGCCTGCGGCGAGAACAATACGCCGACCACGCACCGGCCGGGGCGGCGGTTTCGCTTGGCGGCCGGAGCGGTTTCGACAACAACCGCAGGCCTGAATCCTTCGCCGAACCAGTCCGTGCCCCCCTCGTCGTCGCCCGCGTCGCCGGCGGCGATCGTGCATGAAATTTCCGGCTGGCACCGCGTTTTGCTCTGGCCGCTCGGCGTGCTGGTGCGGCTGTGGGGAATGTCACTGCGGTTCGACACGCCGCCGGATGCGCTGCGCAATTTCACCAAGCGGGATGAACCGGTCGCCTTCGTCGTGTGGCACAACCGGCTTTTTCTCACGCCGGAAATCCTGCGGCGCCACCGCAGGGGCCGGCCGTGCTACGCGCTGGTGAGCGCGAGCCAGGACGGCGCGTGGCTGACCGCCTTGTTCTCGATCGTCGGCCGCATGCGCACCGTGCGCGGCTCGAGCAGCCGGCTCGGACGCGAGGCGGCGAACGCCCTGGTGGAGACGCTGCGCGACGGTCACGACATCGGCATCACACCGGATGGCCCGCGCGGCCCGTGTTACGATTTGAAACCGGGCGGCGTGATCGTGGCGCGACGCACCCGTGCGCCGCTGCTGCTCGTCGGCGGTCGCTTCGAATCGGCGTGGCGATTGCGCAGCTGGGATCGGTTTTATCTGCCGAAACCATTCTCGCGCGTCCACATGCGCTGCGAACTCATCGCGGCCGACGAGTTGGCCGACCGCGATGCCGCGCTCGCGGCGATCCGCGAACGCATGCTGGCGATTAACCCGGACTGAGCAGGAACGCGGGATCGCGGGACCACAGGACTACGGAACAACTGGACTACGGGACAACGGACCACAGGCACGCTGAAGCCGTCCTCCAAACAGGAGCGTCGTCAAGATGCGCATGGATGGAGGGACGATCTCCGCGTCGTCCGTGGCCCGCGCCGCGACGGGCCCTCCAATTGTGCGCAGAAATTCCTGACGTTCTGTCGTCCGTCGTCCCGTCGTCCTGTTGTCCTGTTGTCCCGTCGTCCCGTTTTAGAATTGCGGCGTAAGCGTGACGCTTTCGCCCGGCGCGACGGTGTAGTCCGGGCCATTGCTCCAGGTCACGTCGTTGATCAGCAGCTTGAAGGTGCACGGACGCGTCGAATCCTCGAGCAGGGTGACCCACGAGTCGGACCAGACGCATTCCATGGGTCGGCCCTTCTCCCAGCTGAGGCCCGGGCCGTCGCCGCGAATGAACAGGGCGTTGCCGAAACCGACATCGACGCGCGCCGTGACGGTGGTCACCTGCAGTTTGGCAGGTGCCGGTTTGGCGGCGACTGGCTTCACGCCCGAAGCCTCCTTGCGGGCGACCGCAGGCGGCGGTGGCACGGCGGCGACCGGACTCGGCGCCGCGGCCGCGACGGACGTGGCGGCCGTCGTTTTCTTGGCCGCAGCAGGCTTTGCCGAGGACTTGGTCGCTGGGGTGGGCGACTTGGTTTTGATGCTGGATTTCTTTGGTGAGCTCATGTGCGTGGAACGGAGTGTTTTAACCCCAGATATGCGATGGACCCTAGCAGGTGCGGGGCCAATGCACCAGCCGAGTCTGGGCGATTTTCATTCGGCGATAATCAATCGATGCAATTACCCAGATTGGCAGCCAATTGCGCTTTTCGACGCTGAGCAAACGACGCTCGTAGAGCAAATGCCAAGGCCGGTTTGAGTGGTAGCACGGTCAACCTGACCGCGCATTCGGCAGATTCTCTGTTGGCCGAGGCGCGGTCAGGTTGACCGCGCTACGTGGGAATGCGGTGAAAATCCTCGCTGAGCTCATCCTTCGCGTCCCAATTCCCTCACGCAACCTACGATGGGACGGCTGGCCGAGCCGTAGCTTGGTGGGTCGGCGCCGATCAGGGCCCGCCTTCGCCCAGGCTTCGGCGCGGCAGCCTTCGCATTCGCTGCGCGAAGCGAAGGCTGGTGGACCTGATCGGGATCAAACCGACGACCTCTTCGTTGCGAACGAAGCGCTCTATCAACTGAGCTACAGGCCCGAGTGAAGCGGTTGGTATTGGGAAATACCGGAGCCCAAGTAAACACCAATTTTTGAATCCGCGAGCCGCCCGCAAAAATGTCCCTGACTGCCGCTCGCCGAGCGAGGAAAACCGCCGTGACCCGCGCGTGAGACGCGGATTGACTCGCCGCGCCAATCGCGACCATGGGATGGCATGCTCGCGCGTGCTACCTTTCCCCTCCTCGTTGCCATGCTCGGTTTTTCGCTCGTCGGCTGCGGCAAAAGCGGGCCCGACCCCGGCGCGGCCGCGGTCGAGACGCCCGCGGGAAATCCCAAGGTACCGGCCGGCGCGAAAAGCTCGGGCGGCAAGCATGCGGTGATCGAAACGGACCAGGGTGCGATCGAAATCGAACTGCTGGCGGACGCGGCGCCCAAGGCAGTGGAGAACTTTCGCCTGCTGGCGGAGCACGGGTATTACGACGGGCTCACGTTTCACCGCGTGATCAAAGGCTTCATGTTGCAGGGCGGCGACCCAAACGGCAACGGGACCGGCGGCCAGAGCGCGTGGGGCGGCAAGTTTCCCGACGAGATTCAGCCCGACTCGCCGCTCTACAAGGCCGGTTACCGCCGCGGCATCGTGGCGATGGCCAATTCGGGGCCGAACACCAACTCGAGCCAGTTCTTCATCATGCATCGGGATTACCGGCTGCCGCCGGCCTACGTGATCTTCGGCCGCGTGACGAAGGGCCTGGATGTCGTCGATGCGCTCGCCGGCCTGCCCATGAAGATCGGACTGGACGGTGACATGAGTTCGCCCGTAACGCCGATCATGATACGCAAGGTGGCCATCAAGCCGTAGGCGCGTCGGCGCCACGCGACGGACGAATTCGGGTCCCGGGCCTCGCGCCGCGGGCGGGGCGGCCCAGCGCCGATTCTGACGATTATGTCAGGTGAGCACTGACATATTTGTCAGTGAATTCGCGTCGCGAATCGCGGCGGGCGGCGTGTTGCTGCCCCCGCGTCGCTTCACCCTCCAGTTCGCGCGACTTCAATGAAAAAGACGGCAGCGTCATGGTTCCTCGACTGGCGGGCCGCTGTGGTCGCGCTCGCGGCGGCGCTGATTTGGATCGCGCACTTCGATCGGTGGACCATCGAGCGCTGGCAGCTCCCGACCGACTACTACGCCGACGCGCACGAGTCGCTCGCGCGGCTGAAGGCAGCGTCGGAAGGCGAGGTGCTTCCGCTGTGGCCCCAGGTGATCGATCGGCTCGGGGCGCCGTTCGGGGCGTACTGGAATGCGTATCCCACCCCCGACAAACCGCTCATGCTGGTGCTCGGGGCGTGCGTGCACCTGATTGGCCTGCATGCGACCGCGAACCTCGGGCTGCTGCTGGCGCAGGTCACCGCCGCACTCGCGTTTTACTTCGTCGCCCGCTGGCTCCGCTGCCGGTGGGAGTGGGCCGCGGCCGGCGCGCTGCTGTTCGCCTACACCTACCACACGTTTCACCGCGGGCTGGCCCACTTCTCTCTTGTATTCATTTGGACCGTACCGGTCGGATTGATGGCGGTATGGCTGGTCGCCTGCAGCCATCGCATCGTCTGGCGGCGGCCGGAGGCCTGGTTCTGCCTCTTCGCCGCCGGCGCGCTCGGCACCGCGAATCCCTACAATCTGTTCTTCTGGCTGCAACTGATGGGCTGGGCGCTGCTGTGGCAGTGGGTCGGCTCGCGGCGCGCCGCCAATCTCCAGATCGGCCTGGCGGCCGTCGCCGTCTCGCTGCTGGCGTTCGCGGCCATGCATGCCGAGACGTGGCTGCACGTCGAGAATCCCGACGCCGTGCCGCTGCTCGCGCGAAATTACGGCGGCACGGAAGTGTATGCGCTCAAGCCGGTGGAGATGTTCATCCCGCCGCCTTTTCACCACTGGGACTGGCTGGCGTTTTTTGGCCACCGCTACACGCGCTGGTCCACCTGGCGCGGCGAAGTCTTCCTGCCCTACCTTGGCATCGTAGGCATCGTCGGCTTCGTCTGGCTCATGCTGGTCACCGTCCGCCAGTTGGTGACGCGCCGCTCGCCGCCGGGCCAGGCGCTCTCCATCGCGTGGCTTCTCGCCTATGCGACGATCGGCGGGCTCACCAATGTCCTCGCGCTCTTCGCCGGGTTTCAGATCTTCCGCGCGACGAACCGCGCGGCGATTTTCGTTTCCGCCATTGTCCTGTTTTTCCTGATGCGGCGCGTCTCCGCGCTGTCGCGCGCGTGGCCCGGCTGGGCGCGGCTCGCCGCCGCCGCCGCGCTGGCCGCGTTCGGCGTCTTCGAACAACTGCCGAAACCCGCGTCGGCGGCGGAAGACGCGGCCCTGGCCGCGGACGTGCGGGGCGACGCGGCGTTTGGCCGCGCGCTCGAGCAGGCGCTGCCGGCGGGCGCCATGGTGTTCCAACTGCCGGTGCTCGGCTTCCCCGAAGTCCAGCCGCCGCATCAACTCGGCGAATACGAACATTTCCGGCCTTACCTCGCAACCGACCGTCTGCGCTTCAGCTACGGCACGCCGAAAACGCGCGCGCGCAGTCGCTGGCAGCGCGAGTTGGACGGGCTGCCCGCCGCCGAACTCGTCCGCCGGCTCGAGACGTATGGCTTCGCCGCCCTCTATCTCAACCGGCGGGGCTACGCGGATGGCGGCGAGCAGGTGCTGCACGAGCTCGCGGCGCTCGGCTACGACCAGACCGTGCGCGAACCGGTGGGCAACCAAATCGCCGTGCTGCTGCACCCGGCCGCCGATCCGGCGCCACCGCTGGCGCAATCGGTCACCTACGGACAGGGCTGGTACCAGCCGCAGGAGGGATGGTACTGGGCGTACGACGACGCCACGGTCTCCTATTTCAATCCCTATCCGGAAAAATTCGCGGTCGACCTTGACCTGACCGCGGTCGGGGCGACCCCCCGGAACTTCACGCTGGAGCGCGACGGCGAACCCGTGCAGGCGCTGGCGCTGCGCGAGCAACCGACGGCGCTGGTATTTCACCGCGTGGAACTCGAGCCCGGAGTGAACCGGTTCAAGCTCTGCTCGTCGCAACCCGCCGTTCGCCAGGGGACGAGCCGGAATCAACTGCGCTCGTTTGCCGTCCGCGACATCGCGGTCCGCTTCGAACCGGGCGCGTTGCGCACCGGGCGGCCGCCTGCAGCGCAGACCGGCGCGGACCGACCCGACTCAACCAGTCGGATCGTCGACCACCGTCCCGAGCGTCTTTGACGGCAGCAGCGTCTGCGACCAAGCCCGCGAGTCCGGCCGCGACAACGGGAAAGCCGGCGCATCGTCCGTCACCGGATCGCTCGTCGCCGGCACCCGGCCGCGCAGATATACGCCCACCGTCGCGGTCGCCGTTGGCACGTTCACAACCACCGTGAATTCGTGTTCGCCCGGTTCGACCGGCGCGATCAGCCAGACCCAGTTCTCCGGCGAAGGCTCGGCCGCGGCGCCGAACTGGCCCGCGCTGCCTGTCTTCACGATCCGGGCCGGTTCGCCGTTCAGCATCACGGCGCCGTGCGCCGCGGCGATGGCGGGCGCACCCTCGATCAGCACGCAGAGTTCCGTTTCGCTCACCTCGGGCACCGTCAGATTACCGGTCCAATAGAAATCAAACCCGCGCGCGGGTGCCTCGGTCTCGGCGCGGAAGACCTCCGGTTCCTCCGCCGCAAGTAACGCCTGCGGCGAATCGGCCGTCTCGGCGAGAATGGTTTCATCGGTCGCCGGCACGGTTTCGAGAAACATGATTTCGTACGGCGCCAGCACGATGGTCGGGCCGTCGACGTTGGGCTCGAGGCGCCCGGCCGGGCCGCGCCGCGGATGAATCATCCGCAGCTCGCGCGCCTCCGCCACCCGGGCCGGCAGCTGAATCGTCCGCGGCTCGATCCACGGGTTGCGCAGGCAGAAGATGTCCTTGTCGGCGTTGTGAAACACGTAGCCATACGCCTCGCGCTTCTCCGGCCGGCCGCCGAACATCCGCGCGTCGACGAGATAACGCTGGTTGGCGCGTTCCCACCGGATGAGCGCCGCGAGAAAATCCCAGTCGGTGGGCGCCATCAATTCGGGGCGAACGTTCGCCGACACGAACCAGCGCCCGCGGCCGACCGCCATCAGCGCCATCGGCGCGAACGCGCCGGGCGATTGCCGGATGATGTCGAACGTCTCCAGCGCCTGGGTACGGACGAGCCACTTCTCCTGGCTCGCGCGGTAGGCGATGTCGCGCGCCGACACCAGCGACTCGGTCCAATCCGGGCTCGGCACGCGACCGTAGGGCACGTCATCACCCGCCGGCCCGAGCAGGAACGGCGTGTGCCTGTTCCACCACGGGCTCGGCGGATGGCCGCACGACAGCGGCTCGAGGATGATCCGCGGATTGTCGCGGCGCAGCCGATCCATCACATCGGCGAAACCCGCCGCAATGGAATAGGCCGAGCGCAGCCCCGTGGCGTGCAGGTGTGCAGGATTCTCGCAGGTCGGGTCCAGCCCATCGAAAATCACGTGACCGAGCCCGTAGTCGCGCGCGTAGCCGGCGACCGTGTCGGCAAAAGCGCGCTGGTAGCGGCCGCCGAGGGCGAAGCAGGCGTACTGGTAGGGATTGTCGCCGAACGCCTGGACCTCGTAGCCTTCCGTCTCGAGCCAGCGGTTGTCGAGCCCGGGCGGGTATCCGCTGCTTGGTGACACCCAGAGTCCGGCGCGGCAGTTGAGCTCCGCCAGCCGCTCCTGGACCGTGCGAAAGCCGTCGGGAAAGCTCTGCTCGTCGATTCGCCACAGGCTTTGCGGATTCGACCAGCCCAGGTCGAGCGCGTAAGTGTTGAAGAAAAGGCCCGTGCGCTCGAAAAACCCGCGGCGCAAGGCGTCGATGTCGCGCAGGATGTCGCCCTCGGTGTAAGGCGACGGCAGCGTCCACCAGGTGTCGGAATGCAGGTTGATGCCCTCCGGCTTCACGCGAATCGTATCCAGATACTGGAGAAACGCATCGCGCGTGCGGGACTCGCCGGGCAGGAAGAGCGCCTCGCGCGGCGCGGACCAGCCGACGACCGCCGCGGCGACGAATTGCCACTCGGTGCCGGCGGAAAGATCCGGCGTCTGGTACAGGCGCACGAGACTGCCTTCCGCGCGACTCTCGGCGCAGAGGTCCTCGACGCCCGCGAACAGTTGGTTGCCGAAGACCGGAAACGACGCCGGCGCATTTCCCGTGAGCCGGAAGGTTTCCCCTGCGACTCGCACGCTGAGCAACCCGACCTGGTCCAGCAGCTTCGGCTGGTCGAGGCTGCGCACCCAGGTGTCGATCCGCAGTACATGCGGCGCCGGTCCGAACGAAAACGCGCGCCGCACCCGCACGCCGCTGGCCAGGGCGTCCAGCTCAAACACGAGCCGCGTGGGCTCCTCCGCCACCAGCGCCCAGCCGCCGATCAACACGTCGAGACGTTCGCCGGCACCGAAGGTCAACTCGCCTTCCGCGAGCGCGAATCCATCGGGGTTCGCCGGCGTCGTCAGCCCGGTCCAGGTCCACCCGGCGTCAGTCTGGGTGAACACGATGCCCGCTCCGGAGCCGTTCGACAGCAGCAAATTCGATTGCGCTCGCGTCGGTGACGCAAGACCAGCGAGCCACAGCAGGGCGGTGGCAAACAAGAGGGCGCGAGAGGGCACGTTTCGCGCGGTGACGCAATGACGGCGGGCTGGTTTCACCAATTCACCTGACAAATTGCGACCGGACCTTGTCGCCCCCCACGGTTACGCTTGTCGGAGCCGCCGGTTCGCCGCAGCTTCACCGCGCCATGGCCTCGACCCCGCTTCGCATTGCGCAATTGTTGCTCACCGCCAGCCTCGTGACCGCCACCGGCGTGCTCGCCGCGCCGGCGGCGCCCCAAACCTGGACCACGCCGCCCGGCTGGACGGAAACGCGGGGCGGCGCGGGCGGAAAAGTGATCAAGGTGACCACGCTCAACGCCCGCGGGCCCGGCTCCCTCGCCGAGGCGCTGGCGGCGCAGGGGCCGCGCGTGATCGAGTTCACCGTCGCCGGCGCCATCGATCTGGGCGGCAAGTCGCTTTCGCTCTCGCAGCCGTACGTCACGATTGCCGGCGAAACAGGGCCGAGCCCCGGCCTCACGCTGTTCAACGGCGGGCTGTTCATCACCGCCCACGATGTCATCGTGCGGCATATCCGCGTGCGGCCGGGCGCGGGCAACCGTCCGAAGAAAAGCGGCTGGGAAGTCGACAGCATCAGCACCGGCGGCGGCGCGCACGATGTGATCATCGATCATTGCACGCTCACGTGGTCGACGGACGAAAATCTCAGCGCGTCCGGCCCGCGCTTCAACGGCGCGAACCCCGACGAGTGGCGACAGAACACCTCGCACCGGGTCACGTTCAGCCAGTGCATCATTGGCGAAGGGCTGCACGATTCCGCCCACGCCAAGGGTCCGCACTCGATGGGGTCGCTGATTCACGACAACGCGAGCGACATCGCCATCATCGGCAATCTCTACATCAGCAACAACGCGCGGAACCCGCTGTTCAAGGGCGGCGCGCGCGGCGCGGTCGTCAACAATCTGATCCAGAATCCCGGCAACCGGCTCGTGACCTACGGTCTGGTGCCGTCGGAATGGGAGGGCCATCCGTGGGAGCGCGGCATCATGGTCGTGGTCGGCAATGTCGCGCGCAAGGGCGCGAGCACGATTCCGGAGGTGGCGTTCATCGAAGGCCGGGGGCCGGTGGACGTGTTCGCCGAGGACAACCAGTATTTCGACGCGTCCGGAAAACCTTTGCCGACGACGGCCAACCTGCGCGACGCCGCCGGCAAGCCGCCCGGCGCCGATTCGCAGAACCAGCCGCGCGTGCTGCCCCGCCGGCCGTTCTGGCCGCCGCGGTTGCAGGCGCGCCCGGCGGGCGAGGTGAAGGAGTGGGTGCTCGCCAACGCCGGTGCGCGTCCGTGGGAGCGCGACGGCATCGATCGCCGGCTCGTGAACGAAGCGCGGACGGGCGGCGGGAAAATCATCCACTACGAGTCCGAAGTCGGCGGCCACGCCGCGGCGAACAAGTAAGGTGGGGCCGCTTCGCCGAAGCGGCCTTAAGTTTTCTGTAGCCGTGGTCCCCTGGAGGGCCGGCCTCCGTGCCGGCCGCGGAAAGCAAAACCTTGTGCAGGACGACACGGAGGTCGTCCCTCCAGACGCATTTTGGTTACGGGCCGCCTGTCCTCACCCAAACGTCCGCCGCAAATACTCCAGGCTCTTGGTCGCGATGACTTCCGGGCCCTCGTCGAATTTGAAGACCTCGACCGACACCACGCCGTCGTAGCCAACCTCGCGCAGCGCCGCGGCAATCGGCCGGAAATCGACGTCGCCGAAGCCCGGTCCTTTCATGTTCGCGTCGTTCGCGTGCACGTACGCGAACTCTCCCCTGCTCTCCCGGATGATCTGGGGCGTCGGCTTCGCCTCGTGGCTCATCGCCCGCACGTCGAGGATGACCTTGAAGTTCGGGGAGTGAAGCTCGCGCGTGAACCGAATCGCATCCGCCGCGGTGTTGATGAAGTTCGTGTCCTCGGCCGGCAGCGGCTCGAAACAAAGCGTGACGCCGCGGCTGGCGCCGAGCTGCGCCGCGGGGCGAAACACCGCCTGCGCCCACCCCCAGCCCTGCTCGAGCGTGACGCCGGGCTCGAGGTTCCGCTGTTTCGGCGAACCCACCACGATGATCTTGCCTCCGAGGTCCGCGCAGAAGTCCGTCAGGTCGCAGAAGTATTTCGCCGTGCGTTCGCGCGTCGCGGCGTCCGGCGACGTCAGGTGCATGCCCTCGGCCTGTACCAGCACCCAGTGGATGCCGGAAATCGCCACGCCGGCCCGCGCGGCCGCGTCCCTAATTCGTTTCCGCTCCGCCGCGGAGACCTCAATCACGTGCTTCGCGAGGGTGAACGGCGCAATCTCGACCGCGTCGTAGCCAGCCTTCGCGCAGTAGCTGAACACGTCGTCGATTTTCCAGTCCTTGAAGATCTCGTTGCAGATGGCGAATTTCATCGCCGCGACGTTGATGAAATCGTCGTGCGATGGCGAGCGGAGGCGGCGACGAAGTCAAAAGTGGCAAGTGCCAGGTAACAAGAGGACGACAGCCCGGTCTCTTGATGCCACTTCACGCGCAGCACGCGCGCGCCGGCCCTTGGTACTTGATCCTTGTTAATTGTTACTTCGTTCGCGCACCTCAGTGCGCGAACGTCGCCTCCTCCGGCAGCGGCTGGCCCTTCGTCTCCGGCGCGAACGGCAGCACGATCAGCCCGAGCAGAAACGTCGCGCACATCGCGACGCCGGCGTAGCGCAGCGGCTCGGGCTGCGCCTTGAACACCTCGCTGGTCAGCAGGCCGAGCACGGCCGGACCCGACGCCGCGATGAACCGGCCCACGTTGTAGCAGAACGAAACGCCCGTGCTGCGCAGGTGCGTCGGAAACAACTCCGGCAGGTACACCGCGTATCCGCCGAACAAGAACAGCTGACAGAAGCCCAGCAGCGGCATCATCCAGAAAATCTGGCTGCGCTCCTTCAGGAACAGGAACACCCCGACGTTGCTGGCCAGCGCGAGCACAAAGCCAATCGCAAAGGTCGGCCGCCGGCCGATCCGCTCGGCCACGTGGCTGAACGAGTAGATTCCGAAAAACGCGCCGACATTGAGCATCATGGTGGTCACGCCGGCCCAGACGGTCACCGCGCCGGAAATCCGTGCCGCCGGCATGCCCTCCGCCGCAAACGCCTTTTGCAGCACCGACCGCACGAGATCGATGCTGAAGAACGCGATGCCCCAGAGCCCGATGATGCCAGACAGCGCCAGCAGCAGCCCGATCACGGCGTGCCGCCGCCAGCGCGCGTCGCCGCCGCCGCCATAAACCGCCCAGAGCCCAGCCGCGATCGCCGCGACCGCGAGCCCCACCCCGAGCGGAAGTTTCGGCCAGCTGCGGGCCCCGAAAAACGCCACGCCGGCAATCGCCGCCACCAACCCTCCCGCCACCACCGCCGGTCCGCGCCAGTGCGGATTGCCAAAAATCTCCGCGTACGAACCGAGCCGGTCCCGCGCGGTCGAGCGCGCCACCGCCTGCCACTGTTCCGGCTCGCGCAGTCGCGACCGCACGATCAGCGCCAGCAGCGCCGGCCCGGCGCCAATGAGGAACATCCAGCGCCACGACCCCGCGATCGCGCCGCTGGCCTCGAGCTGGCCGAACCCCATGCCGATGAGCGCCGCGCTGATGTTGCCCACCGTCGACAACGCCTGCAGCAGCCCGAGCGCATGGGCCCGCACATGAGCCGGCATCACTTCCGCCACGAGCGCGACCCCGACCGCCCATTCGCCGCCGACTCCGAGTCCGGTGATGAACCGATAGAACGCGAAATCCCAGAATCCCTTCGAGAACGCGCTGAGCCCGGTGCAGACCGAGTAGATCAGGATCGTCCACATCATCGTCCGCGCGCGACCGAAGCGGTCGCCAAGCACGCCGAACATCAGCCCGCCCGTCGCCCAGCCCATCAGGAAAATCGCCGTCGCGTAGCCGCTGTAGAGCGCGACATCCTCGCCCGGCGGCAGCAGGGCGCGCATCGCCGGCACGCGCGCGATGTTGAAAATCTGCTGGTCCATCGTGTCGAACAGCCAGCCCAGCGCGGCGACGATGAGGACGAACCAGTGGTGGCGGTTGAGCTCGCGCCACCAGGAAGTGGATACGGAGCCGGGCGCGCGCGGGGCGGCGACGGCGGTGTCCGACGGCAATGGGGTCATGGGGGACGCCCAGCATACACAGCGCCGTGAAAGCACAAGCGCGGGGAGACGCTGGAGGGACCACGGGCGCATCTCCAAGTTGCCGGTCAAGCGTAGCGCCAGCATCCTGCCGGCCAGTGGCGGCGGCTTCCATCCGCAGACTCATCGGTTGGAAGTCGAGGCCACTCGCAATGCCGGCAAGATGCCGGCGCTACGCTGAAGCCGTTGCGATCACTGGCAACCGGCAGATGCGCCGAGGGTCCACTCCCGAGTTTGGATGGAACCGCGGTCTGCACACACCCCGCCCTTTGGGCACCCCTCTTGTTAGAGGGGATTTCAAGAATGCGCGTCGAATGCCCAGTCTTGAAGGTCCCCTCTAGCAAGAGGGGTGGCGCGCAGCGCCGGGGTGTGTTTGGTCGGCCGCGGCCCGGACAGAGCCGGGCCCTCCAGGACCGAAAACGACGCACGCCGCTTCGGCTCAGCTCACAGCAGGTTCTGGTACGCCAGCCAGAGTGACCGGTAATACTTCATCACTCGCACCGGATCCTTGCTCTCGGGAATCTCCGCGAAGGTGAACCCGGTGAATCCGCTCTCCACGAGCCCGTTGAGCAGCTTCCGGAACGGATACTCATCGAGGTAGAGGTCGCGCATGTGCACGGTGAAAATCTTTTTCTTCACCGAGTTGAAATTGGCCTCGAAGCCTTCCCCCGCGAGGTCGCTCTGGTTGCAGTTCCAGCACGCGCCCACGTTCGGATGGTTGGCGGCGTCGAGGATGGTCTTGGCGTGCGGCACCAGGTTCGTACCGGAACCGTGAATCTCCATCCGGATCTGCTGGCCGTGACCTGCGCCGAATTCGCCGAGCTCGCGCAGCGAACGGCCGATTTGCTCCAGCGTTTTCGCGACCGGCACTTCCTTCGGCAATCCATTCGGCCGCACCTTCACGCCGGTCGCGCCCACGTCCTGGGCAAGCACAATGTATTCCTTCGTCGCCTCGATATCCTTGCGCAGCTTGGCCTGGTCCGGCGTGTGGAAATCGAACGCGCTGCCCAGGCTCCACAGCTTCACCGGCGAATCGGCGAACCGCTTCCTCACCTCGGCGCGCTCGGCCTTGCTCAACGTCACCTCGACGCCGTGCTTGTGCGAGGTGCGCAACTCGACGCCCTCGAACTGCGCCTCGGTGCAGTTCTTGATGATCGCCGGGATGTCCCAATCCATCGCGATGTTGTAGGTCACCGTGCCGAGGTGCATCGGCGATTTCTTCGCAAAGCTCACCGCCGGCGCGCCGTCGGCCTTCGGCGCCTTTTGCTTCTTCTTTTCCGCGGCCTCCGCGATCGACGAGAGCAGCGGCAGCGACGCGAGCCCGAGCGAGGTGTTTATCAGAAACTGGCGGCGATTGGAGTTCATGAAGGGATGAAAGGCAGGGTGAGCTGGCGGCCTCGCCGCTGCGAACAACGCAGCGACGCAACCATCCATGCGGCGCGGCGGCCGTTGAATCAAATCCCAAACGCCGACCCTTCGTCATTACAAAACCCATCTGGAGGGACGACCTCCGTGTCGTCCTCATTGCGATCAGTACCCGCAGGTTGTCCGCTCTTGTTTTGGAGCATTGGCCCTTTGGGATTTCTTTGGCGTCTGGAATTCTTTTTTGGGGGTAGAATTTCGCCTGCGGCCGGCACGGAGGCCGGCCCTCCAGGTCCCTATTGCTTCCCCAGCCTCGCCTTCGCCTCCCGCATCCACGACTCGTGAATCAGCGTGTCCTTCCGCCGCGCCCATTCTTCGGCGCTGAACACGCTGAGGTCCGCGCGCGTGAGCCCGGGCACGCCGGTGCCGAGCGCCATCGCGCCGCCCTCGCGGTGTTCGACGGCGTACAGCTTGTCCAGCTCGACGTGATTCTGCCGCGCCCATTCGGAAATGTGCGTCTCGGGCATCGCGCGGATGCTCGCCTCGGTCCAGGCGGGAAAATCCAGTTGCCGCTCGAGCCAGAGCGCGACCGGCTTCGTCACGAACCACGGCCGATGGCCGGCCCCGGGAAAAAACTCGGCGGCGAACAGCCCTTGTTCGGTGCCGCGCAGCTTCGCCGCGCGCTCGCGTACCGCCCGAAAATGCGCCGGGCCGAACCGCGGAATCGCGACCGTCGTATCCTCGGTTCCATTATACGCGAGCGTCGGGCCGCGCGCGGCATGCAGGGCGTAGATCACCGCCGGCCGATCGCCGAGGAACATCAGCGCCTTGTACGGCAGCCCCTGGCACATCGGCTTGGAGCCGTCCCAGTAGCCGCCGGGGTCGTCGAGGTTGCCGCCCCCGGCCAGCACGCAGGCTTTGAGTCGCGTTTCCACCGCACCCGTGATGCTGAGGATGAACGAGCCCATCGAATAGCCGACCGCGCCAATCCGCCGCGGATCGACGTCGGGGCGCTGGCTGAGGTACGACACCGCCTGCATCAGGTCGGTCATCATGAGCCCCCCGACGCGCCGGCCGAGTTCGTCGGGTGGCTCGACCTTGTCGTGCGCGCGCGTGCCGGACTTCCGGGCAACGTTCCGCTCGCCTTCACCCGCCGGATCGTAGGTCAACACGATGCCGCCACCGCGCGCGTAGAGGATGCCGGAGTAGAACGCGTACCAGCTGTATTTGTCGCCGCCATGGCCATTGACGATGATCAGCGCCGGCGATTTTCCCGCGGGCTTCGCCGGCCGGTAAATGATCGCCGGCACGCGCAGTCCAAACTGCGTCGCATAGGTCACGCGCTCGGCGACGACGCCTTCCGTCGGCGTGAACTGGCCGTGGTTCTCTGCCGCGAGCGCCGGCAGCGGCTGCGGCACGAACCACGCGGCCTTGACCTGCTCGCGCCACTTTGCGGCCTGCACGTCGGACCACTCGGCGGCGCTGAGTTCAGCGAAGCCAAGCGAAACAATCAGCGCTGCAATGCATATCCTGGAGGGACGACCCCCTCGGCAGGCTCGGGGCCCTGAGCCTGTCGAATGGGCTCCGTGTCGTCCGCCGAAATGCACGACGTCATGCATCTTTTGGCCGGCACGGAGGCCGGCCCTCCAGGAAACCAGTCGTAACCAAATGTCGGACGAAACGCTCACGCGTTCCGCTCCGCTTAGCCGGGTCGACACCGTCTGCTTACACATCGCAAATCTCCACGCCCTGGGCGAGCGACGCCACCTTGTCGCGGGTGGGAATGAACTCCTGGCCGACGTACCCCTTGTAACCGAGGTCGATCAGCGCGCGCATGATCGGCGGGTAGTTCAGCTCCTGCGTATCATCGATCTCGTTGCGCCCGGGCACCCCCGCCGTGTGCACATGGGCGATGAACGGCGCGTGCTGCTTGAGCCGCGCGATCACGTCGCCATGCATGATCTGCACGTGGTAGATGTCGAAGAGCACCTTCATCCGTTCCGACCCCACGCGCCGGCAGACCTCCACGCTGCGCTCCAGGTCGTCGCAGAAATAGTCCGGGTGGCCCTTCATGTTCTCCGCCACCCGCGAATTGAGCATCTCGAGGCAGAGCGTGACTTTCCTCTGCTCCGCGTAGCCGACGATCTTCTTCAGGCCGTCGACCATGTTCTTCAGCGCGACGTCGTCGCTCAGCCCGCGCCGATAGCCGGAAAACGTGATCACGCGCTCCACGCCGAAGGCGACGCATTC
>Ga0082335_1005887_pt1 | contig 16431 bp, 17 predicted proteins | sample Subgrocontami58m_FD_72375 | JGI IMG/M metagenome (GOLD analysis project Ga0082335, IMG submission 72375) | Subsurface groundwater microbial communities from S. Glens Falls, New York, USA - GMW37 contaminated, 5.8 m (SPADES assembly) (version 2) ... | reverse complement strand
CCCACCAAAAGACCCTCGGTATGAAGGCCTTTATGGTTTAGTTTGGTGAGTTATGCCGCAGAGGGCAACGGCTATAGCGTCGGCCGCGTCGTCGGGTTTGGGTGGCTCTTTCAGCTTGAACATTAGCTTCAGCATCTTCTGCACCTGTTCCTTGTCAGCTCTGGCATCGCCTGTGGCCGCGAGCTTTACCTGCTGCGGTGAGAACTCGAGCGGGGTAATGTTGGCTTCCGCCAGCGTAAGCAAGATTACACCCCGTGCTTCTGCTACCTGCAGCGCGGTTTTAACGTTCTTGGAAAAAAACAGACGTTCAACTGCCACAACACTTGGTTTATAGCGCTTTACGAGCGCCTTTACCTCGCGCGCGATTTTCGCCAGCCGGTCACCATGCAGGCTTTTGGCTGATGTTTCAATACAGCCATATGTGATAATGGTAATCGTACCACGCACGCTAGTTAGCACAGCAAAACCAAGGCGACCAAAGCCCGGGTCAATCCCCAGCACCACCTTGCTAGCTCGCGTTGTCGTAGAAGTTGGTGACATCATCGTCGCTATCGAGCGTTTCGCGGAGTTCGTTGAGTTTGTGGCCTGTGCCCCCGTCGACTTCAACTGTGGTTTTGGCAACTGGTTCCACGCTGGCATAGGTGGTAGTGAGATTGCACTTGGCAAGTTCGGTTTTTACGGCTTCGTAAGCATGTGGGTCACAGGTGACTATAAGGTTGCCCTCTTCTTCCCGCATGTCACTGGCGCCAGCCTCGATAAGAGCCAGCTCAAGTTCGTCGCGGTTGGCCGGCAGCGGCAGCTGCAATATGCCTTTGGTTTCAAACAGCCACGCCACCGAGCCAGCTTCCCCCAAGCGGCCGCCGGCCTTTTCCAACAAATGCCGTATTTGGGAGCTGGTTCGGTTGCGATTATCACTCACTGCTTCAATAAGAAAAGCCACGCCACCTGGGCCGTAGCCTTCGTACCGCACTTCTTCCAGCTTAGTGCCCTCGCCCGTGCCCGAGCCTTTTTGAATAGCACGCTCGATGTTCTCTTTCGGCATGCTTTGCTCGCGCGCCTTATCTATCGCCAGCCGCAGCCTTGAGTTCATGCCCGGGTCGGCCCCGTCGCGCGCCGCCACGCTAATGGCTTTGGCCAATTTAGTGAATACCTGGCTGCGCTTGGCATCAGCCACACCCTTCTGCCGCTTGATGGTGGACCACTTGGAATGTCCGGACATAGCGCGCCTATTGTACCAGCGTTGAGTCACGGAATCAACGAGGCCGCCGTGCCAGGCAGGCTTCGCGCTGCTATACTTATTGGGTATGGTGAACGTTTCATACCTTGATACTAAAGATGCGGTAAACGCCGTGGATGCGACCAAGCTTGGTGACATTTTGCGCAGCCTACCAAAGCAACTCGAGGCGGCGGTAGTCGAATTCTCAAAGGTTGAACTCCCAGCTACCTGGCGCGAGGCGCGCGAAGTGGTGTTCTGCGGCATGGGTGGCAGCGCCATTGGCGGCGAGCTGGCCTGCGACCTGCCGGCCAAACTTATGCGCAAGCCCTTGCATGTGGTGCGCGAGTACGAGCTGCCGGCGTTTGTTGGACCCGCGAGTCTGGTAATCGTCGTAAGTTACTCAGGTGAAACCGAGGAAGCGCTAGCGTGCTTTCGTGAGGGCGTGGCGCGCGGGTGTATGTTGGCCGCGGTGACCAGCGGCAGTACGCTCGCGACCGAAGCCAAGGCAGCAGGCGTTACTTTGTACCAGTTCAATTTTAAAGCTCCGCCGCGCGATGCGCTTGGTTATTTATTCGCCCCGTTATTGCGTATGCTGGTAGCGGCCGGGGTGTTGGAGCCTAAAGAGGCAAACTTGGCGCCGGCTATTGATGCGTTGCCGGAGCTTACGCTGAAGCTCACGCCTGAAGTACCGACCGCCACCAATCGAGCCAAGGAGCTGGCCTACCTATTTTACGACCACGTACCGTTCATTATTGGTTCGGGCATTACGCGCAGTGTGGCGCGCCGTTGGAAAGGCCAGTTCAACGAACATGGTAAAGCCGTCGCGGCCTTTGATGCTTTGCCCGAGGCTAACCACAATACAGTGGAGGGATTCCAGTTTCCAGCGCGCTTCCGCGACGATGCGGTGGTGATGCTGTTGCGTTCGGCCTACGATCATCCTGAGGTCGTAAAACGTTTCAACCTGCTGGCCAAGTTCCTTACGGCCCAGCATATTGCCTGGCACGAACCTAAGCTTAATTTAGGTCAGCAGGATTTGTGGAGCGAAAAATTGTCGCTCGTTGCTTTGGGCGACTGGGTGAGCTATTACTTGGCCTTGTTGTATCGTACCGACCCCGCGGCCATACCGGCGATTGACGCGCTAAAAGCAGAACTGCGAGGGTAGTGTTGTATGTTTAGTGTGCGAGGTAAGTGGTTTAGCGCTGCCCCTAACTTAGGTTTGTGGCTTACCTTGGTGGCTAGCCTGCTGGTTTTTTCGTATTTGCAAACGGCGCCTACATTTGCCGACCCGGATTCTTTCTACCATGTGAAACTTACCACCATGATGCGCGATCAAGGGTTGGTACGCGAGTTTCCCTGGACGCAAAGCTCACTTTATCGTGAGCTCTTTATTGATCATCACTTGGGGTACCACCTGCTGTTAATGCCATTCGTGAGCGCGTTGCCCAATGACTTGGTGGGGGCCAAGCTGGCGACCGTGATCTTTGCCTCTTTGAGCGTGCTGGCTGCGGCCTGGGTGATGCGGCGCTGGCGTGTACCTTGGTGGGGAGTTGGAGTCGTGTTGATGTTAACCTGCGGGCCATTACTATTCCGCTTGTCACTTGTTAAAGCCCCCAGCGTTGGTATTGGGGCGGCAATCTTAGGGTATTATCTTATTACCGAGCGCAAGGTCGGGTGGCTGTTGTTGTGGTCGTGGTTTTTTAGTTGGCTGTATAGTGCCTGGCCGCTGCTAATGGTAATGGCGCTCGTGTATGTAAGTGTTGAAGCGGCCGGTGATTGGCAATATGGTTGGCGGGCTGCATTAGGGCGATTGCGGCAAAGATCAAACTTAGTGCTGCTAGGCGCCGTGGCCGGTGGCAGTGTGCTGGGGCTTGTTTTCAACCCGTATTTTCCCGTGAACCTGTTTTACCTGAAGCAGCTGTTTACAATGGCATTGGTTTCGTACCATGAGTTCATTGGCGTTGGGGCCGAGTGGTACCCGTACGGACTAGCCACCTTGCCAGCTGACATTGCCTACCTGCTGCTTACTTGGTTGCTGGCTACCATGGTTGGTGTCGCGACCCTGCGGCGGCAAACAACGTTGTCGCGTACGACCTGGGTGCTGGCCGTGGTGTTCCTGCTTTATACTTTGAAAGCGCGGCGGCAGGTGGAGTACCTTACGCCATGGCTGGTGATGTCAGCTGGCCTGGCCCTGCGGGATGCCGTACCTAACTGGTCGCTGGCGGTACTGCGCCAGCGCTTTACGATATTCCGCAGTTGGCTACCGGTGTGGCTTAAAGGGAATTTCGTGCTCGGGTTTGTAGCGCTGTATTTAGCAGTGCTGGTGCCGTGGGGATTGTGGCGCGGTATAGCGCGTACGCACGGGGAGTTGCGCGGCGGCCTGCCCATTACTAACTTGGCGCCGGCCGCTACCTGGCTTAAGGCCAACTCGCCGCCGCGCTCGATCGTGTTTCAAAGCGACTGGGGAAGCTTTCCCGAGCTTTTTTACTACAACACCCACAATTACTACCTTACCGGGCTCGACCAAACTTTCATGTACGAATACGACCGCGGTAAGTTTTGGCAGTGGGTGGATACTACTCAGGCCAAGCGCCACGATGTGTACGACGTCGCCAAGGGAACATTCGGTGCTTCGTACCTGCTATTGGAGCGGCAATATCCAGCCATGCTGACGTGGATAAACCGCGATGACAGGTTCCGCAAAGTGTATGAAGACGGTGAGGCGATAATCTACCAACTCTAACGTATGGCTGGCCGGCGTTTACCATGGTCGTGGCTATACGTTTTTTTTAAGCCGACTACATTTATTGCTATTGGGCTGCTGTTTTGTTCCACAACACTCACCATACTGCTGTCACTTGCCAACGACCCACAGGATTCCCAAAATTTCGCTCTTCAGGCCGAGTCATTTCTCCACGGTCAACTGCACTACCTTACTTCGCCCAAAGATGTGGTTGATGTTGTGCCGGTCGGCGAGCGGTATTTTTCGCCGCTCGCGCCATTTCCGTCACTGGTGCTTCTGCCATTTGTAGCTATGTTCGGCCCAGGTTTCCTGCAGAACATCTTCATGGTTTTGCTGACGTGCCTCGCCATCTACCTGAGCTATACCCTGGCCCACCGTAGTGGCTATGGTATTGGCGACCGTTTGTGGTTAGCCCTGGCTTTTGTTTTTGCCTCCGTATTCATCGGTACTGCATTTCTGCCACACGCGGGTCAATTTGCCTCCGCCCTCTCAGCTGTCCTTTCCCTCGCCACCCTGTACGAGTATCTGGGCAAGCGCCGATTCTGGCTTTTGGGGTGCTTGGTGGGAGCGCTGTTCGCCACCCGCTTCACTGCTGGCCTGGTCGGGCTCGTGGTGCTCTTCGATACTGCGCTCGATGGGGGAATCACTTGGCGCGAGCGCGCGAAAAAATTGGCACGCTTCCTGGTGCCTATTGTTATCGTTGGTGTTCTTTTGCTTTGGTACAATTACGCCCGTTTTGGCAATGCGCTTGATAATGGATATATGACAGCGCTCATCAGGCCGGAGATGCAAGTCAATGCCCGGGCTGAGTATGGGCTCTTTAACTTGAAATTGATACCATCCAATATCTATCATTACTTTTTGGCGCCACCGTTCCCTGTTATCGATCCCGCTACCATGCACCTTGTGCCTCCATACCTCAAAGCCAACCTTACCATGGGGTTCTTCCTGCTTTCACCCATCTTTCTCGCCATCTTCTTTGGGTTGAGCTTTAAGGACCGGTTCCTGAAACTAACCGCGCTGGTTGCTCTCTTTGTGACGGTCCTACTCCTGTCGTATTACGCCATCAACTACTTCGAGCTTGGACCACGCTACCTGATAGATGTACTTCCTTTATACTATATATTACTGCTCGCCAGCTTCCCCGGTTACAAGCTCCTCCTGCGACACAAGCTATTGATTTTTGGGAGTGCGGTGTTTAATGTATGGATGTTCGTTACACACCCGAGTTTTTTAGCCGCCCTTAGTAAACTACCGAAATGACCATGCCGCCACTAAGCATCATAATTCCCTGTTATAACGAAGCGCATACCGTCGCGCGCGTGGTTGACGAGGCCGTTGCTTTAGTAGTTGGCGGAACCAAAGCGGAGGTTATTGTAGTGGACGATGGGTCGAGCGACGGCTCGCGTGAAGTGCTAGCGGAATTGGCACGTAATAACTCCGAGCTTAAGGTGCTGTATCACGACCGCAATCAGGGTAAAGGGGCGGCCGTAAGAACCGGGCTGACGTATGCGCATGGCGAGTATACGATAGTGCGCGACGCCGACCTTGAGTATGAATGGACTGATGTTATTCGTCTGTTCGACCACGCGCAAGCCAACCATTTAGATGTTGTGTTTGGGTCCAGAAACTTGGACGGCAATAAGCCCAGTTCATCCTTATTTTATTGGGGCGGAAGGCTCGTGACGGCTGTCGCAAATATGCTTTACAGCTTGCGTCTTACTGATGAACCCACCGGCTATAAGCTTGTCCGTACCAACATATTGCGCGGCCTTAACCTTAAGTGTCAGGGATTTGAGTTTTGCCCCGAGGTTACGGCTAAGCTCGCACGTTTGGGGTATGCCATACCAGAGATTCCTATTACCTACCACCCGCGCTCCATTACCCAAGGGAAGAAGATACGTGTGAGCGATGGCTGGGTTGCGGTGCTGACGTTACTTCGCTACAAAACCTGGCAACCCACCGACCACTTCAATATGCTTGATCGGTTTATTCGTTGGCTGCGTGTGCGCGAGGCGGTTAGCGGCCTGGGTGCAGGTGCGCATTTACTAGATATTGGTTGTGGGCCGGTTGTCTATCTCCATCGTTACCTTTTGCGCCATGGCGTTAGCCATACGTACGTTGGTCTAGACCGGCGACCGCCGGCCGCATACTTGGGAACCGATAATTTTGTGGCATACGACCTCGAAGCCGGGGGCTCGCTCCCGTTAGCCGATAATTCATTTGATTGTATTTTTTTACTGGCGTTTATTGAACACGTGCAGAATCCACTTCCATTACTAACAGAAGCGCGGCGCGTACTTAAGTCTGGTGGCAGGTTGGTACTAACAACTCCATCACCCCAGTCGCGCCTTGTACTTGAATTGATGGCGTGGTTAAGGTTGATTAGTCGTGAAGAAATCGAGGAGCACAAACACTACTATTCTCCGCCAGAATTATATAAATTACTAACCTCGGCTGGTTTTGTCGCCAGCGACATTCACTGTTCACGATTCGAGTTAGGTTTAAACGTCGCGGCTCGCGCCGTAAAATCGTAACTTATGCTATGGGTTGTAATACCAACTTATAACGAAGCCGAGAATATCGGCGGGTTGGTGGCGGATTTGTTGGCGCTGCCATTGCAACTTCAAGTGCTAATAGTAGATGACGCTTCAACCGATGACACAGCTAAGTTAGTTGATGAACTTACACAGCGCTACAAAAATCTACACGTGTTGCATCGTGGCGGTAAGTTTGGTTTGGGCAGCGCTTATCGTGATGGTTTTGCTTATGCGCTTAACACTGGCGCCAGTGTGGTTGGCGAGATGGATGCTGATTTTAGCCACAATCCCAACGATGTACCGCGGTTATTCGCCGCCATTACAGCGGGGGCAGACGTAGTTATAGGTTCAAGGCGCGTAGCTGGTGGCAGTATTGTAGGTTGGGGGCCATGGCGGCACTTGGCCAGCTGGGGAGCGATGACAGTTTCTCGGCTAACATTAGGCCTAAAAACCAAGGATGTTACGGCCGGTTTTAGGCTATACACCACAGCAGCCTTGCGGCGTATTCCATGGCGCGAGACAAGGAGCGACGGTTACGCATTTCAGGAAGAAATATTGTTTTGGTGCGAACGGGCCGGACTCAAAATTGTGGAAATACCGGTGACGTTTACAGATCGTACACAAGGAAAATCAAAATTGAGCCCAAGTAATGCGACCGAGTTTTTTAAAACTATGTGGCGCCTACGCAATGTGTATAACAAAAAACCTCCCATCACGGGAGGTTAGTCACACTTATTTACCTAGGGTGTTCCAGTACAGGTGCTAGCCGTAGCGTTGATATAGCAATGTGCGCCTGCGCCACCAAGCCTCTCAACGCAATAGTCATTCCATTCTGGTACTTCTACGCAAAACCCCGCAGCATCGACCGAAAAGAAACATTGGCCAGGACAGCTAACTGGTTCAGTCGATACATTAACCGTCGCTCGCTTAAGTACGCTGAATACATACGTACTCACTGAAAAGGCGGTTAGAATAATGATGAGTCCGATAACTGCGTTCGTAATAAGTGTGCGGGCCTTTTTTATTTTTTCTTCATTACCGGCTGAAGTGAGCCACAAGGATCCGCCGTAGAGTAACATGATGACAGCCAGTACGCCCGCGATACCAACCACTGTTTGAATAACGACTGCAACTATTTCTACCGCACTCACATCACCGCACGGTAATCCTGCCTTACAAGCTGTGTCCTTAAGTCCATAGTCTTCTAATGGTGCAGGGGGCGTAGGTGGTGTTTGCGCACTAACGGCCACCCCGAGGAACATCGGGGTGGCCGTTATGATTGCTATCAGATTCAGTAGGAACCGCGATTCGCGGTTCGAAAATCGCATGAGCTAGGTAGGTATTAGGTCGTAGCTGTGCTTAGCTCGCCAATGACGAAGGCGGCGATTGCGAAAGCGGCTAGAATGATAACGAGTCCAACTACACCAGCACCCAACAGCTTCTTAGCTTCACCAACCTTTTCTTCGTTGCCAGCGGCGGTCATCCACTTAAAACCAGCGACTAGGATCAAGATGACAGCGATAACACCGAGGAAGCCGAGTAGGACGTTAATAATTTGTCCAACGGTTTCGAGTAGCGGCCGGTTGCCGAGGTTGACGTTACCGTAAAGGTTTTCGAGGCCGTAGTTTTGAGCCATGGCTGCTGCTGGCAGCAAGCCATACATCGCGACGCTTGTAACCGACGTAATGAGTTTTTTCATAAATTGTGCGGAGTCACCCCCTTTCATGTGAACCCCGCGGAAGCGGGATAAGATCTTATGTATAGTGTACGAGTTATTCTAGTACCGTGTCAACTATTGGTGATAAAGGCCAAGTTTAGGGGCGCCGTGGGCAGTATTTACTATTTACTGGATTGTCTGGGGGTTGGACTGAACTATGCCACGTAATTCCGCTACCTACATAGCACTGACCATTGATTTCTTCGTATGGGGCGCAGCCGAAGGGTGGTATTGGTACACCAATGGCTGGGAATAAGAACGGTCGGCACATTTCCTCGACCACCCCATTCTTGCAATTGTAGTGCCCGACATAGCTCATTTCGCAGTAACCTATTTCGGCGCAGCCGATTTGGCCGTAGAAGTTACCGTAGAAGTGAGTGGTAGTTTCGCGGCGGCAGTCGTTCCTGGTTTCCCCAGCCGCATCACAATCGTAGCGGTGGTTGCCAACAATACGTTCCACACACCGCCCCCCGATACCACACTGCCCATCGACGGCACAAGCTATTCCTGGCGTTGCACCGCCGCTGCATATCTTGGTAGTAGTTTTTTGTTGTCTAACACAGGCCCATCGGTCGGTGAGCGGCCAATCGATCCCAGCATTGAAGCTCACCTCGGCATAGCAGGCTTGACGAGAGTCTGATGAGGAGACCGCGATTGTGCCGCCAAAGGGACAGCTGCCGTCGGTAAGTGCTTCGCTAATAGGATTGAACACCTTATAACCACTAGGGCTACCTTCTTGGCACTCGGAGTCCTTGATGCGATTTTTGTAACCCGTGCCCGGCAGGTTCTGCACGCAGGCGCCTACTTGGCTACAATCATTGAAGCGCGCATCCGCCTGGCCGCGCTGCAGATTATCGCGCGCTTTCAGGCAGGCACTGTATAGTTCTACTTCACAAGTGGCGCCAATATCTTTACCCACCTCAAGGCGGAAGCAGGCCACCTGTTGCGTATCAGCCGGATCAGGCGGTACGGTCGGGTTTTGTACCGGCACGGTCCCGCTTCGTAACAGGTTGACAATGGGTTTGTAAGCAAAAGTAATTAGTGCGTACGAACTAAGCACGATGAGTACACCGATAAGCGCACGGGTGATAGTTGTCTTGGCAGCGAAGATCGCCTCCTTGCCTTTGCCGGCCTTAAGCCCGATCATCCATTGCAAGCCGCCGTATATGAGCATCAGCACTGTAATTGCGCCGAGACCCGAGACAAAGAATCCGGCGAGTCGGCCACCGTATAAATCTGCAGGGCTAGTTATTTTAAGCGGGTCAGTCAGGCGGAACCGCTCAAAGGCTGGTAAGCCTTTGTTGTCGGTAATTACGCCGATGCCTATGGAAATCAGTGCATAGCTGCCGATAACTATAATAAAACCGATCAGGGCGTAGGCAATGGTTTTTTTGCCCTTGGCATACTGTTCGGCGTTGCCAGCCGAGGTGGCAACTATATAGCCGCCGAGCACAGTAAAGAAGATAGTGGCCGCCCCAATAGCAGCCAAAAAGCCTTTAGCTACGCGGGCAAACAGCTCATTGGGGTCGACCTGGCCGGCGGCGCTAAGTGGATTAATGAGTCCAGTTGGGTCTTGTGCATTAGCAAGGCCAACCCAGGCCGCCATCGTTGCCAAGATGAGCGTCGCTATGGCGTAGGGTTTTATGAATCTGGGAGGCAACATACTTGGGTGTCATTACCAGCACAAACATCAAGCGTACAATTTGGCGATTTACAACTCGCACGCAGAGCTGGTGTCCCAGAACCTGATGTGGCGCACCCCTGACGTGTAATCGGGCCGCACTTAGCACTACTGCCTAGGCCGATAGTCGTACTTATACAAGCAGCATCAGTTTCGGTTGAGCAAGTGCCGCCACTACACACTGATGGTTTGGTACCTTGGTTGTAGCACAGGCTGCCGTTGGGCGCAGTGGCACAGAATTTGTTGCCGTCGAGTGGTGTGTAGCATTGTAGAGTATCATGCCACCATTTCTGACCCAGCAGCGGGGCTGGCTCTGTTGTTGTGTTAGTTGGTGTTGCCAAAATACCGACAACAGCACCAGTAACAAAATAAGCGGCCAAAATAATAAGCACGCCGAAAAGTGTTGAAATAATGAGCTTGCGTTTGCTGGTAATTTTTTCTTGGTTGCCGGCGGCAGTAACAATGCCGAACCCGCCCCAAATGATCATGCAAATAGCTAGGCCGCCAAATAGGTAGAGGATTATTTTTTGGATTACTACCATCAAGTCGACAAAGTCGCACCAACCGCAATCGCCTTGCTCGCGGCAGGCTTGTGAGCCCAGGTTGCCGACTATGCCTTTGGAAATATCAAAGCCTTGGGCGACGGCGTGGGTTGGCAGCGCCAACAAGGTAGCAGCTAGCGTGATGGCAAGTGCAAAAGTGGCAAAGATGCGTTGCATGGTTGTTTGGCTAGCGCGTGGCTGGGGCAAGCGTTTGATTAACCTGCCGGGCAGCAAAGAGCAGCGCTTCGCTGATATCTCCGCCAGCCACCACTTGCCTAATAAGCGCCTGTAGCGCAGCTTCGGCTACTTTGGGCTTAAGGCCGCGGTACCAGGTGCGGCTGGTGAGTATTTGCTTAGCTGGTACGCCTAGTTCGATATCATCAAGCTGGGCCTGCACGTGAGCGCGGTGCGCCGTAAGCTTTTTAGTGGCTGTCAGATAGCCGGTTACCTGCTCGGGTTTGGCTACAAATTGTAGTAATCCCCAAGCTTCGTCACGGTGTGCACTCTTTTTGGTTACAGCTTCCAAATAGTAGCTGGCGAAATAGCTCGGGCGTTCGGTACCATCGATTTGGGGGAAATTGGCAATACCAATATCAACTTGCGGCGCGCGCTTCATGAGCTGGGCCCGGTCGCGCCAGTAACCAAAGGTGAAGGCGACCCTACCCGAAGCAAAGGCCTCCCAAGCCGGCGGCTCATCTGGCGACCAGCTGTACGTTTCTTTGGTGGGGTTGGCAAAGTCGGTGTAGAAACGTACAGCGTCGGCGCCGGGGGTGTACTCTTGACCACCAACTTCGATCGGCCGGTTAAAAAGAGCCACGGTGTTGCCGGCATCCATCATGCGAGTGCCGTTTTGTAACATGAGGGACGCGACCAGGTCAGCCGCGTAAGGTACATTATCGGTACCCATGGCCGCGCCGCTGCGTATGGGGCGGCCGCTAGCGTCGAGTTTTGTTAACTTTTGCACCGCTTCTTTGAATTCGGTCCACGTGGCCGGCGGGTTAGGTAGGTTAGCAGCCGATAAGAGCGCTCGGTTGTAGTACATGACCATACTATCGAGCGCCAAGGGTAGGGCGTAAATGTTGCCGTCGATAACCGCATCCTCTTGCACGACATCAATAAAAGTATCGCGGAACTGTCGGAAGTTTAGACTTGGTACTTTGCGCGTGACAGCCACAGGCTCTTTCTTAATTAGGCCGGTTACTTCAATAAAGCTAAGTTCGAGTTCAGGTGGTAGCGGGGCCAGCCGATCACGCCAAGCCCGGACGTAAGTATTAGGTAGCGACACAATGTCAGGTCCGGTGTCAGCGGCCAAGGCTTCGAGCGCGACTTGTTCGAACTCTTCGGGGTGAATAAGTCGTACCCGTACGTTAACGTTAGGATGCGAGCTCTGGTAAGCCGTTATGACTTCATTGAAAGTGTCGGTGCTATCAGTAACGCGCCACCAGGATAGAGTAATTGGTTTACCTAGCCTGTCCTTGGCCGCGCTGTCACCACCGCGGCACCCTAGCCCCATGAGCGGCAGAAGTGTGAGGGCGGCGAGCGCAATAATTGTTAGCCGGCTAAATTTCATCATATGATGGTTTTTAGAAACTGGCGGAACGGTTCAGCTAGGTCGGGGTGCTCGAGTCCAAGCGCTACATTGGCTTCGAGCCAGCCTAACTTAGACCCAAGGTCGTAGTAGGTGCCTTCTATTTTACACGCGTAGACGGTGCGTGTCTTGCGGAGCTTGGCAATTGCGTCTACCAACCATATCTCGCCACCCCGCCCCGGGGTAGTGGTAGCCAGTAGGTCAAAAATATCCGGCGTCAGGATGTAGCCGCCCAAACTAGCCAGCCGCGAAGGCGCCGCTTGGGGACCCGGTTTTTCTACAATGTCATCAACTTGATATACGTTGCCGTGAAGCAGGTGCGACTTGATGATGCCGTACTTATTCGTGCCCTCGTCATCTACCTCGTAGCCAGTAACCACTGGGCCTTGGTATTTGTCATAAACATCTATCAATTGCTTGAGCCGCGGTGTCGTACTGAAGATAGGTTCGTCGCCCCAAATCACAGCGAACGGTTCGTCACCAATGAGGTGGCGCGCGTTTAAAATCGGCGTGCCATTGCCGTATGGTCCCTTTTGCCTTAAGAAAACGAAGTTAGCCAGCTCGGCGATTTTCTTAATTTCATTTAGTGCCTCTGTTTTACCTTGCTTTTTGAGCCAAGCTTCAAGCTCGGTGGAGTGGTCAAAGTGGTCTTCCACCGCGCGCTTGGTTGCACTTGTCACTAAAATAATATCTTCAACCCCAGAGGCAACCGCTTCTTCTACGATGTATTGAAGGATAGGCTTATCGACCACCGGCAGCATTTCTTTCGGCTGCGCTTTGGTGGCGGGTAGGAACCTGGTGCCGTAGCCGGCAACGGGGATAATTACCTTTTTGATGGCAGACATTGTTATTATAATACCACGTTTGCCTAAAATTGAGAGTGTCTGATCAACACTGAGCGAGAGTGAATCAAAAAAACTTTTTGGTGAAGCCAAAAAGTTTTAAGGCGGCGTCGAGAGCCCAGAAGTAATCCGCCAGCGGCAGACACTACGGGGGAAAGATTCCCCCCTGCCTCTCGGCCATGAGCTCGAGGCTGAATAGCGGGGGATCACCCTAAGGGTGAGAACCAACCCTTTCTGGCATACAGATTTTTTCGATCCCGCAACAGGGCGGAGAGGGAGGGATTCGAACCCTCGATAACCTTGCGGCTATACAGGTTTTCGAGACCTGCGCCTTCAACCACTCGGCCACCTCTCCGCTCTAGTGCGGGACGAGTCGTCCCACCAATTCCGTGCCCACCGTATTTCTACATAGAGCTTGGGTAGTATAAGTAGGCTTATTGCCCGCGTCAATACGTGGGTTCCGCTACTCGTGGCACCAACTTAAGCAGCCAGGCCGTGCCGAACCAAAGAACACCGCCGACGATAAGTTTGCCGATCAATGGCAGTGGTAACGCCAGCCCGAGCGCGAGCGCTAAGGTGATGGCGGCAATTTTTGGCAGGCGCTCATAGTGTGGGGTAATGCCGAGCCGCCACAGCACGGCGATGATGCCGATGTTGACCAGCGCTTCAATGCCAACTGTTGACCAAGCTGCGCCCCAGTATGAGTAGCGGGGAATGGTAATAAGGTACGCCATCAGGCCCAGCACGGCACCCATGCCGAAAATTTTTATTAGCCGCCGCTGCTCGCCAATCGAGAACACAGTATAGGCAGCGGCGTTGCCAACAAACGAGCATAAAAGCGCGAGCGTGAGTATGGTGAGTATACGGCCAGCCGGCCCAAAGTTTCCGCCGGCGAGGGCGGTCACAAGCTGTTGCCCGATAAGCACTGCCCCAGTTGTAATCGCCAAGCCAATCGCGAGCAGAGTATCAAAGCCGCCGCGGAACAGCTGCACGACCGTCGCCCTATCACCGCGGGCATGAGCGCTTGAAACCAGCGGCAGCAGCAGCCCGCCGATGACAGCAGGTAGTGTCAGTAGGGCTTCGAGTATGGCGTAGGCCGTACCATATTGCCCGACCTCAGTGGACGGTTGGAATAAGGATAATATCACCGTGTCAGCCTTGAAGTAAATGACATTGAGCGTGGTGGTGACAGCCACGGGCCAGGTAGTACGCAGCAGCATTAGCCAAATTGCTCGGTCGATACGCCAATGGAAGGTAATAAGGCGTTTGGCCGCCATTAGATTCAGCGCGGTGGTAATGACATTTGCAAAAATGAGCACCATCAAAAAATTCATTGGGTTAGCCATACCCCCGATTGCCACCACGAACGCGCCAACAGCCAATAGCAGGCGGGACATTATATCGAGCCAAGCCAAAGTCGCACTCTGGAGTTGCGCCTGGTAGACGCTGGTGAGCATGTTCCCAATACTCGCGGCCCAGAAAGCCACCGCCGCCAGCGTGATTCCCTGTACGATGGCTGGCGGGTAGCCGAGCCATCGGGCGACCAGCGGAGCCAAGGCAAAGGCGATGCCTGAACTTATGGCCCGCAGGCTTAGCGCGTTCCCCAGTACCTCGGCCGCGGGCAATTGTTTGCTGCCGAGTTCGTGCGCTACTGTCATGCCCAACCCAAAGCCGGTAAACAGCAGGATGAATTGAAGGAACGCCACCACGGTCGTGTATTCGCCGAAGGCAGCCGGCCCGAGCGAACGCGTCATCAGTGCGACAATACCAAGCCCCAGCGCCAGGCTGACGATACGGCTCGCAAATTGTATGGCACTTTGGCGCGCTAGGAGATTGAACATAAATTTAGTTAGCGGGGGCTGATGGCCAGCCGTAACGTTTGAGGTCAACCCAATAGTTTCCGTCATGAAGTTCAATGCTTACACCCTCGGCTTGCAGCAGTTTAGCCTGCAGCTGCTTGGAAGCACGCAGGTTTTCAATCGAGATCATGCCCTGCCGGTTAATAACGCGTTGCCAGGGTACATCAACCGGACATGAATTAAGCGCCCAGCCCACCAGCCTGGCCCCACGTGGCTTACCTAAGCAGGCCGCAACCTGGCCGTAGGTAGCTACCTGTCCGACCGGAATGGTTGCCACAAGTTTATACACGGCGCTGTAAAAGTCATTTGCCATATTACAGTGCTAGTATAGCGCAACCCCCGCCCCAATGTTCAAAAAGGGCAGGGGGTTATACCATACGACATCAATCGTTTACATTGCCGGGTGGGTTTCTGGACTGACAAAGCAGCATTCGATAGCTTTATTCCCACTGCCGCAAGGACACATTTCTTCACGCCCGCAGCATTCAACATATTTTTTACCCGAGCCACAAGCGCATGGCGCTCCTAGTTTTTCGTACATGGTTTGTTCCATGGTACCACCTCCCCCCTAATGTATGTCTGAATAAGTCTTGATTAAGTATATCATGCGCACGCGATACCCACAGAGCGGGTAGGGGGAGTCGAACCCCCGTCATCAGTTTGGAAAACTGAGATAATGACCGTTATACGATACCCGCTCTCTAGGCGCCGCGGTTACTTTTTGGTGGAAGGGTTTATTCTTCGTTGTAAGGCGTCTCGCAGCGCCTTGCTTAGCTGGTAGTTTGGTTGGTTGTTGGAGGCACGCTCTGTGGTGCACGCTCGCGCAGGTGTTTTACCTCGTCGAGCAGCGTATGCAGCTGCTGCTCGAGCCTTTCATAGGTGGCTATTTCTTCATTGGCAGTTTCAGTCTGCATTTCCTCCAGGTTTTCTGAGATATCTTCCATCTCAGCCGAAAGCTCGTCAACATTTTCCGAAATACCCTCGACATCCACAGTTACGTCCTCGATGTCTTCGGCTACCTCGGTGAGTGTTTTGGCGTGTTGGTTGACGCTATACTGGATGAAGATGGAAAGGTAGATGGCCTCCAGTGAGACAATGGTGGTAAGTACCAATAATAGCTTGCCGAGATCAATGCCAAACAACGCCAGTATTAGTGTGCCGGCAAAGAATACAGTGTGACTGATTAGTGATGCGGGTGAACCGACCCAGCTCGTGAGCTTATGTGCTGTGGCATGGAGCCAGGTAGTGTTTGGCATGTCGAGGAGTGTTGCTTCCAGCTTAGCAGGCTTAGGCTGCTTATGTAACAGCGATATCCCCCACAGTGCCGATGGCCAGAACCCCGCAGTAGTCCCGCGGGGCAGAACATTACGGGGCAAGTCGAATTGGCGACACCACTCTTCAGTGCCGCGCCCCGCCTGCCGAGGTGCCGTGGCCGCTGTTGTACCATCTCTCCCTGGTGCCGAGGGCCAGAATCGAACTGGCGACGCCAGCCTCTTCAGGGCTGCGCTCTACCACTGAGCTACCTCGGCACAAGGTAAAGATCGTACGTTATTAAAATTGCGGCGGGCAGGGTTACCACAGCAGACGAAAAAGTGCTAGTTGTAAATTATTTTATATTAGCAATTATAAATCCAAGCGCTACTAGTACAAAACCAATTAGTATGTTGCCTTGGGGTACGGTTTTAAATACTACGTAAGAAATAATT
>Ga0082335_1005885_pt1 | contig 16444 bp, 16 predicted proteins | sample Subgrocontami58m_FD_72375 | JGI IMG/M metagenome (GOLD analysis project Ga0082335, IMG submission 72375) | Subsurface groundwater microbial communities from S. Glens Falls, New York, USA - GMW37 contaminated, 5.8 m (SPADES assembly) (version 2) ... | reverse complement strand
GTGAACCGGGCCCGGCGCGGCGGAAGCTCGACCGCGAGGTAGCGCACGAGCGCCTCGAGCGCCGCCTTCGACGTGCCGACGAGCGCGTAGTTCGCGAGCACCTTCGTTGAGCCGAGGCTCGAGATGCCGACGAGCGAGGAGCCGAAGGGCATCTGCGGGACGGCGGCGCGGGCGAGCGAGAGGAGAGCGCGGGCGTTTGCGGAGTGCGTCCAGTCCCAGTGCTTGTCCTCGGTCTCGAGGGCGGGCTTGATGACGCCCGTGGCGGCGCTGTGCACGAGCACGTCGAGCGGGCCGAGCGCGGCGACGTCGCGGGCGACGCGCTCGGAGGCGACGTTGCCGCGCACGAGCACGGGCTCGGCGCCGAGCGCGCGCAGCTCCCCGGCGGTCTCCTCGGCCGCCGCGTCGGAGCGGAAGAACCCGATCGCCACGCGGGCGGCCCCGAGCGCAGCGAAGCGGAGGGCGATCGTCTTGCCGATGCCCCGCGAGCCGCCGGTCACGAGGACCGACTTCCCTTTGAAGGTCATGACCGCCGCGGTAGCGGGCTCGATGCCGGGGCGGAGCTCGGGAGCGTCTCCCAGCCGATCCGGCCGCGCGATTCCGGCGAGCCGTCCTCGGCCTTCGAGGAGGCGTGGCCGAGCCGGTCGAGCAGCGCCATCTTCTCCTCGCCGTAGCGGCGCACCGGATGGCCGTCCGGGAGGTCTTCGATCAGCTCGCGGACGCGCGCGCGGAGCTGGTAGGCGAAGTGCGGCGTTGCGGGCCCGGTGAGGGCGTCGACGTCGGCGAGCGTGGGCTCGGGCATCGCCCGAAGCCTAACGAACTACTCGTCCTCGCACTGGCCGAGCAGCCTCTGCAGCGCCTTCAGCTGGGCCTGCTGCTTCTTCACGAACTGCGCCCGCTTTCGCTTGTCCTTGACTTTCCTGTAGTACGCGGCGCGCTGCTTCGCCATGTTCTTCTTGAAGGTCGCGACGGCCCTCTGCCGGGCCTTGCGCTCGGCCGCAGGGCAGTAGACGGCCGTTGCGGCGCCCGCGCTCGGGGAGGCGGCACGGCCGACGGCCCCCGGGGCTGCGAGCGCGACTGCCGCGACGATCGCCGCCAGGGTCACGGCGGCGAGCGAGGCGAGCGTCAGGCGGAGCTTGCGCATGGGGGGATCCTCGCCATTGTGGCGAGTTTCCGCAACCCTCCGGTGGGGGATCGGTGCGCAGGAGCACCGGGTCGCCGCGATCCACGCCGCAGGCCCGCGCGAGGTCGCCGCGGGTGACCCACGGCCGCGCGTCCCAGGGCAGCAGCCGTGGAACGGACGGACTGCGCGAGCCGCTCTCGAGCAGGGCTGCGCCGGCCCCGTGCAGGCCTGCCGCGGCCCCGACCGCGAGCGCGACCGCGGTGACCGCGAGCCCCGCGCCCGGGCGGAGCGGCGGCCCGCGGCGCGAGAGCGCGCCGGCGCAGAGGACGGCCGGCAGGGTCGTGGCCGGCAGCTGCCAGGTCCAGTCCACGGTCGCTTGGAGCGCCCAGGCCGTGACGACGGCCAGGGCGGCGGGCTCGCTCCAGGCGGCGCGCAGCGAGAGGGCCAGGAAGGCCGCGAGCAAGGTCACGCCGGCCAGGCCGAGCTCGGCGAACGTCTCGAGCGGTAGCGAGTGCGCGTTCGCCGGGACCGCGGTCGTTCCCTGGTCTGCGATCGCGGCGCGCGCCCAGGTTCCCGCTCCCGCCCCGGCGAGCGGGCGCTCGAGCCCCTCCTCCCAGGCAATCCGCCAGAGCTCGGTGCGCCCGTGCCCGGAGACGTCGAGCAGGCGGCGCGCGTCGCGCTCGTCGGGGGCGGGAGCGGCGAAGCGGGCCGCGAGGGGCTGGGCGAGGGCGACCGCGACGGCGCCGAAAGCGAGCGCGGCTGCGACCGCTGCCCAGGCGGGCACGCGCGCCCGGCGTCCGAGCACGAGCGCGAGCCCCGCCGCTCCCACGAGCAGGGCGCTGCGCGAGTAGGTGAGGACGGCAACGGCGGCGCAGAGCGCGCCGCCGGCGAGCGCGGAGCGGCGCGAGAGACCGGGGAGGAAGGAGAGCAGGACTCCGGTGACGGCGACCGCCCCGAGCCCGTTCGCGTACGTGACCGGCCACGCGAGCCGGTCGGAGTCAGCCCCCGCGGCTGCCGGCGCCAGTCCGGAGAGCTTCGCCGCGAGACCCGCCGCGGCGACGAGCAGGACCGCCTGGCGCAGACGTCGCAGCAGCGTCTCCCGGTCCACGAGCGAGGCGGCCCAGAAGGCGGCCGCGTAGAGCGCCGGCAGCGGCGCCGTCCGCAGGGACGCGCCCGGCTGCCCCCAGAGCCCTGAGAGCGCCGTCAGCCCGGCGAGCCCGCAGAGAGCGAGCGCGGCGGGGGGCGGCCCCGGCAGCGGTCGCAGCGCGTAGGCGAGCGCGAGCCCGAGCCAGCCCGCGGCCGCGAGCAGCGAGTACGTGGACTCGTAGTAGCCGCCGGCGAGGAAGGCGGCGGCGAGGACGCCCGCGGCGAGTAGTGTCGCGGGCATGCGCCGGCCGTCCACGGTGGACATGATGCTGCTGACGACGGTCGTCCTGTGGTCTCTCAACTACACGGTCACGAAGTACGTCCTCGAGCACGGCTTCCGGCCGCTCGCCTACTCGGCCACCCGCTACGGGGCGGCGGCCGCGATCTTCGCCGTCTTTACGTTCGCCGTCGAGCGCAGCTTCCGGGTCAGGAGGAGGGACGTCTGGCTCATCCTCGCCGCGGCGGCGGTCGGCATCTGGCTGAACCAGATGTCGTTCGTCTACGCGATCAAGCTGACGTCGGCCTCGACGGTGGCGCTCATCCTCGGTATGACGCCGATCTTCGCCGCGCTCTTCGCCTTCGCGGGCGGCCTCGAGCGGCCGACACGGCGCTTCTGGCTCGCCGCCGCCGTCTCGTTCGGCGGCGCGGCGCTGGTTGCGCTCGGCTCGGGCGGCGGTCTCTCCACAAGCCTCAAGGGTGACGCGCTCGCGGTTGCCACCGCCGCGACGTGGGCGCTCTACTCGGTCCTCGTGGCGCCGCTGATGCGCCGCTACTCGCCGTACCGGATCAGCGCGCTCGTGCTCCTGCTCGGCTGGTGCGCCGTCGCCCTGACCGGCCTGCCGCAGCTCGGGAGCCAGGACTTCAACCTCGGCTGGCCGGTCTGGCTGCTGCTTGCGTTCGCGACCCTCGGGCCGCTCTTCCTGACGAACATCCTCTGGTTCCGCTCGATCCACCGGGTCGGCCCCTCCCGCGCGACGCTGTTCGCGAACATCCAGCCGTTCGTCGCCGCGGTCTTCGCGCTGCTCCTGCTCTCGGAGCGGATGACGTGGCTCCAGGTCGGCGGCGGGATGCTGATCGGCGCGGGGATCCTGCTCTCACGCCGCCGGGCGTCGGTCGTGCCGGCGGCGGAGTAAGCTCAGCGGCCACGCGGCCCGACGGTGTTGCGCAGCACGCCGATCCCCTCGATCTCCAGCGCGACGACGTCGCCCGGCTGGAGCCAGCGCCCGTCTCCGTGCTCCAGGATGCAGCCGGTGCCGACCGTGCCCGAGCCGATCACGTCGCCGGGGCGCAGGACTGTGTTCCGCGCGGCCTGGGTGACGATCTGCTCCCAGGTCCAGTGGAGGTCGCTCAGGTTGCCGCGCGAGCGCTCCTCGCCGTTCACCCGCGCGACCATCACGGCCTCGTCGCCGCGGAACTCGTCCGGCGTGACGACGACGGGGCCGAGGCTCGTCGCGAAGTCCTTCCCCTTCGCCGGGCCGAGCCCGACCGGCATCTCCTTCAGCTGCAGGTCGCGCGCCGACCAGTCGTTCAGCACCGTGAACCCGCCGATTGCCCCCTCGGCGCCGATCACGGCCGCCACCTCGAGCTCGTAGTCGAGCGCCTCCGACCCTTCGGGGTAGGAGATCTCCTGCTCGGGCCCGTAGATCGCCGCCGGATTGGAGAAGTAGAAGACGGGGAGCTCGTACCACTCCGGTGGCACCTCGCGTCCGCGCAGCCTGCTGGCGGTCACGACGTGCCGCTCGAAGGCGTAGAAGTCGCGCACGGCGGGCGGGTGGAGCACCGGCGCGAGCAGCGTCACGTCGGCGAGGGCGTACTCGGCGTGCTCCCGCGCGGTGCCGCCGCCGGTGAAGAACGACTGCAGCGTCTGCGCTGCGAGGTGCATCACGCGGTCGCCGTCGACGCGCCCGACCCAGCCGCGCTCCATCGGCCGGTCGTTCGGGTGGAACATGCAGAGCCTCACGCTCGAAGCTCTATCAGCTAGGGCTCCGTGTGGACGATCACGTCGGCGATCTCGGGGCGCTCGGCGTGGATCCGGGCCTCGATCGCGCTCGCGCGGGCGTGGGCCTCGGCGAGCGTGCTCTCGGGGTCGAGCCCGAGCGTGAGGTGGACGACGATCCCGTCGGCGGTGCGCAGGAAGCGGAGGCTGCGCGGCGCCTCGCCGGTCGCCTCGCGCACGATCTGCTCGACCTCGCTCGGGTCGGCGGCGAGCTCGCGCCCGACCCCCGGCTCCGCGAGCGGCTCGAGGTGTGTCTGGACCGTGTCGATCTCCGGCACGGCCTCGCGAATCGCGCTCTCGACCTGCTCGGCGAGGGAGTGCGCCTCGTCGAGCGAGAGCTCTCCGGGGAGCTTCAGGTGCAGCGAGAGCTCGGTGCCCGTGCCGACGTCGAGCACGGTCAGGTTGTGAATCTCGCGTACCCGGGGGACGCCGAGTGCGGCCGCGTGCGCGCGCTCGCGCACCGTCTCCTCGTCGAGCCGCGGCTCGACGTGAACGACGACGTCGGAGCCGGGGAGGGCGCGCTCGAGGGCGGCCTCGACCCGGTCGGCGGCGGCGTGGCCCTGGCCGACGGCGGCCCCGGGGGAGACGCCGATCACGACGTCGAGGAAGTTCCGGCCGGCGGCCTGGCGGACGCGCAGGCGGCGCAGCTCGACGCTCGGCTCGATGCGGGCGATCGCGGCGTGCGCCGCCGCCTCTGCGTCGGCCGGCGCGCGGTCCATCAGCACGTCTACGTTGCGGCGCATCAGCCGCACGGCCGCGCTCAGCACGAGCGCGGCGACGAACAGCGCCGCGAGGGAGTCGCCCGCCTGCCAGCCCGCCGAGACGGCGACGAGGCCCGCGAGCACCGCGAGCGAGCCTGCGAAGTCGCTGCCGAAGTGGAGCGCGTTCGAGAGCAGAGCCGCGCTCGCGAAGCGACGGGCCGTGCGCAGCGAGGTGAGCGTGCGCGAGACGTCGATCGCGAGCACGAGCCCGATCGCGACAAACACCCACCAGGCGGGATCGACTTCGATGTGGATCCAGCCGGCGAGCCGCGCGGCCGCGAGACCCGCGACGACGACGCTGACGAGCGCGAGCGTCCCGGCCTCGAAGAGCGCCGCCAGGTGCTCGGCCTTGCCGTGCCCGTACTGGTGCTGCTCGTCGGCGGGCCGCCCCGCGACGCCGACCGCGAAGAACGTGAGCAGCGCGGCGACGAGGTCGGTGCCGGAATGGAGCGCCTCGGAGACGAGCCCGAGCGAGCCCGACGCGATGCCGGTCGAGAGCTTGAGCGCGATCAGCGCGCAGGCGGCGCCGATCGAGACGAGGGCGGTGCGCCTTTGGGGACTCATGCCCTGTCCACCTGCTCGAGCGGCCAGAGCAGTGCGTCGGTGCGGGCGGCGGCGTGGAGGATCGGCTCGCCGGCGAGGCGGACGCTCTCCGGGACGAGCGTGGCCAGCTCGACCCTGCCCCCGGCGCGGCGCAGCTCCCACGGCGCGTGGTGGATCTCGGCGCGGTGGAGGCCCGCACCCGCCGTGTAGAGGCAATAGCGCTCGACGAGGAAGTGCTCGAGCGTCCCAGGCCGGGGCCGGAAGGCCCGCCCGCGGGCGACGCCGCGCGCCGTGAAGACCTTCCCCTCGCCGCGCGCGCAGGAGACGGTGAGCCAGTCACCCGCGCGGTCGAGGCGGATCCGCGCCCGGTGGAACGGGAGCTTGAAGGCGAGCCGAGCCGCCTCGGCCGCCGCGACGCTCGAGACGTCGAGGCTGAAGAGCCAGATGCCCGGCTTCCCGCGCCTTCGGACGTACGTCCGCACGTTCACCTCGTCGAAGCTCGAGAGGAGCGGCAGCGGCAGCGTGCCGCGCAGACGCAGCGCAGAGACGTGGAAGGCGACGACCGACAGCCAGCAGCTGCCGCCGTGACGCTCGAGCTCGAGGGAGCGCGGGACGAGCGGCCGCAGCGCCCGCTCGCTCACCGGCCAGTGCGCGAGCAGGACGTCGTCGAGGGTCTGAGCGAGCACCCACGCGTCGCCCGGCAGCGGCCAGGGCCGGTGCGCGGTCTCGCGCAGCGCGGCGGCCTGGCGGACGGGTGCGAGCGGGCTCACACCCGCATTGTCGCTCCAGAGGTCCCCGCGCAGCGCCTGCTCGCGCTCGATCGACTCGAAGAGCGCCTTGAAGTTCCCCTCGCCGAAGCCGCGCGAGCCGTGCCGCTCGAAGCGGTGATGTTGTGTGACACCTTCCGGCCGCTGAAGTTGGCGACGCTCGCGCGCGACCTCGAGGACCCGGCGTACCCGCTCTCGTGGTACGTCGAGCCCGGAGCCTCGACGGCGGCCGAGGACCCGGCCGGCGTCACCTCGCACCTCTAGCGGGCGCGCGTCGCCTCGAGGATGGTCGGGGCGCCGGGGCCGCGCTCGACGAGTTCGTACGCATCGCCCGCGCCGAGCTCGCCCGCCTCGGCGACGCGGTGGTACCAGCCGGTGCGCCCGGTCGTTCCGACACGGCGGGTGAGGTCCGGGCGGTTCCAGCGGCGCGAGATCTTGACGCAAGGGCCACGCTCGTAGGTGACCTCGAGCAGCGCGCTGCCGACGCGGACGACGTCACCGATCCGCACGGTCGTCTCGTCGGCTCCGGCGACGGTGAGGTTCTCGCCGAAGCCGCCGGGCCCGGCGTCGAGCCCGATCTCGTCGCGCCACAGTTCGTAGTGGGCAAGGGCGTACGCGAGGACGGCGTGGCCGGTCGCGCCGTGGTTCTCGAGATCGGCGCGCTCGTCGCCCTCGAGCCCGCCCGCGGTGGCGCGCACGCGGCCGGCGACGGGCTCCTTGACGAACGCGCTGCGCCAGGGAGGCGGCCCGGGGTAGTTGCGAGCGCGGCCCACCTGCACGGAAACGACGTGCGCGTCCACGGCCGGAGTCTAGGCAGACTCAGGAGATGCGCCTCGTGCTCGACTGGGACGGCACCGTCACGGAAGTGGACACGCTCCACATGGTTCTCCTCGAGTTCGGCGACCCGGAGGTCTACCTGCGGACAGAGCAGGCGCTCGGGCGCAAGCTGACGCTGCACGAGGTGATCGCGCTCGAGTTCGAGACGGTGTCGGCGCCGCTCGCCGAGGTGCAGGCCTTCCTCGTCGAGCACGCGCGCGTGCGCGCCGGCTTTCGCGAGCTCGCCGAGGTTCACAGGCCGCTCGTCGTCTCGGCCGGCTTTCACGAGCTGATCGAGCCGGTGCTCGCCCGGGAGGGGGTCGAGGTCGAGCTGTACGCGAACCGGCTGGAGCCCCGGCCCGACGGCTGGCGCGCGCGCTTTCGCGACGAGGCTCCCTGCCCGGTCTGCGGCGAGCCGTGCAAGCGCGCGGCGCTGCCGCCCGGCCGAGTCGTCTACGCCGGCGACGGCTACTCGGACCGGTGTGCGGCGCTCGCCGCCGAGCGCGTCTTCGCGGTGGACGGCCTTGCCGCCTACCTCGACCAGGAAGGCGTTCCGTACGAGCCGCTGACCGACTTCGCCGACCTCGCCCGGCGCCTGTAGCCGGGCTGCCACTCGGTCGAGGGATGCGCCCTCACGGACTCCTTACAGCGGGCTGACGCAATCGTTACCCGGTCCTCCCCCGCCCTTTACGCCGCCGTCCGATGGTTGGCTCGGAGGCAACCACCAGGAGGCACACCACCATGAAGAAGTTCCTGCTCCCCACGTTGGTCATCGCGCTGTTCGCCCTTCCCGGCGTCGCGGCGGCCAAGCCCGTCGAGGTCAAAGGCCCGCTCGCGATCGGCGGTGTCGGCTTCCTCAGGGGCGAGCTGACGATGGCCAACGCGGCCGAGTCCCGCCCCTTCCAGTACCTCTCGAAGGGCGGCTACATCGGCTTCCTCGACCTGAAGGGCGACCTCAAGGTCCGCTGCCAGGGCTTCGAGGAGACCGAGGTCGAGCTCACTGACGAAGGCAAGGTGTACTACTGCATGGGCCAGCGCGGGCGCGCTCTCGCACGCGGCAGCCACTTCGTCTTCCGTGCGTTCGGCGTCCAGTACCGGGCCCGCCTCGCGGAGGGCACCTCGGGCACGCTGACCGGCCGCTTCGTGGACTGCACGAACCCCGGCGAGAGCGACGACGAGGATCACCCGCGGCTCTGCGGCAACCTTGGCCAGGGCGACGGTCCTCAGGGCCGGCGCGGCGATGTTCCCCAGGGCGACCGCGCCCAGGGCGACAGGGGCAACGGCAACAACGGCGAGCGCAACCGCGGCGAGGGCAACGGCAAGGGCAACGGCAACGGCAGCCCCAACGCCGACAGCCTCCCGAGCCTTGCCGAGCTGGCGGCGCTCCTGACCGCACAGAAGTAGCCCGGCGCTCTCCTCCCCGCCCGGCGACGGACAGAGGCCCCCGCGAGGGGGCCTCTGTCTATGGTGGAGCCGTGGGCCTGCTCGCCCTCCCGCAGCCGTACGACTTCCTGCTCTCGACCGAGCGGTTCCGGGTCTTCGGGCCCGATCCCGCGCTCCTCTGGCACGACGGCGGGCTGCACCGCGTCGTCGCCGGGCGCGAGGTGCGGATCGAGGCGGCGCCGGGCGGGGTGTCGGTCGAGCCTCTGGACGCCGCCATCGTGCTGGAGGTGAGCCACCTCCTCGGCGCGTCCTTCGATCTCGCCGCCTTTGCGGCCTGGGCCGAAGGGGATGCCGTTCTCGCACCGCTCGTCGAGCGCCTCGCGGGCTACCGACCGCCGCTCCTGCCCGACCCGTTCGAGCACCTCGTCACCGCGATCACCGCCCAACAGGTGTCCCTCCGCTCCGCGGTCGCGATCCGCCGCCGCTTCGTCGAGCGCTTCGGCGAGCGGCACGGGCTCGCGCACGCCTTCCCGTCCGCCGAGCGGATCGCCTGCGCGGGCGAGGACGAGCTCGTCTCCGTCGGCTTCTCACGGCGCAAGGCGGAGTACGTCGTCGGGCTGGCCCACGCCGGGCTCGACTACGCCGAGCTCGGCGGCCTGCCCGACGAGGACGTGAAGGCGCGGCTGACGGCGGTGCGAGGGCTGGGCGAGTGGACGGCGGACTGGTTCCTCGGCCGCTGCCTGGGCCGGCCGCGGGCCTGGCCCGCCGGCGACCTCGCGCTGCGCAAGGCGGTCTCCCGCTTCTATGGTGAGGGTCGCATGCTGTCGATCCCGGACGTGCGCGCGCTGGGCGATCGGTTCGCTCCCTTCGAGAACCTGGCGGCCCACTACCTGCTCGTCGCCGCGAGGGCGGTCGGATGAGGATCCGTCGCGCGACCGGCGCCGACCTCGCGACGCTCGCCGCGCTCTGGGAGCTCTGGCAGTCCGAGACGGTCGACCTGTCGCCGTGGGCGGACAACACCTGGGAGGCGAACGAGCCCGAGCTCGACCGCGCCCTCGACGCGAACGCGCTGTTCGTCGCGGAGGATGACGGCCAGCTCGTCGGCTTCGTCTCCTCCTGGCTCGAGGACCACGTCGCGCGCATCGGCGACCTCTACGTCTCCGCCGGGGCGCGGCGCACGGGCGCCGGCAAGGCGCTTGTCGAGACGGTGATCGAGAACCTGCGCGCCCGCGGCGCGACCCACCTGCTGCTGAACGCGAACCTCGGCGCTCTGGCCTTCTACGAGCGGCTCGGCTTCCGGGAGGAGTCGCGCAACCTCGTGCTCGCGCTGGACGTCCGCGAGGTCGGCGGCGGCCGCTCCTACGGCTCGATCCACGTCCAGACCGACGAGATGAGCCGCGTCGAGCGCGCCGTGCGCGAGTTCGTGCCGCGCCTGCGCGGCGGCTCCCGGGGGAGCATCGTGACGCCGCCGCGGAGCGGCTGGGTCGCCGTCTACGACGACGCCTGCGACCGCGACCCGGCGCTGCTGCGGCGCCTCGGTCGCGAGCTCTCCGACCGGATGGGTGCCGTCGTGCTTGCCCTCGGCGTCGAGGTCGAGCAGGTCGTCCGCTACATCCTGTTCGACCGCGGCGGGGTGGTGGACGAGTACCTCTCGGTGCCCGAGTTCTACGGCCCGCTGCCGCCCGGGGACGCGATCGCGCTCGGAGCGAACCCCACCGTCGTCTCCCGCCTCGCCGGCGCCGACCGGCAGGCGCTGCGCTCGGTCGCGCGCACGGCGACCTCCCCGGCCGAGCTTCCGCCGGCGCGGGAGCTGCTCGCGGGCCTGGCCGCGGTGCTGGCCCTGGAAGGCGCGGAGCACGGCTTCGCCGGGGCGCCGGAGATCCCGGGCGCGACGCTCGTCGAGCGGTAGCATCGGCGTCGTGCTGACGCTCTACGACGCCGCCCGCTGCCCGTTCTGCGCCCGTGTGCGGATCGTCCTCGCCGAGAAGGGCGTTCCGTACGAGGCGGTCGCGATCGACCTCTCCGACCGGCCCGCGTGGCTGTACGAGAAGAACCCGCTCGGCAAGGTGCCCGTGCTCGAGGAGGACGGCCGGCCGCTGCCGGAGTCGGCGGTGATCGACGAGTTCCTGAACGAGCGCTATCCCGAGCCGCCGCTCTGGCCCGCCGACCCGGGCGAGCGCGCCGCGGCGCGGCTGCTCGTGCACCGCTTCGACGCCTTCTCCTCCGCGTACTACGCCTGCCGGCGCGGCGAGGAGGGAGCCGGGGAGCGCCTCGACCGGGAGCTGGCGACGCTGGACGGGCTGCTGGCCGGTACGCCGTACCTCACGGGGCAGGCCTTCGGGCTCGCCGACGTCGCCTACCTGCCGTGGGTGATCCGGGCCCGCGACCTGATGGGCATGGCGCTCGCACCCGCGCTCGCCGCCTGGGTGGAGCGCTGCTGCGAGCGGCCGTCCGTCGCAGCCGAGGTGGAGGTCGTCGCGGCGCTGTGACGATCGACGTGACTCGCGAGGAGCTCGCCTCCCGCATCGGTGAGAACGGGCTGGTGGTGATCGACGTGCGGACGCCCGAGGAGTTCTCCGGCGCCGGCGGCTACCCGTGCGACCCGCGCCAGGGCCACATCCCGGGGGCGCGGAACCTCGACGTGCAGGTGCTCGCGGCGCTGTCGCGGCCCGAGGAGATCCGCGCGCACATCGGGCTGCCCGAAGGCATCGAGATTGTCGCGTACTGCCACTCCGGCTCGCGCTCGGCGATCGCGGTCACGATCCTGCGCCGCGCCGGCTACGAGGCGCGCAACTACGTCGGCTCGTGGCACGAGTGGTCGCGCGACCCCGAGCTCCCGTTCGAAACCGCCTGACCAAGTAACAGACTGTCACTTGGCGGGGCGGCGCTCGGCCTCGTCGAGGAAGCGCCCGCAGAGCGTCCGGCCGAGCTCGTTCCAGCCGCCGATCCGCTCGCGCGTCGCGGCGCCCATCGCCTCCGGGCCGCCGGGTACCTCGTACCCGTCCAGGTGGAGCCAGCCCTCGACCATCGCGAGCGTCACCTCGGCGTGGAACTGGATCGCCCAGGCCTCGACGCCGAGCCGGTAGGCCTGCGTGCAGGCGCGGCTGCGCGCGAGCTCGACCGCGTCGTCGGGCAGGCCGTAGGTGTAGTGGTGCCATTCGAGGGCTTCGAACCGGGGCGGCAGCGCGCCGAACACCGGATCCGAGCGGCCGGCGCTCGTCAGCTCGACCTCGAACCAGCCGATCTCGGACTCGGGCGCGGGGCCGACCCACCCGCCCGCGGCCCGCGCGATCAGCTGCGCGCCGAGGCAGACGCCGAGCAGCGGCGTGCGCGCCTCGACGGCATCCCGCAGGAAGAGGCCCTCGCTCGGCAGCCACGGGTGCTCCTCGTCCTGGTCGGGGTGCATCGCGCCGCCGAAGACCATCACGGCACCGTAGGCCTCGAGCGGCCGCGGCCGCTCTCCCTGCGGCGGGCACCAGATCTCGAGCTCGTGCCCTCGCTCCTGCGCGACCTGCCCGAAGACGCCGGCCCCGACGGAGCCGGTCGGCCCGTGGGTGACCGCGAGCACGCGCATCCCTCGACTCTAGACGAGCCCGAGGCCGCGGCCGAGGAGCAAGTCGTCACAGAGTCGGCACAGAGACTATCCGGATCGTGTCGTACACTCGGCACCATGATCGGGCTCCAGCACGAGGAGATCGATGAGACCCTGCTGCTCCTCTCGGAGGCGCGAGAGCGGGCCGAGCGTGCGGCACGGGCGATCGCCGCCGCGGGCGGGCAGGCGCACGTGGTCGAGGCGCTCGAGCGTGTCGATCGGGAGCTGCTCGCGATGCACCGGCGGCTGATGGACGAGGCGATCTTCCACGTCCCGTCCGCCGAGCAGCAGCTCGCGCTCGGCGCCGCCTAGCGCGGCGGGCGGCGCTCGTCGTCGGTCGGCTGCGGGAGCGCATCGGCCGGAATCGTGGGGCCCGCGATGATCGCGTCGAGGGTCGCGTCGAGGTCGGGGTCGAGCGCGACCGTGCGCTCCAGCACCCACAGCAGATCGAGCAGCTCCTTCGTGAACGCTTCCGGCCACAGGGTCGGGCGGATCTCGTCGAGCGGCGACGACCGCCGGCCGGCGCCGCCTTTCATCCGGTAGTCGAGCCAGGAGCCGACGACGTCGAGTCCGGAGACGGAGAACGAGCGCACCTCCGGCGCGACCGGCGCGAAGATCCCCTCGCCGACGTGGAGCTCGCGCCGCTCCGCGTCGTAGGCGTGGCGCTCCGGATAGGCGTCCGCCCGCTGGGGAATCGCCTTCGCGTAGCGCGCCTGCCCCTGCGGGACGCGGCCGGCGCGCTGACCCGGCGGCACGAAGCGCTCGCCGAAGGTGTGCAGCCAGATCAGCTCTCGGCCGAGCGCCACGGCCCGGTCGAAAAGGGCGACGCCGGCTGTGACCGGCACGCGCGGGCCCGGGATCTCGAGCTCCTCGCGGTAGCGGGTGGTGTAGGACGGCGCTGCGAGGAGCGCGTAGCAGTAGGAGAGCATGTCCTCGGGCGGGACGGCGCGCCCGAGCCGCTCGGCGATCGTGTCGAGCAGCCCGTGGGTGACGTTCGGCTTCGTGCAGGCCGCGTCGCGCCAAAGCGGGATCGTGTCTCGTCCCCCGAACGAGCCGCGGAAGTGATGGAGGTCGGGGACGAGATGCGTGACCGTCGCCGCCGGCCCATCACCGAGGAGACCGGTCAACAGACTGGTGAGATAGAGCTGGCGTGAACTCTGCGTTGCCCAAAGCGAAGGCCCCGGGCGGTCAATCACTCGTGGATCACCGATCAGGAACTGGCGATCAAGTGAGCGGTACCCGTATCGAACGACTGGCGGTGCGCCATATCCGGTCGCGGAAGCAAGTGACTCCAACGATCCGCCTCCACCTTCGAATGCTCGAGCAGACTGGTTGACCTTGCGACCAGTTGGTGAGTTCTTGAAGAGCCTCTCTCGTTGATCTGCGGAGGCACCGAGCAAACGGCGCCATCGCTCATCGAGCGTCGCTGGATCGGCTGAGATCGGCCAAGTGCGGCCCGCCTTTACCCCGGGCTGTTGCCACGGGAAGATGTCGGTCAGCGCCGGCCACGCGAAGAAGTCGCCCTCGCCCTCCGGGAGGAACGGCTGCGTCCAGCCGCCGAGGCAGTCGCGCCATTCGACGTCGTCCAGCGACGTGAGCGCCGCGAGCGTGCGCAGCTTCTCCTCCCTCGTCCCGTCGATCCGCGCGTAGCGCACCCGTGCCGGCTCGTCGCGCCGGGTCTCGTCCGTCCGGTAGCCGATCGCGATCGCGACGGGGGTCTGGATCGCGAAGACGTTCTCGCTACGCCGGGCGCCGCGGCCCTCGCCGCCGAGGTCGAGGATCCAGAGCTCCTCGAACGTCTCGCGCATGTGGCGGCGCATGCCCGCGAAGCCGGGGCCGCGGAGGTACGAGGACGCGGTGATGAAGCTGACGACGCCTCGGCGCTCGCCCGTCTCGAACACCTTCCAGAGCGCCCAGCGCCAGAAGTAGACGTAGAGGTTGTAGAGGTTCTTCGCGTGGACGGGCGGCGCGTCGCGGAGGAAGTCGCGCAGGATCCCGACCGACCCGTCGTCGTCGGAGCGCACCCAGCCGCCCTGCCGGTCGACCGTGTCTGCGTCCTCCGGGTCGATCACCTGCCGGAAGTACGGCGGGTTGCCGACGCAGACGAGCACGGAGGTGTCGGCCTTCACGCGCCGCGCGCGCTCGTTCTCCTCGGCGAGCCGCTGTTCGAAGAGCGGCGCGTGCGCGGCGTGCTGGGGCGCCGCGTAGGGCGACTCGAGCGTGTCGGTCAGGAGCACCGGGAGGCCGTCCTCGGGCAGCTCGCCCCCGTGTGCCAGGACGCGCTGCGCCAGGCGGAGCTGGGCGACGGCGTACGGGCCGACGAGGATCTCGAAGCCGTGGAGGTTCCGCGCCATCGTCGAGGCCCGCTCTTGCCGCGCAGCGGCGCCGAGCGCCTTCTCGGCCGTCTCGGCGCCGTGCTCGAGCGCGGCGAGCAGGTACGTCCCGGTCCCCACCGCGGGATCGAGCACGACGACGCCGGGATCGGAGAAGCCGAGATCGAGGTCGAACCGCTCGCGCAGGAGCTCCGCGACGAGCGCGATCTGCGCCTCCACCACTTCGGCGGGCGTGTAATAGACGCCGCTCTGCCTGCGGAGCCTCGGGTCGTAGGCCGCCAGGAAGTCCTCGTAGAAGTAGAGCCAGATGTCGCGGCCTCGGGCACGGCGCGCGAGCTCGGCCGGATCGACGGCCCTGATCGTCCGCTCGAGCAGCGAGATCGGGACCTCGACCTCGGCGCGCGCGGCAGCCTGTGCCAGGACCCGGAGCACCTGGGCGAGGAGGTCGTGTCGCGCGTCGAGCCGGTCGGCCGCGTGGTCGCGCAGCTCCTCTTCGCCCTCGACCCGGGCGAGCAGTAGGGCGTACGTGACCGTTTGCGCGTAGGCGTCCGCGAACTGGGCGTCGTCGGCGTCGGGGAAGAAGATCGAGCGCCACTCGCCCGCGAGCTGCGCGAGGTTGGACTCGTGGTCCTGGAGAGCGACCTCGACCGCCTCGCGCAGGAGCCGCGTGAGAGGCGCGAGGGTCTTCGCGAGTTCCCGCGGCGACCCCGGGACGATCGGCTGCCAGAGGAAGAAGTCCCGCAGCAGCGCCTCGATCGCGATGCACTCGGCGTCCGTGTAGCTCGAAACCCCAGCCGTGCGCACGTCCCCGGAGGCGCGGACGACGCTGCCGACGCCCGCTCCGTTCCGGTAGAGCGCCCACTCGTTCCCGTCCGTGTACAGCAGGTTCGGATGGTCGGAAAGGCGCTTGAACTGCGCACGGTCGTGCTCGTCGGTGAACGCACGGGCTCGCGCTCCCTTCCCGGGCGCCTTCAGCTCGATGTGCCCTGTCAGGAGCTGCGCGACCGACACGCCGACGTCGGGCCTCACGCCGAACTCGGACGCGATCGCCTCCGTCCGCGCGCGGACGTCGCCGACGGCAAGGAGCCGTCCCACCTCCTCGACGAGCGGGGCGACGGCGAGCTTTAGCTGATCCTCGGGTTGTGCCGGAACCGCGCCGGCTGCGGCGAAGTTCCTCGTCAGCGTCTCACCGAACTTGTCGAGCTCGGCGCGGAGGAGCGGGGAGGTCACCTAGTTATTCTCGCCACTGACCAGGACGGAGGGCGCCGTGTGGGTTGCCAATCATGGCGACACTGCAACGGCGGGCCGCACTCAGAACAGCGTCGGCTCTCGCGGCGGAGGCTCGACCCCGCCACTCGCCTCGATCCCCGCCTCGTCGAGCAGGCCGCGGAGCAGGACGGCGCCGCGCGGCGCGAAGTCGTCGCGGTTGTTGTTGAACATGGCGTAGACCTCCTCCGCCTCGCGCGCCAGCCGAGCGAGCGGCTCGACCCACTCGGTCAGCTCCGCTTCCGAGTAGAGCCAGTCGAAGCGGTCGGCCGAGCGCTCCGAGCGGATGTTCCAGGTCTTCGCGTTGCGGCCGTGGAAGCGCACGTAGGCGACGGCGTGTGTCGCCGCGGCCACCGGTGGCACGACGTTCGCGGCGCGCGTGCGCGGCGCGTCCACCGAGACGTAGGCGAGCCCGTGGCGCTCGAGGAACGCGAGCGTGCCGGCCGCCTCGCCCTCCTCGAGCCAGGAGCGGTGGCGGAACTCGACGAGCGGCACGAGCGGCGCCAGGCGCTCCCGCACCCGTTCGAGCTCGGCGAGCGCCTCGCGCGACTTGACGAAGCGGGGGTGGTACTGGACGAGCACCCCGCGCAGCTTCCCCGACAGCTCGAGCGGCTCGAGCGCGGCGCGGAACTGCCGGTAGGCCTCGTCGAGATCGGCCGGCCGGGGCAGCGGCATCTCCCCGCTCGCCTTGACGTGGAAGACGAACTCCGGCGGCGTCCGC
>Ga0082335_1005883_pt1 | contig 16458 bp, 14 predicted proteins | sample Subgrocontami58m_FD_72375 | JGI IMG/M metagenome (GOLD analysis project Ga0082335, IMG submission 72375) | Subsurface groundwater microbial communities from S. Glens Falls, New York, USA - GMW37 contaminated, 5.8 m (SPADES assembly) (version 2) ... | reverse complement strand
GTCCTCACCGCACGCGCCGCTGAGGAACGCGGGGCGCTGGTCGGACGGCAACATCAGCGCGGCGCCAAAAATCGCCTCCTCGCGGCCCGGTGAGGGCTGCCCTGGCTCCGGGGATGAGACGTTTGACTTGTCCTTCATCGAATGCAGCATACCTGAACGGTTGGATTGTTGAAGCCGGTTTTCGCGCGGTCCTAGGGTGCGGAGGCCAGTTTGGTCTTCAATGCCCCACTCTCAGGGAACAATGTGGCGCCGCGCGTCCAGACCGCCCTGGCGTCAGCGGCTCGACCGGCCTTCTGGTACTGATCTCCGAGCCACGCATAGGTCTCAGCGAATTGAGGCTGCGGCGCTTGTGCCTCCTGCTGCTGGACCAGCGCCTGGAAGTGTTGGATCACTTCTTCGCCTTTGTTGAGATTCGCCGGCCAATAGGACATGGCCACCGCTTTGGTGAAACGGGCCTCCCAGTTCGAGGGATCCAGGTTCAAGGCCGTGTCGAAGACCTTGTCCGCCTGCATCGCAAGGATTCCCTGTTCACGCACATCCTGAAGGGTGGCGCACTTTTGGAGGTAGGCCTGTCCGAGGGCGGCCGGGTAGTCGGCCGTGTGCGGGTCGTTAGCCGCCCGTTGTTCCAGCTCGCTAATCGCCTGGTCGAGTTTGCCCGCCTCCCGCAACTGCTTCCACGCCGCCTGTTTCTGTTCGAAGCTGGCCTTCGGAGAGACCAGAATATCGATCGATTTGGCAACGATGGAGGCATCGGATTTGCCAGAGGTCGAGCGTTTGGATGCGACCGAGCCTTTTCCTGAACTGTCCGCGTCTTCCGCAGCCTGCTGCGCTGTTCTTGCGACAAGCGGCTTGACGGGCTGCGGGGGTGCGCTGGTCTGGACGGGAGCCGGTTTGACCGCTGGTTTCGCCGACGCAACTTGCGGAGGCGTCGGTCGATTTAGGTAGGCCACCAATCCGACCGCCACGCTGAAGCCAAGCACTGCCAATACAAATCGTTTCATAAAGACCTTTCAATTCGCGGCCGCCGAGGGGCCGGTTCTGTAAAGCCCCACACCGGGGCTTCTATCTGACAATGCGAAATCCGGTGGGAAAAGGGATCATTCGCGAACTGAAATCAGGATCTCGCGGCTTGATAGAAGGCGACGACGTTCTCGGGCGGGACGTCTGGTTGAAACAGGTGGGCGGGCGCGAGGATATAACCGCCTCCGGCTCCGAGCACCTCGCAGTAGCGGCGGACTTCCGCCTCGACTTGCGCGGGAGTTCCATGCGGCAACAGCTCCTGCATGTCGATGCCGCCGTGAAAGCAGAGTTGATGGCCGAATTCAGCCTTCAAACTCTCCGGTTGCATCCCCACACCGACCGGCTGGATTGGATCCAGCACGTCCACGCCCAGATCGATCAGTTCCGGAATCAGAGGCCAAATCGCGCCGCAACTGTGGAAGAGCACTCCTCCCCCCAGATGATGGATTCGATCAATCATCTCCTTCAGATAGGGTCGAACGAACCCGCGGAACATCGCCTTTGAGATCAGCGGCCCCCGCTGGCTGCCCAAATCGCTAATGAGCAGGTAGAGGTCGATGCGGCCACCGGTGATCTCAGCCGCGCGCGTATAGTCTTCAAGATAGAAATCGGTGAACTTGCGGCAGAGGGCGTGGACCCATTGGGGCCGCTCCACGAGGTCCAGAAAGAACTCCTCCCATCCTCGCACCAGAGCGGGGCGCTGCCACACATCGGCAAAACCGTACACGAGGGCGTGCTGTTCAAAGCGGTGGCATTGCGCGCGCAGTTGCGATCGATCGATACAGTCGGGGGTTGGCCAGTCGAACGTTTCCAACTCGGCAAGGCTCCGAGCGCTTGCCAGCGCGCCTTTTACGTCGTGGCGCATCGGTCCCCAAGGAGTCGGCTGGTGAATGAACCGCTCTCCCCAGAAGTTCTGCAGGAGACCCTCCCGGATTTCTCGTTCGGGAGGAGCGGGCGCGTCCAGATGGCGCACATCCACGGCCAGCGCAGCGAGCAGTCGCTCTTTATCCGCAAAGCCCAGATGGGCCAGCAGGCGGTTCAGCGCCGGTGGCTCGGCCCAGAAATCGCAAGGCGTCCGATCCGGTTGTTCATGTCGTAGAGCTGTGAGCACACGTTCCCGCGAAGTCATGACGAGACCATTACTCTGAATCTACGAAGCGGACAAGCGAAGTCGAATCCATGTGATGGATTGTTCGGTTTTTGCTGTTCGGTTTTTGCTTTCCTTGCGGTCTAGTTCTGGCAAACCCCTCGACACTATGGATGCTCCAGGCTTATTGGAGCCTCATGCCCAAGTCGAGGCGTTTGGCCGCAAACACCATACCGGACTCGTCACCCTCCTGTTTAGCGATTTGGTTGGGTCCACGGCCCTCAAGCAAAACTGGGCGACCACCCCGAAGCCGCGCTCATCCAACAGCATCATCAACTGGTCCGCGCCACACTGGCCGAATTCCCAAGGGGCGAGGAGGTCGATGCGGTCGACTGTGTCGCCTTCTCTCCCGACGGCCAGCGGATTGTCACCGGGAGCTGGGATGGCCTGGCCAGAATATGGGAGGCGGCCAGGGTTTATCTGAATGGGCGGGCAATTTACCAGTGGCCACAAAACCGGGTCTGGATGCCGGACCAGGATGAGGTGCGAGGCGTGGAACTGAAGGCCGGCCTCAACCTGCTTGTGTTCAAGGTGGTGAACTGGCAACTTTATTGGCAAGGTTCGATTCGATTCACGGATGCCGCGGGCCAACCGCTCAAGGGCATCCGAGTGACGTTGGATCCAGAGGGCAAGGACTGAACAATGCGTGTCTAATCGAAAGAACCACTGCCATCAACCATGAATGGATCTTCACGATGAATGCGGTTGACAGTTAAAGCCATGTGATACACACTCGTATCACCATGAAAACGGCAACCGTCCGAGATTTGCGAAACCATTTTCCCCGCGTCGCGGCGTGGATCGAAGAAGGCGAGCCGGTGGAAATCACCAAGGCGGGGAAGGTGTTTGCGTGTCTCATGCCGACCGCATCCGCCAAAACGCGCAAACCCGTCAAACCCGATATCACGGCACGACTGAAGCGAACCTGGGGCACCCGCGTTTTCTCCGCTCAGGAGGTCGCCCGCATGCGCACGGCGGAATTGGAGGGCGAAGAAGGATGATCGCCTTTCCTGACACATCGTTTCTCTGCGCGTTGTACCGGCAGCAGGACAATTCCAGTGCGGCAGCCGCGTGTTTCATGGCCATGCCGGAGCCCTTGCACATCTCGGGCCTGGTGCTTTACGAATTTCGCCAGAGCCTCCGCTTCCAGGTTTGGCTTCACGGGCGAGACAGGCGCAAGGGCCACTCCAAAACCCAGTGCAGCCGCGCGCTGGCCGATCTGCAAACGGACGTGGATACCGGCGCGGTGGTAATGGTTACGGTGGACTGGCCGGACGTTCACCGGCTGGCCGAAGGCCTTTCCAAACGCCACACCATCGCGGGCGGCCATCGCAGCCTGGATCTGTTGCATGTGGCCACGGCTTTGCACCTGGGCGCGAGGGAGTTCTTAACGTTCGATGACAACCAGATCAAACTGGCCCTTGCCGAGCAAATGAGGGTGAAACCTTGATCTCACGGACGCCGACCGCCGGTTGACTGACGCTGGTCGCAAGCCGCGCGGCTTCCGAATCCGTCTGAAAAGTGAAAAGACAACGTTTGACCCGCCTGGCATGCTTCTCTTAGCCGGTCCCGACAGGCCTACCCAACTTCGTCCCACCTGGGACAAAGTCCGGCACTCCTCCCCGTTTGAGGCTTGAGGCGGTTATCCATCATTTTTGCTTGCATTTCCAATCCTCTGAAGCAGAGAATCGACTTCAAGCAAACAAAAACCCACCGCATTCCATGAATACTGATCTATGGACCTTCGGATGTGCCCACTGCCCCATGAACCGTCGCAACTTCCTCGCCAAGACCGGCGCCGCCACGGCGGGCGCGCTGGGCTTGCTCGCCACCCCTGGCTGGCTTGGCGCGGCGGAACCCGCGCGCAAAACGCGGATCCGCATCGCCTATTCGCTGCACGCGGAGAAGCAGCCCGGACCGGATTGGCCGAACAAGGGTTTTGATTTTGGTCCCGTCATGCGGCGCGTCAATACCGAGCTCGCCGCACGGTGCAAGGGCTTCGAGTTCGTTACGTCTCTGGCCTCGGGCCCGGAGCAGGCGAAGAAGATTCTCGAGGAAGACAAGGCCGCCGGCGGCATCGATGGCTACCTCGTTTACCAGTTGAATTGCTGGAACAGCGTGGTCCAGACGCTGGCGACCTCAGGCAAGCCGGTGCTCTACGCGGATTTCCAGTTTGGCGGCAGCGGCGGGTTCCTCGTCTATAACGCCGCCTTCCTCCGCAACAAGGCGCCGAACGTCGGATTTGTGGCTTCGTCGGAAATCAAGGACCTGGCCGAAGCGGTCAAGTGCTTCGAGATCGTCAAGAAAGGGGGCGCCGTCTCCGATTTCGTGGCCGCCACGGCCCAAGTGCGGGCGAAGCGCACGCGCAAAGCCGGCGATCTCGCCACCAAGAAGGACGAGTTGAAGTGTCTCCCCGCCGACGAATGCCTGCGCCGGTTCAAGGAATCCAAGATCCTGGCGGTTCGCGGGCAGGAATCCGGCCCCGCCGGTGAGATCATGGGCATCCAGGTCGTCAATGTGTCGTTCGCGGAGGTCAATGACGCTTGGGCCAAGGCGGACAAGGACGAGTCCCGGGCCGTCGCTGACCGTTGGGAGAAGACGGCGAGCAAGGTGGTGGGTGTGTCGCGCGAGACGCTCGAGACCTCGGCGGCCATGTATCTTGCCCAGAAAGCCGTCATGAAGAAGCACGGCGCCAACGGCATCACGATCAACTGCCTGGGCGGCTTCTATGGCGGACACATCCACGCCTATCCGTGCCTGGGCTTCCACCAGTTGCTCAGTGAAGGCTTGGTCGGCGGATGCGAGTGCGACGTGCGTTCGGCCGCCACCCTGCTGGCCGGCAGCATCCTGACCCAGGGCCGCCCTGGTTATATCTCCGATCCTGTCATCGACACCGCCAGACGGCAGATCATCTACGCCCACTGCGTTGCGTCGAACAAAGCCTTCGGCCCGCAAGGGCACGCGAACCCATTCGAGATCCTCACCCACTCGGAGGACCGCCAGGGCGCGTCCGTCCGCTCAATCCTGCCCGTGGGCTACATGACGACGACGCTCGAATTCGAGCAGAGCCGGAAGGAGATCCTGTTCCACCGCGCCAAAGCGGTGGGAAACGACCCGGACGACCGCGCCTGCCGCACCAAACTCTGCGGCGAGCCTGTGGGCGACATCGAGAAACTCTTCACGCAGTGGGACCAGTGGGGCTGGCACCGTGTCACCTTCTACGGTGATCTCAAAGAGCCGGTGTATGCCCTGGCCGGCCGCCTGGGGTGGAACGTCGTGGAAGAGGCATAACGACGCAGTGTAATGAACCGTCCTTCAGCGATGGGTGGAAGGGTTACGCCTTGGACGTGCTGGATCGGGATGCGCTCAAGCGCTATTGGGATGCCGTGGTCGAGCCGTTGATCAACGACGCCGGGCCGCTTGCGGGCAAAACGCTCAAGTACTTGCACACGGATAGTTGGGAGGTAGAACCGCTCAACTGGACGCCCAAGTTGAGGGGGAAGTTCTTGAACTATCGCGGCTACGACCCGCTGCCATGGATGCCCGTCCTCGCGGGCCGCATCATCAACAGCCGCGAAGAGAGCAACCGTTTCCTGAACGACTTCCGCAAGACACTTGGCGACTTGGCCGTGGACGAACACTTTCAGCCGTTTCTCCGGCGGGCCCACAAGCGTGGACTCCAGATTCATCCGGAGTCCGGCGGGCCGCACGCCGTCCCGATCGACGCGCAACGCTGCCTCGGCCAAAACGACATGCCCATGTCCGAGTTCTGGGCGTGGTCCTGGCGGCACCGGGTGGGCGATCAGAACCGCTTCTTTGTGAAGCAGCCCGCCTCCGCCGCGCACACCTACGGCCATCGGTTGGTGGCCGCCGAGGGTTTCACCACCATCGGACCGCACTGGCAGGAGACGATCTGGGACAATCTCAAGCCCGCGTTCGACAAGGCGCTGTGCGAGGGCCTTAACCTGCTGTTCTGGCACGCGTTCGTCTGCTCCCCGGAGGAGATGGGAATGCCCGGACAGCAATACTTCGCCGGGACGCATTTTAACCCCAACACAACGTGGTGGTCGAAGTCGGCGCCGTTCATGAGCTATATCAACCGCTGCCAGTTCATGCTGCAACGAGGGCTTTTCGTCGCCGACGCGTGCTACTACTACGGCGATCACGTCCCGAACTTCGCCCAGCTCAAGAGCAGTGATCCCGCGCGCCTGTTGCCCGGCTACGATTACGATGTCGTTACCGAGGAAACCTTGCTCACGCGCATGTCGGTGCGTGATGGCCGTATTGTCCTCCCCGACGGCATGAGCTACCGCGTTCTCGTTCTCCCTGACCGCACGATGATCTCGCCGCCCGTTCTCATCAGACTCACGGAACTCGTCAAGGCCGGCGCAACGGTGGTCGGGCCTAAACCCACCTTCGCAAGTTCGCTGAAGAACTATCCGAAATGCGATGCTGACGTCGTGAAGTTGGGCGAGAGGATTTGGGGAGACTGCAACGGCACGACTGTGAAGGAGCACGCATTCGGCAAGGGCCGGGTTGTATGGGGCCGGAGCGCACGTGAGGTGCTCTTGATGGAGGGCGTGAAGCCGGATTTCGAGTTCACTGGAGGCCAGTCCGGAGCCATGACTGACTACATCCATCGTCAAGACCACGCTGCGGAGGTCTATTTCCTCGCAAACCGCTCCAATCGCATTGAGCGCCTGGACTGCACCTTTCGCGTCTCAGGCAAGTCGCCCGAGCTCTGGAACGCCGTGACCGGAGAGCGGCGGCTTGCGACCGCTTACGTGGAGAAAGAGGGACGGACAACGGTGCCGCTGGAGTTCGCACCCTGCGGCTCGTGGTTCGTTGTTTTCCGCGAATCCTCAAAGAAGCATCCGGCGACGACCACGAGCAACGGCGGGACGTTCTCGACGCTCACTGAGTTGGAAGGCTCGTGGACGGTGAAATTCGACCCGAAATGGGGTGGTCCGGCCCGGGCGCAGTTCGATCAACTCGGCAGTTGGAGTGAGCGGGCTGAACCGGGCGTCAAATATTATTCCGGCACCGCAACGTACACAAAATCCTTCGACCTTCCAGCCCGTCAGGCAAAACCCAGCGAGCGACTCTGGCTTGACCTGGGTAGCCTCCGCGAACTCGCCTCGGTTCACGTGAATGGTCGGGACCTCGGCATCGTCTGGACACCGCCATTCCGTGTGGATATCACCGACGTCGTGAAGCCGTCCGGCAACGTGCTGGAGGCCGATGTTGTCAACTTCTGGCCCAACCGCGTCATCGGTGACACGACGTTGCCACCGGACAGGCGGTTGACGAAAACGAACATACGGAAATTGACCGCGGAGACCCCGCTGATGGCCTCGGGCTTGCTGGGTCCCGTGCGGCTCCTGGTTTCGAAACCGTAGAGCAGACCTCTACCGAAGCACCACTCGATAGAAGCGCTGAGTGGCCGGCCGATTGAGCCGGACCCGCTTTTGCGTGGTGGTGGCGGTGGCTGAGGCCACTGCGGTCCAGGTGCCGCCTAGGACTTCCGTGCTCTGGATTTCGTAGCTCTTGCCGGGAACGGATCGGAAGTGGATCGCGAATTCGCCCGCATCGAGCGTCCTCTTGTCGTCCTCGCTCAGATCGCCGGGCCTGGCCAGCGCTTCAAACACTAGGACGGAGTTCGGGTCGGTGGGATCCGTGCCGGCTGCCAGCTCTTGGATATTGCTCAGGCCATCTTGGTCCGGATCGTCCTGCTCACCGCTGGCAGCGGGGTACGTTGCCGAAAGGCCGGAAAACTCCGCCCACTGGCTGTAGGAGGGCTCCCATACTGCCGTCGGGCGTCCGCCAAAGGTCGAGCCCCAGCCCGCGGCGTCGGCAAGGTGATAGACGATCGCATTGTTGGCACGAAGAAACACAGAAGCTCCTCCCAATGAGGGGGCGTTGCCTGTGAAATAGGCACTGGTCAGCACGGTGCAGCCACGGAACGCCTCATCCCCAATACTGATCACGCTGCCGGGCAGAGTGATGGTTGTAAGCTCAGTGCAGTGATCGAACGCCCCATACCCGATGCTGGTCACGCTGTTGGGGACGGTGATACTCGGGAGACCTGTGCATGCATGGAACGCCCCTTCGCCAATGCAGGTTACGCCGCCCGGTATGCCATAGCTTCCCACCCTGCCACCCGGGTACTGAACGAGGGTGTCTTGAGCCTTGCTAAACAGGACGCCCTCCAAGTCGCGATAGTTTTGATTGAGCACATCCACCGTGATATTTGTCAACCCGATGCACTCAGAGAACGCCCAAGCCCCAATGGTGGTCACGCTCCCCGGCAGGGTGATACTCGTCAGTCCGGCACAGCCCAAGAACGCCCCCCATCCAATCGCGGTTACGCTCTCGGGCAGGGCGAGGCTCGGCAGCCCGGCACAGTATCGGAACGCGCCCTCCCCGATGCTGGTCAGGGTGTTGGGCAAGGCGAGGTTCGTCAGCCCGGCGCAGCCGTAGAACGCATAGCCCCCAATGCTGGTCAGGCTGTTGGGCAGGGTGAGGTTCGGCAGCCCGCTGCAATTAGCGAACGACCAACCGCCAACTGTAGTGAGGCTGTTGGGCAGGATGAGGTTCGTTAGCCCGCTGCAGTTTAGGAACGCTTGATCGGCGATGCTGGTCACGCTGTTGCCAACTGTCAGACTTTTCAAAGTATCAAGTCCTGAAAACGTCTTGCCGATCGCGGGTGTATCAATTGTCAAACTCACGAGCCCGCTGCAACCGTCGAACGCCCCACCACCAACGCTGCTCACGCTGTTGGGCAGTGTGATGCTCGTCAGTCCTGTGCAGTAGGCGAACGCAGCATTCCCGATGCTGGTCAGGCTGAGGGGCAGGGCGATGCTCGTCAGCCCGGTGCAGTCAAGGAAGGCGTCGTCGCCAATGCTGGTTACGCCGTTGGGTATGCCATAGCTTCCTGCCCTTCCAGCCGGCCACTGGATGAGAGTTGTTTGCGTCTTGTCAAATAGGACGCCGTCTCTGGCGCTGTATTGTGGATTGAGCGAATCTACGTTGATATTTGTCAGCCCGCTGCAAGCAGAGAACGCTGCAGGCGCAATGCTGGTCAAGTTGCCCGGCAAGGTGAGACTCCTGAACCCGGCGCAGCCATTGAACGCCGCTTCCCCAACGCTGGCCAGGCTGTTGGGCAGGGTCAGGCTCGACAGCCCGCTGCAACTGTTGAACGCCCACTTCGCAATGTTATTCGAAGTTGCGTTCAAGACGAGACTAATGGTAGATTCTGCGCATGGCCAGACCACGAAGAATCGACCCGCAACTCGTTCGGAAAGCCCTGGAGGTTTCCCAGCAAACCCAGGATTGTCAGGAATTGCGCGAAGCCTTGGCGGTTTTACTGCCGGCTGAAACCAACGCCACCTTGGATCAAACAGCCCGAATCCTCGGTCTGGGTCGCGCCACCGTGGCACGCTATCAGCGCGCTTTTAAGGACTGGGAACGCTCGGTTCCGCGTAAAGTTCGGGGTGGGCGGCGGCGTTCCTTGATGAGTGTGGAAGCGGAAAAGGAGTTTTTGCGCCCGTGGGAGGAACAAGCCAAAACGGGGAGAGTCTTGGTGCTGTCGCCGATCCGGGCAGCCTTGGCGCAAAAGTTGGGCCGTAAAGTCAATCGCTCGGTGGTGTGGCGTTTCCTGGAACGGCACGGCTGGCGCAAGGTGGCTCCGGACACGCGTCATCCCAAAAGTGACCCGCAAGTCCAGGAGGACTGGAAAAAAAACTACCGGAAGAATTGGCAGCCTTGTTGAAAGCGGAGGAGGTTCGCGGACGTCCCGCGCGCGTGATGTTTCAAGATGAGGCGCGGTTCGGGCGGATGGTCCGGATTCGTCGCTGTTGGGCGCCCCGGCCATGGCGTCCCAAGGTGGACAATGGTTACGAACGGCAATTTGTTTACGTCTATGGGGCCGTCAGCCCCATGCAGGGAGAACTGGACTGGAAAATCTGCCCGGAAATGAATACCGAACGGATGAATGAGTTTCTGCAACAAACCAGCCAGGCCCACGCCTCCGAGTTCATCGTGATGATCTTGGACGGGGCCAGTTCCCACCGGTCACAGGAGTTACGGGTGCCGGAGAACATCCGCTTGCACCGCTTGCCGGGTTATTCACCGGAACTCAATCCCCAAGAGCATGTTTGGGATGAACTGCGGGAAAAGGAGTTTCCCAACCGAGTCTTTGACTCGATGGACGGTGTGCTCGCCCAATTGGAAGCCGGGCTGCCTCGCATGGCAGCCAACCCGGAGGCGCTGAAAAGCCTCACGGCATGGCCTTGGATAGTTAGTATCAATATGAACGCAACTTAGAATCAACACCGCCGATGGCTGGCACTTGAATCTTCTTAATGCGGTCAAGGAAACGGGCCATCTTGTCCGTCGCCCAAGCAACCTTGGGCTGAGGCTGTTCCATCGTTTTCCGCAGCTCCCGCACCATGTCGGCGAGCCACGCGTTCACGGTGCCGTGCTTTTCCAGGTTGAGCAGGATTGGCAGGAACTCCCCAGGATGAGCCTTGATTTCCTGGAGGCAGGAGGTCTTGCCCGTCCGACGCGGGCCCAGGAAGGCGACGTTTCCGCGCCGCAGAGCGCGCAGGAGTTTCGCGATCAGAGCGGGACGCCTGTAGAAATTGCCGCCGGTAGCGGGTGAACCAATGCGCAGTTCCATGCAACTAATTTATTGCACAACAAATAAATTGCGCAATGTAAAAATTGCACAATTCTGTCGGCAGTGACGAAGATGACGTGTTCTACGAGGAGGATTGAATCCTCCCTCGACGCGCAGTTGCCTTGATCGATCGGAAGTAGGATGGCGCCAGAACCACATGACCGCCGTTCCCCAAAGCAAGCCAAAGGAGGACTGGCGAAGCCGAGAACCGGGCGAACTTGACCGCGACCTCCGCTACGGCGTTTTGACTGGCGGCTGCGGTTGGGCCTGGGCGGGTGGCGCGTTGGTGACCGACGGCGCTGGAAGGCCGAGCTTGGTTCGCACGACGGCGGCCAATTCGGGCTTGAACCCCTTCTCGGGGTCCAGCACCCGGCTCAGAATCTCCTGCCGCATCGCCTCGAAAGGTTGCAGACCGACGCGTTTCTCAGAGACGCTGTTCGAGATCTTGCCCTGGTAGCGTTCCCAGATCCTACGGGCCAGAAGCGCCAGTACCGTGGCCTTGTCGTCTTCGTCGGTGGCCAAGTTTACGAAGCTTTGAAGCAAGAGTCCGCTGATGTTGCCGGTCGTACGGTTCATGTCCGTCTCCCCCGCGTCTTCGGTCACGCGTTTGACCGCGTAATCATCCAGAGACATCCCAGGCGGATAGTCGTTCGGATATTTCTGTTTGACAACGGTGAGCCACTTGCCGGCTTCGCGCATCCGGTTGCTGGTGTAGAGGAAATAGACCGCGTCCAGAAGGAAGTTCTTGTGGGCCCTGCCGATGTGATCGCGCATCTCGGGGTCCTCGGCCATCATCTCCTCGTAAGCCGCGTTGGTCTTGTCAACGATGTCGAGGTTGGCGTCGAAGGTGTAAGAGTTGTCAAAGTGGCTCTTGACCAAGCGTCCGCGGTAGAAGGCCATCTGCATGGACTGGTAGATGACGCGGCGAAGCGTGATGAGGTCCTCTTTTTTTCCCTTCGCTTTCGTCCTTCCGACCGAGGCCCAGTAGATGGCGTGCGTCTCGGGGAAACGCCATTCCAGCGGGCCGTATTGATCGTCCACGGCCTTCATTATGGCGGGGTCCATTTTGTATTTCTCCCGCAGAAGGGTGGCCGAGGCGCGGGCCTGGTCGGTCTTGGGGTTGATCAGCTCGTCGAAATTCGGACGCCCGCCGCCCAGGACCTGCTGCATCTCTGTGGCCCACGCGTTCTTGAAGTAGAGGTGGGCGTCATCGAGGTAGTGGCCTATCTTGTGTTGAAAGTGCCAGGCCAGCTCCCGATAGAGCAGCACCTCGTCCGGGTTATACTTGAGCGCCTGATCGCGCAGCAGTTCGATGCCCCGCAGGACCCAAAGCCACCGGTCGGGGGGATCGCTGAACTTGATCGAGATGTTGTAGGACATGTTCCACGCCTGGACGATCCAGACCGTGGTCATATGCGGCTGAAGCTTCGTGATCCAGTCGGCCAACTGGACCATCTCGAAATATTTGTCCTGCTCCTGCAATTCCATCGCGCGGATCCACAGGGCGTTGGCGATGAGCCCGCGAAAGCCACCCAGCACCACAGTGGTGAGCACCAGCACGGGTGGAGCGTTTTCCAAGGGGGTCAGCCGTGTGAAACCCAGGTCGCCACGAGCCCGGTTCAGGCCCCGCTGGGCCGCGGAGGAGCAGAAGAGGAGGGCCACCGCCAACAGGGCGAGCAGAGGCTTGTAGAATCTGGAGTGTGATAGGGGCGTGCTCATGTCTTCCCCTGCGCGGTCGCCAGCTCACGGCGCGTAAAGGCGCTAATGCCCACCCCGGCAAAGATCCCACCCATGAGCAGCACGATCTGTCCCGCCGCCTTCGCCAACATCTGCCAGCTCACCGTGCGGCCGGCGCTCAGAAGGTCGATGGGCGAAAAGTCCTTTACCAGGTTCACCACACTGAGAATTCCCTTGAAGGCCAGCACGGTGGTGTTGTCAAACCAGGTCGCTGCATCGACCTGCCCGGTCTCGTGATTGACCTCCCGGATCGTCCCTTGTTCGACCACCTGGGACATGGTGCCTGTGGAGGAAACCACGATGAGGATCCCGAGCGAGCAGAAGGCGGCCACAGGGAAGGAGAGGTAGCTCGCCGCCGCCAACCCCAACGCCGCCAGCAACGCCAGCCAGCAAAGCACGATGCTCACACCCCGCGCGTAGTTGAGCCCGAAACCGCCCTCCCGATAGAGCACCTCGAGCCCATCCTCCAGCAGGAACACCACGGAGGTGTCGTTTTCGTTGCGGAAACGCACGGTCAGAATCCCCTTGTCGTCCAGGAGTCCGGGAGGGATCGCGAATTCGTGGAAGGTCTCGGGAGACTGGCTCATGATGTCGCGCCAGACCCTCCCTGACTCGCGCGCGCCGGCCTCCCAAAAGCCCGTGATGGTCCCCGAGGCGGGCTTCTGCGCGGTGAAAAACTTGGCGCGCAGGAAGAGGCGCTGGTCGCGCACCAACCCACGGGCGTGGCTGAAATCCAACTGCCAGGTGCGCTCCGCTCCGGGGGGCACCTCCTGCAGTTCGCCCTTCAACTTTTCGCGGATGATTTTGCGCAGTTCGGTATGGTCCATTGCCGCGAGCTTGGTGTTTTTGAGACGCTCCTGAAAAATCCTTTCGACGTCCGGCTCGATGTCGGGAGGAACTTCCTTGATCGAGCCGCGCGCGACGAAAATCTCGTTGCGAAGGATGTCCTGCTGACCGGGGGGCAGTTGACGCGCCCGCCAAAGCATCTGGCCATAGACGATCCCGGCCGCCAACCCGAGCAGGGCGGCGTCCAACAGCACGATGCCGAGCCACTTGCCGATCCAGATCTGCCAGCGGGCGATCGGCTTGACCGCCACCACCTGCATCTGACACTCCTCGACGTCGCTCGCCAGCGTGCCGCACGCCAGCCAGAGGGTGGCCATGCCCAACATGGCGGTCGTCAGACCGAGGGTGTAGGTGAGCACGATCTGGGTCAGCCCGCGCGCGGTGCCGTCATCCTTGATGACCGCTGGCAGGAGAATGACCGCGCCGAGGAGCAACACCGCCAGGACGGGCACCAACCGGAATCGGAAGGCCGCCTTGATCGTCAACCGCGTGATAGCCAACAGGGCTTGCATTACGGTTTCTTCCCACCCAGCAGTCCGGAGAGTTTGTCGTTCGCCCGTTCCAAGTCCACCGGCATGGCCGGGGCGGGGGCGGGAGCGGGAGCGGGTTCCCCGGCCTGGGTCAGCGCCTGCAACCGGGCCGCATCGACCGTTTCCACCGGAGGCACGGAAGCGGCTTTGGGCTGAGCGGGGGTTTCCGCGGCAGCCAGGCGATCGAGCAGCCTGTCGGTCCGTGTGGGTGCGTCAGCGTCTCCACGCAGATAAGCCGCCACGCGGTGGCCGGAGGTGGCGCCGGAGGTCGCTTCAGTTTGCTTGGCGCGCTCCACCACGCCGAGGAAATAGCTCTCCAGGTTCTGAGAGGGAGTATCGATGGTCACCTTGGCCTCGGCGGCGTCGGCACGGATCGTCTGGAGTACTCTCTCGATGGTTTCGCGGGGGAGCAACGGGGTGGTGATGCGCATGGCGTCGGGTGTGACCAGGAGCTCCTTGAGCGTGCCCATGGCCTGAATTCGACCCCCGTAATAGATCACGACGCGATCGCACACATCCTCCACGTCGGCCAGCAAGTGACTGCTCAACAGGACGGTCTTGCCGCGGAGGGCCAAAGCCTTGATCAAATCCTTCACTTCGCGGCAGCCGATGGGATCGAGGCCGGCGGTTGGCTCATCCAGAATTACCAGATCCGGGTCGTTGATCAGCGCCTGGGCCAAGCCGATGCGCCGCTGCATCCCTTTGGAGAACTCGCCCACGGTGCGATGGCGCACCTGGCTCAAACCGACCATCTCGAGGAGTTGCTCGCAACGGTTGTGACGCTCGGCGGCGGGCAGTTGGAAGAGGTTTCCGAAGAAATCGAGGGTCTCGCCGGAGTCGAGGTAACGGTACAGGTAGGACTCCTCGGGAAGGTAGCCGATCCTGGCCTTGGTGGCCACGTGCCGTGGGGAGTGGCCGAACACCTCGATGTGGCCCTTGGTGGGATAGAGGAGGCCGAGAAGCATTTTCACGGTGGTGGACTTGCCTGAACCGTTGGGGCCCAGAAGACCAAACACCTCGCCCCGCCGAACCTCGAACGCCACGTCGTCCACCGCCCGGGCTTTGGGCCTGCCCCAGAAATCCTTGAAGACTTTTGTCAGGCCGCGCACGGCGATGACCACGTCCCCCGGGGTGCTCTCCCGGTCATGTGCTTGCGGTGTAATTTCGATACTCGCCATAATTTCCAGCGACGCGTTGGCGCCATCATTCCCACCACCCTCTGTCCGCCCGGCCCGGGTCTCAAGCCCGGTCAACCGGCCAGCGACGGCGTGGTACATGGGATTACTGCCCCAAAAGAGGTCGTTTCACAACAACATTCTGCGGACAAACCGAAGAGAACGCTAGATTAGCATTGATTGATTTCGAACCTATGCTACTATTGTACCGCAATCCAAAGCGCAAGCTATGATCCGCCTCTCGCACCGCCTGCTCTCCGCGTTCTCACCCGGGAATGCGCGGGGATTGCCTTGTCTAAAAGGATGATTCATGAGTAACCCTAGCTCCCACCAATTCCCCAAGCTCCATAACGCGATGTGGCCCGGCCTGGTCGGCAAGGGCGGCCCCGGTGGCGAACCTCCGTTCGACCTCGACACGATGCTCAACCTCACCGCCGCCGCCCAGGTCGGTGGCGTCCGGTTCGAGGGCGTGGACATTTTCCTCTTCGAGCCCCACATCAACATCGAGATCAGCGACGACGACCTAAAACGGATCGCCGAAAAAATCCTGGCCAAGGGCTTTGTGGTCGGGTCCGTGGTGGCGCCAATCTGGCCTCCTACGGGCGGCGGGTCCGCCATGGGCAGCGCGGAAGACCGGAAGAAATTTGTCCAACAAGTCCGCAAAGGGTGCCGAATCGCAGCCAAGCTTCGCGAGTTGGACGCCCGCCCTTACGGTGTGGTCCGCCTTGATTCCGCGAGCGGCGTGGACGATTGGGCCAAAGACCCGGAGGGCAATACCCAACTCATCGCCCAGACCTTCCGCGAGGCGTGTGACGTGGCCGAAGGGTTCGGCGAGCGCCTTGCCGCCGAAGGCGAGATCTGTTGGGGTGCAATGCATAGCTGGCGCCAGATGGTCAAACTCCTCGAAGCGGTCGGGCGTCCCAAGACCCTCGGCTTCCAGGCGGATATGGCCCATACCCTCCTCTACACGCTCGGCTACAACGCTCCGGAAGATCGCATCCTCCCCGCGGACTTCTCATGGGACCAGACAGAAAAGTTCCAGGAAGCCCTCCGAACATTGGCAGCCGCGTTGCGCCCTTGGACAATCGACTTTCATATCGCCCAGAACGACGGCACCGTCAAAGGCTCCGGGTCTCACGACAAGACAGGCCATCACTGCCTGCCGACCGATCCAAACGGCAAACTGAATATCGCCCGCGACGCCGGGCACTGGATGCGAGACGAGAAAGGGAACCTCACCAAGGCCTTCAAACACGTCTGCTGGGATGGCTGCATGTTCTCGAACGAGACCATGATGAAGCCGGAAACATGGAACAGCATTCT
>Ga0082335_1005882_pt1 | contig 16458 bp, 19 predicted proteins | sample Subgrocontami58m_FD_72375 | JGI IMG/M metagenome (GOLD analysis project Ga0082335, IMG submission 72375) | Subsurface groundwater microbial communities from S. Glens Falls, New York, USA - GMW37 contaminated, 5.8 m (SPADES assembly) (version 2) ... | reverse complement strand
TACTTCTATGACTATCCTTCGCAAAAACAGAAAGAACTCAGGACCTTCGGAAGCAAAAAAGATTTCGAGAAGGAAGATCGCGACAGGGATTGGGGCGGGGCTCGCAGCAGCCGGCGCTGCCGCGGCGGCGGGCTATTACCTCTACGGGAGCAAAAACGCGAAGAAACATCGGAAGACTGTTGTAAAAGAAATAAAAAAGAATTGGAACCTCGTACAAGACGAGATGCAGAAGGCGGGCCGCGCGGGCGCCTCACGCGCGAAGGTGGCGGGGAAGCGCGCACTCGTCCGCGGCAAGAAGACTGTGAAGAAAATAGTGAGGAAGGCCGGCGCCAGACAGAAAAGCCGTTAACATTGGAAAAGAAAAAACTTCGTGTTCTTCGACACGAAGTCTTTTTCGTCAGTTACCATCCACTAACACGTCACGCGCCACACGGAACAGGATGAGAGCCCCGGTGACCACGGCCCACAGGGCGAGGGTACGGAAGATGACGATGACCATCCATCCTTCGAGAGCGATCCAGTTAGCCGCGTACCAGACGAGGATACCGATGCAGAGCAGAACGGCTCCTTCGGCCTTCTCGCCAACCTCGATGAGAGGCGTTACACTCTTCCAGATGATCAGTGACGTCGTGATAGACGCGACCACGAAGGCCGGGAGCGAGTCGAAGAGCGGCGGCCACACCACGCCCGGGTGCTCGAGCTGAGCAAGGCCGATGACGACCAGAGCTTGCAGCACCGCGCCGATTCCCAGGATCCAATACCAACCGACTTTCGGACCCGGATTCGAGTTCAGGAATATAGTCATATTCTGTCTCCTCCCAGTATTTCCGCCTCCAGAGACCATTCTCCGGCGACGTCCCATGGCACAATAGGTCATTACGAAGCTGTGTCAAGATATGCTATCGTACGATATATGAGCGATACTAAACCCGTCCTCGTCTCCGGCGTGAAGCCCACCGGCGACCTGCATATCGGCAACTACTTCGGCGCTATGCGCCAGTTCGTCGAACTGACCAAAGAAGGGAAGTATCGCCCCTTCATCTTCGTCGCCGACTACCACGCGCTCAACTCGATGCAGGACGCCGAGGAGATGAGGCGTCGCACGCGCGAGGTAGTGATGGCCTATATTGCCGTCGGACTCGACCCCAAGGAGGTCGTCTTCTTCAAGCAGTCGGAGGTACCCGCGCACACCGAACTCTGTTGGATATTCGACACCATTACCACGATGCCGTACCTCATGCGCGCGCATGCCTTCAAGGACGCGGAGGCCAAGAATAAAGAGCTCAATGTCGGGACCTTCAACTACCCGATGCTGATGGCGGCCGACATCCTGTTGTATGACGCTTCAATCGTGCCGGTGGGGCAGGACCAGAAGCAGCACATCGAGATAGCCCGCGACACGGCGGAGAAGTTCAACCGTGTCTTCAAGACGGACGTGTTCACGCTCCCCGAGCCCTACATCATGCCCGAGGTCGCGGTCGTGCCCGGTACTGACGGACAGAAGATGAGTAAGAGTTATGGGAACGTCATCCCTCTTTTCGCTTCGCGCGACGAGCTCGCGAAGGCGGTGATGGGCATCGTTACCGACTCAAGCGGGGAGCGCCCCGAGAATGTGTACCGGATACACCGGCTCTTCAGGAGCGAGCAGACGTTGAACCCGCTCTACGAGGAACATAAAGGCAATTACAAAGCGCTGAAGGAGACGCTCATCGAAGACCTCGACCGCTACCTCGCGCCGATGCGCGCGAAATATGAAGAACTCAAGGCCGATTCTGGCATCGTTGACGAAGTCCTCGAAACGGGGAAGCGTGAGGCGCGCTTCGTCAGCGAAGGTAAAATGGAGCAAGTGCGCAAAGCAATCGGTGTTGTATAACTAAATATATGGAACCCCAGTTAGAAAACGGTCACATAGGCGGGCATGGAGATAATCGCGATACTGCTGCCGTTTCTAACGGGGCACGGCGCACGACTATCGTGAACCTCGGAAGTCATATCGGGAAGACCGTCAGCATTAGCGGCTGGGTTGATGTGAGGCGCGACCATGGGAAGCTCGTCTTTCTCGATATTCGCGACCGCTCGGGGAAGGTACAGGTGATTTGTCTTACGAATCATCCCGAGGCTCTTGCCGAGGGACAGAAGCTCAAACCAGAATGGGTCGTACAGGTCGAGGGAATCGTGAACGAACGTCCCGAGAAGATGCGCACCGAGGGGGTGAATGGAAATATCGAACTCGAAGCGACCACCATCACCGTTCTCGCACAGGCGCAGGAGTTGCCGTTCGAGAAGGATACCGAAGTCAATCTGGATACGTATCTCGACTATCTCCCGCTCACGCTCCGCGGCGAGAAGGCACGTGCGATCTTCAGAGTACAGGCGGAAATCACGAATGCTTATCGCGGATTCCTCGGTACGGAGGGCTTCACTGAATTCCAGGCGCCGAAGCTCATCGGCGACGACGCCGAGGGCGGCGCGAATGTCTTCTCGGTGCCGTACTTCAACGACAAGGTTGCTCACCTCGGTACCTCGCCGCAGTTCTACAAGCAGATCATGGTCGGCGTCCTTGAGCGCGTCTACGCTATCGGCAATGTCTACCGCGCTGAGAAACACTCCACCACCCGACACTTGAACGAATACACCTCGATGGATATGGAGATGGGCTTCATCAAGGACCACCGCGACCTGATGGAACTTGAGACGCGGCTCATGCACGCGATCATCGAACAATTGCGAATGAACTGCGAACAGGAATTCAAATTGCTCGGCGCGGTCTTGCCAGTCGCTCCCAAGATATTCCCGGTGTTGAAGTTACGCGAGGCGCTCGAACTTATCTATAAGGAGACCGGACGCGATAACCGCAACGAGCCCGATCTCGAACCCGAAGATGAGCGATGGCTCTCGGAGTGGGCGGCGAGAGAGAAGGGGAGCGATTTTATATTCATCACGCATTATCCGGTCGCCAAGCGTCCGATGTACACCTTCGAAGACCCCGATGACATCGGTTATACAAGAAGCTTTGACCTCCTCTTCCGCGGCGTCGAGATAACGACCGGCGGCCAGCGACGCCACGACTACGAGAACCTCATCGAGGGCATCAAGATGAAAGGACTCGACCCCGAAAAGTTCTCCTATTATCTGCAGGCCTTCAAATATGGCATGCCGCCGCACGGCGGGTGGGGGATGGGACTGGAACGCTTGACGCAGAAGATGCTCGGCCTCGCGAACGTGAAGGAGGCGACACTCTTCCCGCGCGATATCAACCGTATCGATACATTGCTTTCAAGCTCGCTAGCCGAAGAATAGATGGACACTACGCTTCCGAAAACCGGATTTTCAATAAAGACCGACTCCTATGAAGGTCCGTTCGAAGTGCTGCTCGACCTTATCGAGGCGCGCAAGCTTCTGGTGAACGACCTCGCGCTCGCGAGCATCACCGAGGACTACATAACGCATGTGCGGGCACAAGAAGCCTTTCCGGTCGAGGAGACCGCGAACTTCATCCAGATAGCGGCGACCCTGCTCCTCATCAAGTCGAAGTCGCTCATCCCCGACCTCGCGCTCTCCGAAGACGAGAACGCGGATGTCGAGGACCTCAAGCGCCGTCTCGAGGCGTACGAGAAGGTGCGCGAGGCCGCGCGCGAACTCTCACGCATCTTCGGGAAGCGCGTGATGGTGCCGGCGGGGGAGCGCCCGCCTGAAGTCGTCTTCGCTCCCTCCCGCGACCTCTCGGCCGCCGCGCTCGCCGAAGCGCTCGCGCGCGTGCTCTCCGCGCGCGAGGCGGTGGAGGAGCTCCCCGAGGCGCGCGTGAAGCCGCTCGTCACTATCGAAGAAATGATGGATAGGCTCGCGAAGCGCGTCCAGAGCGCGCTCACGCTCTCCTTTACAGAATTCTCAAAGGGCTCGAAGGAGCGCATTGAAGTCATCGTCTCCTTCCTCGCGCTGCTCGAGCTCGTGAAGCAGGGAGCCGTCGCCGCACAGCAGGACGACACTTATGGCGACATTCGCATCTCTCACGCCGCCGCTACCACCGTCCCCCGGTACGGCTAACTGATGACTGAAGAAAAAATAAAGCGTGATTGGTGGCAGAAGGGGAGGGCATTCGACCTCTGGTCTATTCCTCATTTTCTTTTTGGAATTCTCATGGCGATGGTGCCCCCGCTTGTGGGGATATCATTCCTCACGGCGCTCGCGCTCACTCTCATACTCGCGATGCTCTGGGAGATATACGAAAAGTTCGTCGACATTAAGGAAACGATTCAGAACAGCCTCCTCGATGTCATCCTGCCTGTCGTCGCCTTCACGCTGACCTCTTACATGCTGCGTATGTATCCGCTCCACCCTGACGACCTGTTGGTCATCGCAATCGCTGTGTTCGCAGTGTACGCATTCACCAATATTTCCGGCTGGTTCGCCTACCGCCGCCGAGATTTTTAAGGAGCAAAGCGACTATAAAAATCCAAGTGGGGTCGTGTACTCACGAGCCCCCGCCGCACCCGCGGCTTCATGCATTAACTGTTTTCAGACGGTTATTGATTTTATAGAATATGTAGTGTAATGTTTCAGTAGGTTGTCTATACGATAGGAGGGCTTGATGTCAGACAGGGAGGATGCGAAGACTCTGCCGGAAGCCTACCGGCTCATGGAGCTGCTGGAAAGAATTTCGTCCGGAGGCGGGCGAGTGCGCGTAGTAGTGATCGCCGGCACCGATGGCCTCAGACACGACTTGCTTGAAGCCTTGATGTCCGAAATGAGAAGGTCCGGTATGCCGCTCCTCAACGCTCTGGATGCCATCGACTTCCCGTATCTCGCCGAACCGCATATACAGAAGCTGAGGTCCCAGTTACCGAAGTTTAGGGGTGCCGACATCCACGCACCTCATCGCGGCTGTATCCGTGCCCAATGCGGGCCCAGATACGGCATCCCGCCCGTGCGTCGTGGACGCCGTAAATCCTAGATCAACCCTCGTCCAACTCCCCCCAAGCCAGGCACTGCGCCTGGCTTTTTTGTTCCCCAAGGATACACGTTGCCGAGGTGGGAGCAGACAGTTATGATGAGAGAATGCTTACGCCCCCTGCCGCCGCCCACGCCCTCCTCTTCGCCGCCGGCGAACCCCTCGAGAAAAAGCGGCTTGCGGCACTTCTCGATATCAAAGGTCCTGAATTGAAGCTGATGCTCAAGGCGCTCACCGAATCTCTCGAAGGGAGCGGCGTTACGCTTATCGAGACCGAGACCGAGGTCGAGCTGCGCACAGCCCCCGATGCCGCTCCGCTTGTGAAGAAGCTCCGCGAGAGCGAGCTCGCGCGCGACCTGGGGAAGGCGAGCCTTGAGACGCTCGCGGTCATCGCGTACCAGACGGGTGCAACACGCGGCGAGGTCGACTGGGTGCGCGGCGTCAACTCCTCCGCATCGCTCCGGACCCTTCTCATGCGCGGACTTATCGAGGGTAGGGAAGACGAGCGCGACAAGCGCCGCACCCGCTACAGCCTCACCACCGAGGCGCTCGCGCACCTGGGCCTCGCGAGCGCCGAGGAACTCCCGCGCTACGGCGAACTCGCCGCTGGAGCGCGAGCAGCCGTCAACGAGCAGACTGCTGAAGCGGCGACTGACGAATAAACCATATGGATTCTTCCGAGCTTCAGAAACTGGCCGAACATACGCGCTCGATGCGCGAAGCGGGCATCACACTGCTCCTCGCGTCGGGTCTCCTTGCCCTCTTTCTTTTCATACCACTCGCATTCCAAAGTACTCCGTCTCCGTCGGTGACGACAGTCGCATCGGCCACGCCGAATGCTTTCGCGCAAGTTCCCATCGAGGCAAAGGCGGCCCTCGTCTACGACCTTGTGACCGGAGAAACGTTATATGCGAAGAATGCCGATGCGCAGCTTCCTCTCGCTTCTCTGACCAAGTTGTTGAGCGTCTATGCCGCACTCGCAGTACTCTCGCCGGATACTCCCGTTGAGATCCCGGCAAGCGCGACCCTCCTTGAGGACGCGCATGTATTCAGAGCAGGCCAGACATTTGCCCTCGCCGACCTTGCCCGTCTTACACTCACCGCCTCGCTCAACGACGGCGCCGCCGCCATCGCGTACGCAACCGCCGCACGACAGAATCTCTCGCAGACCGAGATGCTCGCCGGCGCCGCGGCGGCGCTGAACCTCTCCCAAACCTATGCGGTGAACGGGAGCGGTCTTGACGTGAACGCGGCGATCTCGGGCGGCTATGGCTCCGCGCACGACCTCGCTATCCTCTCCGGAGCCCTGGTCGAACAAGCGCCGAGCATCGCCGAAGCGACGACGCAGAGTTCTGCGGAAGCCGTTTCGGCGGGCGGCACCGCATTTAAAGTCATGAACACGGACCCTATCGTCGCCACCATCCCGCGCCTGCTCTTGTCGAAGACCGGATACACCGACCTTGCGGGCGGCAATCTTGTCCTCGTCTTTGATGCGGGCGTCAATCACCCGATCGCGATTGTCGTGCTTGGTTCCTCGCAGAAAGCGCGCTTCACCGACGGCTCGGCGCTCGTATTCGCCACGCTCGCGCACTTCGCGGGCGTGGCTTCGCTCTGACGGATATGGTGACTTCAAGCATCATCAAGGTATTCATCCCGGCAACCGCCTCATTTGTCGTGGGCATCCTACTCGCACCGCTTCTGACCCACTACCTATACAAATACCGCGTGTGGAAGAAGGTGACAGGGAAGACAGCGCTCGACGGCACGCCGGCGGTCGAATTCGAGAAGCTCCGTATGACCGTCCATACCGGCACCGAGACGAAAACCCCGCGTATGGGGGGCGTTCTCATCTGGGCGAGTGCGACCATCGTCACCGTCGGGGTCTGGCTGCTCGCACGGTTCGTCCCTTCTCCACTCACCGAGAAGCTCGACTTCCTCAGCCGCAGCCAGACCTGGATACCGCTCTTCGCCCTGCTTGCCGGCGCGGGGATGGGCTTCGTGAACGACCTTCTGGACATTCATCCTTCCGGCGAGCGGGGCGTCCGGCTGCGCACCAGGCTTCTGTTCGTCACGCTCGTCTCTGCGTTCATCGGCTGGTGGTTCTACGCGAAGCTCGGCGTCGATTCGCTCGGCATACCGAGTGACGGCACTTTCACCCTCGGCGCCCTCATCATCCCACTCTTCGTCGTGATAACGCTCGGCCTCTATGCGGGCGGCGTCATCGACGGCATCGACGGGCTCGCAGGAGGCGTCTTCAGCACCGCCTTTATGGCGTATGCCGGCATCGCCTATTTCCAAAATCAGATAAACTTGGCGGCGTTCTCTGCGACCTTGACCGGCGCGATACTCGCTTTCCTCTGGTTCAACATACCGCCCGCGCGCTTCTGGATGACCGAAACAGGCACGATGGGCCTCACGATGACACTCGCCGTCATCGCTTTTATGACCGACACACCCGGCAGCGGCTACGGTGTCGCCGCGCTCCCCATCATCGCCTTCCCGCTCGTCGTTACCGTCCTCTCAAACATCATCCAAGTCGCCTCGAAGAAACTGCGCGGGAAAAAAGTGTTTCGCATTGCGCCCCTGCACCACCACTTTGAGGCCATCGGCTGGCCCGCGTACAAAGTCACAATGCGTTATTGGATCATCTCGATCGTCTGCGCCATTCTCGGTATGACCGTCGCGCTTCTGAAATAACTATGCGATTCGTCTCGGGTGACCGGATGTTCTTCCTCCTCCTGCTCGGCATCGTGCTCGCCGGCCTCGCCATCTTCTCTTCCGCCGCACTCGGCTTACTCGCCCGCGAGAGCAGTTCCATATCGAAGGACATCCTGCTTCAGGCGGGTCTCGGTCTCGGTCTCGGATTCCTTGCCCTATTCATCGCCCGGGCCGTCCCGCTTGCCATACTGAAACGTCTCGCTCCGTATATCTACGTCGCAACACTCCTCCTCACCGCTCTCGTCTTTATCCCCGGCTTCGGTCTGCGCGCGAACGGCGCGCTGCGCTGGATCGATGTCGGATTCACGACCATACAACCGGCGGAGTTCTTGAAAATCGGCTTCGTACTCGCGCTCGCCTGGTGGCTCACGCCGCGTGCACGACAACTCTCGAGCTATCGGCACGGATTGATACCCTTTGTGGGCATTCTCGCGATACCGACCGCGCTTCTTCTCGCCCAGCCGAATACCTCGACAACCGCGCTTCTCATCGCGACCGGTATGGTCATGTACTTCGCCGCGGGAGCGCCCTGGAGGGACTTCGGCATCCTGACAGTAATCGGAATCGTCGGACTCACGGCCATCATCCTCGTGCGGCCTTACGCGCTGGAGCGCATAAAGACATTTATCGACCCTTCCGCGAACGCGCTCACGAGCGGCTATCAGATCCAGCAATCGCTCATCGCTATCGGGAGCGGGGGACTCCTCGGCCGCGGGTTCGGGCAGAGCGTGGAGAAATTCAACTATCTGCCCGAACCCGACGGCGACTCCGTGTTCGCCGTCTTCGCCGAAGAGACGGGCTTCGTCGGTGCGACCATCCTGCTCCTCCTCTTCGTCGCGCTCGCGGCGCGCGGCATCGTGATAGCGGGAGACTCGCGCGACCTCTTCGGCGGTCTCGTCGCGCTCGGATTCTCCTTCATCATCATCCTGCAAGCATTTATCAATATGGGCGCGATGCTCGGCATCATCCCGCTTACCGGCCTACCCTTACCCTTCGTCTCCCACGGCGGGACGGCGCTTATGGCCACCCTCGTTATGTGCGGCCTTATCCTCAACGTTGCGGCTCATCGAAAAGTCTGAAAACTGATACAATCGAACTATGACTATCGTGTTTACCGGCGGGGGGACGGGCGGACACTTCTATCCCATCATTGCCATCGCCGAGGCGCTCCAGGACCTCGCCCGCGAAAAGCGATTCATCGCTCCCAACCTCTATTACCTCGCGCCCAATTCTTTCGACGAGAAGGCCCTCTTTGAGAACGGTATCTCCTACATCCGCACGCCGGCGGGGAAGATGCGCCGCTATACCTCGGTCCTCAACATTACCGATTCGTTCGTGACCCTGTTCGGGGTGTTCTGGGCGCTCGTCACCCTCTTCCGTCTCTATCCGGATGTCGTGATGAGCAAGGGTGGGTACGGGAGCGTGCCGACGGTGCTTGCCGCGCGGATTCTCGGCATCCCTGTCATCATCCACGAGTCTGACTCCAAGCCCGGCCGGGCGAATCTGCTCGCGGCCAAGTTCGCGCAAAAAATAGCTATCTCGTTCGAAAGCGCGGCGGCATTCTTCCCCGAGAAGGTGAGGGGCAGGATCGCCCGCACCGGCATCCCCATCCGTAAGGCGCTGATGCGCGTCGAGACCGAGGGCGCGCGGCAATATCTCGGACTCGAGCCGGGCGTGCCGACCATCCTCATTCTCGGCGGTTCCCAGGGCGCAATGAAGATAAACGAGGCGGTACTCTCGTCACTGCCGGAGCTTGTTGCGCTCGCCAACATCATCCACCAGACGGGTCAGCAGCATTTCAAGAACGTTGATTCAGTCTCGAAGGTGGCGCTTGCGAAGTCTCCGAACGCTTCTCGCTACCATCCCTTCAGTTATCTGGACGAGATGTCGCTGCAGCGTTCTGCAGGCGTCGCGGATCTCATCATCTCGCGCGCGGGCGCGAACTCCATCGCCGAGATAGGGCTCTGGAAGAAGCCGGCCATTCTTATACCGATACCCGAGGCCGTGAGCCACGACCAGCGCAGCAATGCGTATGCCTATGCGCATACTGGGGCCGCCATCGTGCTCGAAGAAGAGAATCTCGCGCCGCATCTCCTCGTCTCCGAGGTCGAACGTATCCTGAAGGACCCGGAACTCGGGAAGCGGATGGGTGCGTCTGCGGAGGGCTTCACCGACCCGGACGCCGCGCGCATCCTCGCGAATGAGCTCCTCCGGATAGCCCTGTCACACGAATCATGAACGTCGTTACTCGTTTCGCTCCCTCGCCGACCGGCTTATTACACGCCGGCAATTATCGCACCGCCGTATTCGCCTACCTCTTCGCGAAGCATGAGGGCGGGACATTCATCGTGCGCATAGAAGATACCGACCAAGCGCGTTCCAAGCCCGAATACGAGAAGCCCATATTCGAAGTGCTCGCGTGGCTGGAACTCTCGCCTGATAAAAAATATCGACAGAGCGAACATCGCCCGCGGCATCGCGAATTGCTCGAAAAACTCGTCGCCGTCGGCACGGCGTATGTCTCGAAGGAAATACCAAAGGCTCCAGGGGACAGGGAAGAGGTCATCCGCTTCAAGAATCCGGGCGGGACCGTCACGTTCACCGACGTCATCCGCGGCGATATAACGACCGATGTCACCGACCTTGGCGACTTCATCATCGCGCGCTCCTTCGACGAACCGGTCTTCCACTTTGCCGTCGTCGTGGATGACGCCGACGAGGGCGTCACGCACGTCATTCGCGGCGGAGACCATATCTCGAACACGGCGCGCCAAATCCTCATCCAACGCGCACTCGGCCTACCGCTGCCCTTGTACGCACACTTGCCGCTCATCCTCGACAGTACCCATAAGAAACTCTCGAAGCGCACCGGCGCCAAGGCGTTGACGACCTATCGTGACGAGGGAATTCTGCCCGAAGCGATGCTCAACTACATCGCCTTTCTCGGCTGGAACCCCGGCGATAACCGCGAATATATGTCGCGGGAAGAACTCACCGAAGCGTTCGACATTACGCGCGTACAGAAGGGAAGCGCCATCTTCGACGAGACAAAGCTCCGTTCGGTGAACCAATACTGGATGCGTCAACTTTCTGTTGATGAGTTCATCACGCACCTCGACCCGCAAGGCCGGATACCTAATGCTCGGCCCCAGAAAAAACAATTGGATACTGTCATGAAAGCCGTACCGCTTCTGAAGGGGCGCGCGCATACCTTCGGCGAGGCGCGCGAGATGCTCGCGGGCGAGCTTGCCTGCCTCTTTACCGAGCTAGCCCTCGACCGGAATCTGCTCTTGGCAAAGGAGCCCGCTGACCGCCCTGGAGTGACCAAAACGGCCCTAGAAAGCCTCTGTGAGGCCCTAAAAGCCCTTCCGGAGGGCGTTTCCGCCGAGGCGGTAAAAGAGGCCATTATGCCCCTGGCTGATGCCGAGGAGGCGAGAGGGAAGGGGGGCCGCGGCGCGATGCTCTGGCCCCTGCGCTACGCCCTTTCCGGCCAGGAGCGCTCGCCCGACCCCTTCACGCTTACCGCCATTCTCGGACCCGAGGAGGCGATTGCACGCGTGCAGAAGGCTATTGGTATACTAGAGGGATGAGCCGCGCGCGCATCGCACTTTTTTTATTCCTGAGCGCTTCCATCTTTTCTTTCGTACCCATCGTTCACGCGCAGTCGGCCGCCGACCTACAAGCCCAGATAGACGCGAACAACCAGCAGTTGGAAACGCTCAAGGCGGAGATTACCGCGTATCAGACTCAGCTCGACGCGATCGGCACGAAGAAAAGTACGCTTCAATCGACCGTCAATTCCCTCACGCTCTCGCAGAAACAGCTCGCGACGCAGATCAAGGTGACCCAGAACAAGATCGCTTCGGCGAATCTGCAGATACGGGAACTCACGCTCTCCATCGGCGATAAGGAGACGACAATTGCCGCGAATCAACAGGCGATCGCGAAGGCGCTCCGCGGTATCGCCGAAAACGAGGAATCGTCCCTCATTACCAAACTTATCTCTTCAGACTCGCTCGGAGAAGCCTGGCAGACGGTTGACGAGTCGATGCAGTTCAATCGCGCACTCGCGGACGATATCAAGGAGCTGCGCGCGGTGCGCACCGAGCTCGCCACGAACCGAGACCAGGTCTCGGCGCAGAAGGCGAAGCTCGTATCGCTTCAGAGCGACCTCACGCTCCAGAAACGTTCCGTCGATGCGAGTAAAGCGGCACAACAGCAGCTGCTCACTCAGACCAAGAATCAGGAGGCGAATTATCAGAAGCTCATCGCGCAGAAGCAAGCAGCCGAGAAGTCGTTCGAGCAGGAACTCCTCAACCTGCAGGGTCAGTTGAATCTCGTCGTACACCCGAATCTGCTGCCGAAGGTGGGGACGGGGATTCTCTCCTGGCCCTTCAGCAATTCGTATATGTTGAACTGCACACAACGGAAAAAAGCGTTCGGGAATCTCTTCTGCATCACGCAATATTTCGGCAACACGCCGTTCTCGACCGCCAATCCGCAGGTGTACAACAACCACGGCCACAACGCCATCGACATTTCCGCGCCGATCGGTACGGCGATCCGCGCCTCGCTCGCGGGCATCGTGCTCGCTACCGGTAATACCGACCTCTCGCGCGACGCGCAGGGTCGCCAGTGTTACTCATTCGGGAAATGGGTGATGCTTGTGCACGGCAACGGTATCAACACGATGTACGCACACCTTTCTGAAGTCGATGTATCAAAAGGGCAGTCGGTGGAGACCGGACAGGTACTCGGGCTCTCGGGTATGACCGGCTACGCCACGGGGCCGCATCTTCACTTCGGCGTTTACGCCACGGAGGGGACACAGATAATGTCGCTCGGCAAATTCAACGGAACGAAGAAGCCGGGTCCGTGCGCGAACGCATTGATGCCGGTAGCTTCGCTCGACGCGTACCTCAACCCGCTTTCGTATCTCTAGTGCGCCAGAGGAGAAGGGAGGCGTACGTGCGGTGCGGGGACCACTTTTCTGATATGGCGAGCAGGGAAGGGCGCGGAGCGTTCTTGGGCAGCTTATAGATAGCCTCCATCGCGCGGACGAGGCCGAGGTCGCCCGGCGAGAACACATCGCCGCGACCGAGCGCGAACATAAGGAACATCTCGACCGACCAGGGGCCGAGCCCCCATATCCGGAGCAGCTGCTCCGCGGCCTCCGCTTTCGAAACTCTTTTTAGCGAGAGCAGATTCAATGAATTATTTTTAACGGCTGTCGCAATTGACGTAAGCGTCTTGACCTTCGCTCCCGAGAGGCCAGCCTTACGCAAGGCTTCGGGACGCACTCTCAAAATCGATTCCGGTGACAACCGTCCGCCGCACGCCTTCTTCACACGGGAGAAGATGGCGTCAGCGGCCGCAAGACCGAGCTGCTGCGATACGACAGTTGACACAAGCGATTCAAATAATTGTGCGCGCGTCCGCTTCTTAGGGAGTTGCCCCGGTAGGGAAGAGTGGTGCGCTTTTGTTGCTCTATAAAAATGCGGGTCGACTCGTTTGAAATGTGTGAGCGCAGCGGCTTTTCTTGTCATGCCGAGATAGTAGCATCGGCCCCGGGTTGTTGTATAATGTTCCTACCATGCTACGAACCATCTTCTGGATACTCGTCCTCCTGCTCGCCCTATCCTTTTTCGGCATTTCGCTCCAGGCTATTGTCAACTCTCCTGCCGGCCAGGCGAACTTCGCTTATATTTCTAGTCTCCTCTCCCAACTCTGGCTCTGGGCCACGCAGTTATTATAAAAAGCCCTCTGGGCTGTGTGCGCAAAGCGATTGTGCGTACGCTCCTAGCTATTTACGCAAAAGATATATTGTGCGCATAGTTGAGAGGGACTCCCCCATGGAGAAAGACGCCCTCACGGACGTCTTTAACAATTCCCCGTTCCCTATTATTTCTTGAGCGCGATGATGATGACGTGGAAAAGACTTATAAAGGTACTCAGAAGCCCGGTCCAGAAGGCGTAGAGTTGAAGGCGTCCGGCCGATATTTTCTTACTCATGGGGAAGAGGATAGCACAGGCAAACGCGAGTTACGGAGACTATCCACTTCCCTCTTCCCTTTCAAAAATTAGCACTCGACGTTCGCGGTGATGTAGTCGTACGCCTCGTCGACCGAGTCGACGAGCGTGTAGAGCGTCATATCGTTCTTATCAATGGCCGCGTGCTCCCGGTAAATCGATTTTTCGATGAAGTCAAGCAACGGTTCCCAGAAGTCTTTGCCGTAGAGAACGATAGGCACCCTGCGGATCTTCTTGGTCTGGACGAGCGTCACGATTTCGAAGAATTCGTCGAGCGTACCGAAGCCGCCCGGAAAGTAGACATACACCTCGGAGGCGTAGGTCAACATCACCTTACGCACAAAGAAGTGGTCGAAGCCGAATTTCTCGGTGAGATACGGATTATAGGTCTGGACTTCCGGCAAATTGATATTGAGCCCGACCGAGGCGCCGCCGACCTCGAAGGCGCCCTTGTTCGCCGCCTGCATGATGCCCGAGCTGCCGCCGGTGACGACGGCAAAACCTTTTTTGGAAAGTCGCTTCGCCAATTCCTCAGCGTATGCATACGAGTCGTCCCCGAGCGTGGCTCGCGCGCTGCCGAAAAAGGATACGGCGAGACCGTGGCGGCGGATGATGTCGAAGCCCTCGACGAACTCCGACATGATCTTGAAAACGCGCCAGGATTCTATCTTCCGCGGCTTACAGACCAGGAGCGGACGGTCCTCGGGCATGGTTCGCCCTCCCTCATGGACCACTTGTGCCAGCCGCTCGGTAGTCTCGTGAAGTGGCGGGGCGACGGGAGCAGTATCGCGCGTAAGATCATCGTTCATACGATGAATTATACCAGGCTAAAGACCCTTGCAATTGGCGGCGGGCGCATAACCCGCCAGGTCCAGCCCCGCGAGATAGCCGAGCCAGAAGCTTACAGAGGACGCGAGGACGAGGATTCCCAGAATAAGGACGTCCCGCGGCACCTTCGCGACGAGACTTTTGCATTTTTCTCGCGCCTCTGTTATAGTCATCGGGTAACACTATACCACTATGGCATCAACCAAAGCCGGCGGCTCCGCGAAGAACCTCAACGATTCAAACCCGAAGTATCTCGGGGTGAAGCTCGCTGACGGCGCGAGTGCTCGTCCGGGCATGGTCATCGTCCGCCAGAGGGGGACCAAGATAGAAGCCGGCAAGAATGTCGGCGTCGGCCACGACCACACCCTCTTCGCGCTTGCGAACGGCACCGTCACCTACCGCACGCGCCGTAAGACGAACTTCACGGGCCGCATCGTCGCCAAGAAAGTCGCGGACGTCATCTAGTCACCGCTTCACCGCCAAAGCAAAAAAACGAGCGCGCTCCGGGCCGCTAGGCCAAGTCTTACCCTCGTTTTTCGCTCTGGCGGTTTCGCTTTTATTCCGCTTCAATCGTAATAGAAAACTTTCCGAAGGTTTCGCCGGCGGAGACCGGGATGTCGAAGGTGCCGAGCTCCTTGAGGGGTCTCTCGAGCGTGATGGCGTCTTCGGGCAGGTCAATATGCGCCTGCTCCTTCGCCGCCGCGCGTATCTCCGGCTTCCCTACTGCGTCGTAAAGGTGGCTCTTCTCATTCGCCTTTACCCTGATAACGATGCGCGCTTCGGCGAGCGCGGCGATATTCTGTGCGAGGAGCGCGGTGTCGAGCGCGGCGCGGTCCCCTACCTGTTTACGGCGCAGCTCGGCCTCCTGCTTCGCGGCGGGCGTCGCGGCCACCGCGAGCCTCTTCGGGATGAGGAAGTTGAGCGCATAGCCGTCGGCCGCCACGACCTCCGCATGCGCGCGCCCCAGCCCCTTCACGTCTTTCATCAATATAACTTTCATATTTTCATCTTACCGTATCTCATGCTCACAGTCAAAAAACGATTGTTCCTTATGTTGGCCTATAGGTTTTGATAAGGAACATCTAGCTGAACGGAGCAGGTTTGAGGCGAAAGTGTTCTCGCAGCCCCCTATCGGACTCAAGAGCTTCAGCAACGAAAACACGTACCTCACCCACACCACTCTTAAGATGTGTGCGCACGAGCGAAATAAATTCGTCGCACGGATATGGATGCACCCACACGCTGTCTTGAATCCTGATGAAACCCGCGCCGTCGAGTAACCGCCTAAGCTGATTACGTGTACGGCGCCGTTTCTCACTGATATCGAAAATGAGCACACGCCACTTCCCATCCCAAAATGCCTGTTCAGGTATGGCATATTCTCCAAATTCAATTTTATTCATCATTTCTTGCCCCTTTTTGGTAATCTGAATGCGGCGTTTCCCGCGTTCTCCAGATACCGTTACAAGACCTTCCTCTTCAAGCCTGTTCACCCCTTGTCGGATACGCTGATAGAGCTGGGCACGATTCTTTGCTGGACGATCCAACTCTTTTAAAAGCCTAACTATTTTCGGTGCGACAAGCGCAACACTGATTACACCCGCAACAGCAAATGAACGCAGAAGTAAATTCTTCATCGGAACCCTTTTTTGCTTGTGCATTTTTACCGTTCTCATTATTCCTTAATATAGCCTATAGGTTTTCATAAGGAATATGGGAGTTGTGGAGATTTTATTGTTTGTTCTGTTTATCGAAGTAAAACAAAAAGCCGCGTGGGTTCTGAGTCGCACTCTACGTCGCGAGGCGCTTGCGGCGGAACAGCCACTTCCCGCATTCGACCGCGGCGATGTTGAGCATACCGACGGCTACGACACCGAAAAGCCAGAGGGGCGACAACGCGACGGTATCAAATATAGATTGTAGGAACGGAACAT
>Ga0082335_1005881_pt1 | contig 16461 bp, 19 predicted proteins | sample Subgrocontami58m_FD_72375 | JGI IMG/M metagenome (GOLD analysis project Ga0082335, IMG submission 72375) | Subsurface groundwater microbial communities from S. Glens Falls, New York, USA - GMW37 contaminated, 5.8 m (SPADES assembly) (version 2) ... | reverse complement strand
AGCATTCCTGGCAGTTTCCGCAGGGCGGCATCAAGCACGGTGAAACGCCGGCGCAGGCGATGTACCGCGAGCTGGGCGAGGAAATCGGGCTCCAGCCTTCCCACGTCAGAATCCTCGGTCGTACCAGGAACTGGTTGCGCTACGACGTGCCGCCGCAATGGCTCAAGCGCGAGTGGCGCGGCAATTACAGGGGTCAGAAGCAGATCTGGTTTCTGTTGCGGCTGGTCGGCCGCGACAGCGACGTGTCCCTGCGTGCCTGCGAGCATCCGGAGTTCGATGCGTGGCGCTGGAACGACTACTGGGTTCCGCTGGATTCGGTCATTGAATTCAAGCGGGAGGTATATCAGCAGGCGCTCACGGAACTGGCGCGCTTCCTGAACCGGGATCGGAGGCGTCAGCGCACTGTCAACTCGGATCCGGTACGCTGATTCTGCCGGGTTCCAACGCGGTGCAGGGTATGCGGTGGATACGCCCGGCGGCACCGGAATTCGCGGACATCTCGTCCGGAAATTGTTCCGCAGCGTTTTCGTAGTGGGGATCGATCATGGGTCGCGACTACCAGCCGCTTCTACATCGTCCGCTCGCAAGCGGGGCGCATTTTCAGAATCCCTCCTACCCGAGCGGGCGGGTGCGGCTCGATACGCCGGCGCTGGCGGTAATGACCGACTTTCGCCAGGTGGCCGCCGCGACCATCGATCCCGATGCACCGCTCGACGCGGCGAATCGATTCATGATCCGGCGCGGCGTGCGACTGCTGCTCGTCACCGATGACCGGCGCGAGATTCTCGGCCTCATCACTGCGACTGACATCCTGGGTGAACGCCCCGTGAAGTTCGCGATCGACAGGGGCGTCAAGCGGCAGGACATCCTGGTGCGCGACATCATGACGCCGCGCGAGCGGCTTGAAGCGTTGTGGTACGCCGACCTGGCCACGGCGGAAGTGGGCCACATCGTGGCAACGCTGAAGGCGGTCGGCAGGCAGCACGCGCTGGTAGCCGAATCCGCCGACGGCGGCACCCGCGAAATGGTCCGCGGCGTATTCTCGCTGTCGCAGATTGCAAGGCAGCTCGGAATTCAACTGGCGTGGACCGAGGTCGCGCGCACTTTCGGTGAAATCGAGGCCGTGCTGGGCCGTTGATCGCTGCGCCTCCGATTCCTAAGATCATCCGCATCGGAGTGTGACGGCGCATGCATACAGTCGTGCGGGCGCGTCCTATCTTGCAGTTCGATGCAGCCGCCGCTCTTGACGATGGCCCTATAATTATATTAAAGTAAGTCTATGAATTAGAGGGCGTCTAATTCTCCCACAGCCACACATCAAGGAGGTTGCTATGCAACTCAAAGGAACGAAAACCCATCAAAACCTGAAGGACGCATTTGCGGGCGAATCCCAGGCCAACCGTCGTTACCTGTACTTCGCGAACAAGGCGGACGTCGAAGGACAGAACGACGTCGCCGCGCTATTTCGTTCGACCGCCGAGGGTGAAACGGGGCATGCGCACGGTCACCTGGATTACCTCGCTCTAGTCGGCGACCCTGCCACCGATCTGCCGATCGGAGCGAGCCGGCAGAACCTGAAGGCCGCGGTTGCCGGGGAAACGCACGAGTACACAGACATGTACCCTGGCATGGCCAAGGCCGCTCGGCAGGAAGGTTTCACCGAGATCGCGGACTGGTTCGAAACGCTGGCGAAGGCCGAGCGCTCGCATGCGAATCGCTTCCAGAAGGCACTCGACCAGCTGGCCGACTGACCAAGAGGTATTGAGGCGGCGGGGAGCGGGGCGCAGGCCGTCCGGCTCCTCCCTGCCTTGGGCTTCTCCGACCAAATACGGGCACGGCAATGACAGTGCGCGAAGGCAATCTCGAAGCACCGACCCGGCACCCGCTCGAGTGGCGGACACCGGATTTCCACGATGAGGGCAAGCTCATCGTGGAGCTCGAGCGCATATTCGAGATCTGCCACGGCTGCCGCCGCTGCGTGAGCCTGTGCACCGCCTTTCCGCGCCTGTTCGACCTGATCGACGAAGGCAAGACGGGCGAGATCGACGGCGTCGAGAAGACGCGCTTCCGGGAAGTCGTCGACCAGTGCTACCTGTGCGACATGTGCTACGTGACGAAATGTCCCTACGTGCCACCGCACCCCTGGAACGTCGACTTTCCGCATCTCATGCTGCGCGCCAAGGCGGTGAAGTTCAGGAAGGGCGAGGTCAGGTTTCGCGACAGGCTGCTGTCCTCGACCGACGCGGTCGGCAAGCTCGCCGCGATCCCGGTCCTGGCGCAGGTCGTGAACGCGGTCAACCGCAACGGCGCCGCCCGCACGCTCATGGAGAAAGCCATCGGCGTCCACAGGGAGCGGGTACTTCCGCCTTACAGTCCCGGAAGATTCCGTTCCGGCGCGGCCGCCTCGGGCGCGCATCCGGTGCGCGATGGCGAACGCACTCCCGGAAAGGTGGCCGTGTTCGCCACCTGCTACGTCAACTACAACGAACCGGGCATCGGCGAGGACCTGCTGAAGATCCTGGAGCACAACGAAATTCCGTTCGTCCTCGCGCAGAAGGAGGCGTGCTGTGGCATGCCGAAGCTGGAGCTGGGCGATCTGGAGAGCGTCGCGAGACTCAAGGAAGTGAATATCCCGGTGCTGGCGAAGCTGGCGGCGGACGGTTATGCAATTCTCACTGCGGTTCCCTCCTGCACGCTGATGTACAAGCAGGAATTGCCGTTGATGTTCCCGGAGGACGCGGACGTAAGGGCCGTCGCCGCGGCGATGTTCGATCCGTTCGAGTATTTCGCGCTTCGAATGCGCGACGGACTCCTGAAGACCGGATTCAAGAACCCCCTCGGGAAGGTGTCCTATCACATCCCCTGCCACCTTCGCGTTCAGAAGATCGGCCAGAGGACCCGCGAGATGCTGCAGATGGTCCCCGGTACGACGGTCAATACCGTCGAGCGCTGCTCGGGACACGACGGGACCTGGGGCGTCAAGTCGGAGTATTTCGAGAACTCGATGAAGATAGGCAAGCCGGTGTTCCAGCAGATGAGCTCCGGCGAACCCGATTACATCAGTTCGGACTGCGCCATCGCCGGCCGGCATATCCAGCAGGGCATGGGCGCGCACGGATCCGTCAGGGAACATCCCCTCACGCTGCTGCGCATCGCATATGGATTGTGAGGACGCGCGCCGCGCGTCAGAGGTCTGGAAGATGGCCAGAATAGAACGCGAGAACCTGCTCACGCTCGAAGCCTACGCACGCGAGCGGAAGGATTTCCGCTCCCGCGTGATCGAGCACAAGAAGCATCGAACGGTGCAGTTGGGCGACAGCGTCACGCTGATTTTCGAGGATGAGCTCACCATCCGCTATCAGGTCCAGGAAATGCTCCGAGTCGAGCGCATCTTCGAGGAGGAAGGCATCCGGGACGAGCTCGACACGTACAATCCGCTGATTCCGGACGGCCGCAATTTCAAGGCGACGATGATGCTCGAGTTTCCGGAGCCGGACGAGCGGCAGCGGCGGCTGGCGAAGCTGATCGGGATAGAGGACAAGGTGTGGATGCAGGTCGAGGACTGCGAACGCGTCTGGGCGATCGCCGACGAGGATCTCGAGCGCGAGAACGAGCAGAAAACCTCGGCCGTGCACTTTCTGCGCTTTGAATTGACCGACGCGATGGCTCAGGCGCTGAAGCGCGGGCTCGGGCTCTCGATCGGGATCGACCACCCGGAGTATCAGGCGAGCCTGAGCGTGACGGCGCCCGTGCGCGCCTCCCTTGCGCATGACCTCGCGTGAGCGGATGCGCGGCCTGCTACTGCTGCTCGCGCTGATACCGCTCGCCGCGTCGGCTCAACCGTTCCCGCGCTACGGGGATCCCGCGCAGGATGCCGGTGAGCAATCGGCCGAGGAGCGCAATCTGCAGATGCCGCCCTTTCCCAAGGAGGAGGATCTGGTCAGGGTGAGCCTCAATGTACCCTGGAGCTTCGAGTATTTCGTCGATCTCCGGTCGGTCGGCGTCGGTGCCGACGGTGTCGTCCGCTACGTGCTCGTCGCTCGATCCTCGGCCGGCGCCACCAACGTCGAATTCGAGGGCATCCGGTGCAAGGATCGCTCGCGCAAGTTGTATGCCCTGGGCCGCGCCGATCGCACCTGGGTGGCGGCGCGTAACCCGCGCTGGACACCGATCTCGGACCTCCCGGTGAACATGATCGAGGCCGTCCTGCACGATTCCTATTTCTGTCCGTTCCGCACGATCGTGCGCGACGCCGATGATGCGCGCAAGGTGCTCAAGTCGGGCGGCAATCCGCGCGCGGAACTGCCGCGCTGATTCACTCCTCGTTCGGCACGGCCGGAATCAAACGGCGTGCGTCCTTCTTGGACCCATTGATCTCGCTATTTTGAGAAGTTGCGAAGTTGCAACTTCTCAAAATAGCGAGACATTGACAACCCCAAAATCTTCCTCGGTTCTGTCAACACCGTAGTGATTGGAAGCTAGAGCAGCACGAGATTATCCCGGTGGATGAGCTCGGGCTCGTCGACGTAGCCGAGCACCGGCTCGATGTCGCTCGAGGGGCGGCCCGCGATGCGCCGCGTCTCCTGGGCGCTGTAGTTGGCCAGCCCGCGGGCGATTTCCTCGCCGTCCGGACCGACGCACGCGACCACCGCACCGCGCTCGAATTCGCCCTCCACCCCCTTGATGCCGATCGGAAGCAGGCTCTTGCCGCCGGAACGCAATGCCCGCACCGCGCCGACGTCGATCGCGAGACGGCCGGAAACCTGCACATGGTCCGCGAGCCATTGCTTGCGGGCGGCAAGCGGCGTGGTCGCGGCGACCAGCAGGGTGCCGATGCGCTCGCCAGCGGACAGCCTGAGCAGCACGTCGGGTTCGTGTCCGGAGGCGATCACCGTGTTCGCTCCGCTGCGCGCCGCGCGCTTGGCGGCGAGCACCTTGGTGAGCATGCCGCCCTTGGCGATCGCCGACCCGGCGCTGCCCGCCATGTCCTCCAGCGCCGGGTCGCCCGCCCTGGCCTCGTGGACCAGCGTTGCTCCCGGGTTCCTGCGCGGGTCGGAGGTGTAGAGGCCCGCCTGATCGGTGAGTATCACGAGGCAGTCGGCCTCGATCAGGTTGGTGACCAGCGCGCCGAGCGTATCGTTGTCGCCGAACTTGATTTCATCCGTGACGACGGTGTCGTTCTCGTTGATGATCGGTATGACGCCCAGTCCGAGCAGCGTGACCAGCGTCGACCGGGCGTTCAGATAGCGCTGGCGGTCGGCGAGGTCGGCGTGCGTGAGCAATACCTGTGCCGTATGCAGGCCGTGCTCGCGGAAGCAGGTCTCGTAGACCTGCACCATCCCCATCTGTCCGACCGCGGCCGCGGCCTGCAACTGGTGCATGTGGTGGGGCCGCGTCTTCCAGCCGAGCCGCTGTAGGCCTTCGGCGATCGCGCCGCTCGAGACCAGGACGACCTGCTTGCCGGAGGCCTGCAGGTGCGCGATCTGCTGCGCCCACCGGGCGATGGCCGCCACGTCCAGCCCCTCGCCGCGGTTGGTGACGAGCGTGCTGCCGACCTTGACGACGAAGCGTCTTGCGTCTTTCACCGGACCTCCTCCGCCTGAAGGGATTCCAGGTGCGTCATGATCGCGCCGGCCAGCGCCTTGCAGCCTTCCCCGGTGATTGCGGATATGAGGAAGCTGCGCCCGCGCCAGCGCAGTGCCTTCAGGAACCGGGCCGCGACGACGTCGCATTCCCCGGGGGGCAGCAGGTCGATCTTGTTCAGCACCAGCCAGCGCGGCTTGCGATAGAGGGACTCATCGTACTTCTTGAGCTCGGAGACGATCGCGCGAGCGTCCCGGACAGGGTCGGCCTCCGGATCGAGAGGCGCGAGGTCGACCAGGTGCAGCAGCAGGCGCGTGCGGGCAAGGTGGCGCAGGAACTGGTGGCCGAGACCGGCGCCCTCCGCGGCGCCTTCGATCAATCCCGGAATGTCGGCGATGACGAAGCTCCTGTCGGCCCCGACGCGAACCACCCCCAGGTACGGCTGCAGCGTCGTGAACGGATAGTCCGCCACTTTCGGACGCGCACTGGACACGGAGCGGATGAACGTCGACTTCCCCGCGTTCGGCAGTCCCAGCAGGCCGACATCGGCCAGGACCTTGAGCTCGAGCGCCATCTTGCGGCTCTCGCCGGCCTCGCCCGGGGTCGCCTTGCGCGGGGCACGGTTGATGCTCGACTTGAAATTGACGTTGCCCATGCCGCCGCGGCCGCCGCGCGCGAGCAGCGCCTTGTGCCCCTGGTGGTCGAGGTCGGCGACAAGCGCACCCGTCTCGGCGTCGGTGATCACCGTGCCCACGGGCATGCGCAGGACGATGTCCTCGGCGCCCTTGCCGTTGCACTGCTTGCCCCTCCCGCCTTCGCCGTTCCTGGCACGGTGGATCCGGGCGAAGCGGTAATCGATGAGCGTATTGATGTTCCTGTCTGCGACCGCGTAGACGCTGCCGCCGCGGCCCCCGTCGCCGCCGTCAGGCCCGCCGCGCGGAATGTATTTTTCGCGCCTGAAGCTGACCGCGCCATTGCCGCCCTTGCCGGCATGGATCTCGATTTTCGCTTCGTCGATGAACTTCATGGGCGGTAATGGATATTCCAGGCCTACAAATAAAAAAGCCCTACCGCGAGGATAGGGCTTTTCTGTCCTCGCTCGGTCTATGCCGGAACGATGCTCACGGTGTTCCTGTTGTCCGGCCCCTTGACGCCGAACTCGACCTTTCCGGTCACCTTGGCAAACAGCGTATGGTCCCTGCCGATTCCGACGTTGTCTCCCGGGTGTACCTTGGTCCCGCGCTGGCGCACGATGATGCTCCCCGCGGACACGAGCTGCCCGCCGAAGCGTTTGACCCCGAGGCGTTTCGCTTGCGAGTCGCGTCCATTGCGCGAGCTGCCGCCTGCTTTCTTGTGTGCCATGATCCCGGCTCCTTATCCTGAAATGCCCGTAATTTCGAGTTCGGTGTACCCCTGCCGGTGTCCCTGGTGCTTCTCGTAGTGCTTGCGGCGGCGGTGTTTGTAGATCCGGACCTTGTCCCCCAGCCCGTGGGCGAGGACCTTGGCAGTGACCGAGGCGCCGGGTACGAGAGGAGCACCGACTTTCATGTCCTCGCCGGCGCCGATTGCGAGCACCTGGTCGAGACGGACCTCGCTGCCCACGTCCGCGGCGAGCTTTTCCACTTTCAGTTTTTCGCCGGCAGCGACGCGGTATTGCTTGCCGCCCGTCTTGATGATCGCGTACATGTTGCGCTCCGAGGCGTTCTCGAAAACCCAAAATTATACATGCCCTTAGGCTGCGCGGTCAAAAGGTTTCGTGCTATCCTTCGCCCGCTCCGCCGCTTGGGTGGCATTCCACCAACCGCTGTGATCATACCGTGCAACTCGACTCCGTCCGTTCCCTGATCGACGCCGACATGCAAGCCGTCGACGCGCTCATCCGGCGCCGGCTGGACTCGGATGTCGTGCTGATCCGCCAGATCGCCGAGTACATCATCGGCGGCGGGGGCAAGCGCCTGCGACCGGCGCTGGTGCTGCTCGCCGCGGGCGCTCTCGGCTACCAGGGCGCCCACCACCACGAGCTTGCGGCCGTGGTGGAGTTCATCCACACGGCGACGCTCCTGCACGACGACGTGGTCGACGAATCCGACCTGCGGCGCGGCCGCAAGACCGCGAACGCCGAATTCGGTGACGCCGCCAGCGTGCTGGTCGGCGATTTCCTGTACTCGCGCGCCTTCCAGATGATGGTCGGCGTGCAGAGCATGCGCGTGATGCAGGTGCTGGCCGATGCCACCAACACCATCGCGGAAGGCGAGGTCCTCCAGCTCCTCAACGCGCATAACGCGTCGATCGACGAGCGCGTCTACCTCGACGTCGTGCGCCGCAAGACCGCCAAGCTCTTCGAGGCGGCGGCACAGCTCGGAGCCGTGCTGGGGAAGGCCGATGCGGCGCTGGAGGAGGGCCTTGCGACATACGGCCGGCATCTGGGAACGGCGTTCCAGCTCATCGACGACGTCCTGGATTACTCGGGAGACGCCGCCGAGACCGGCAAGAACATCGGCGACGACTTGAACGAGGGCAAGCCCACGCTGCCGCTCATACGGGTGATCCAGCGGGGATCGGCCGAGGATGCGGCGCTGGTGAGGCGCGCGATCGAGGAAGGCGGGCGCGAAGGCTTCGAGTCGGTGCTCGAGGCGATACGCCATACCGACGCGCTCGCCTACGCCCGCGAAAAGGCGGAGCAGGAGGTGCGGCTTGCCTGCGAAGCGCTCTCCCCGCTGGCGAATTCAAAACACAAGCAATCTTTGCTAGAATTGGCACGTTTTGCGGTCGAGCGCAGTTATTGAACTTTCCCGCGGGTTCGGAATTCCCGGTGCGCTCGAACCTGTCGCGTCACTTCCCGCCCGGTTCGGGGTGTAGCTCAGCCTGGTAGAGTACTGCGTTCGGGACGCAGGAGTCGCTGGTTCGAATCCAGTCACCCCGACCATCATTCGCTTCGTGCGGTTTTGCACCGCAACAGCCGGCGCTTCCGCCGCATCGTGGGCGCCCGCGCTGCAGCGCGCCCTTGCGATGGCGTATTGGTGAGAACGCTTGACATTCCACTTTTTCCGCGCCACATTCACGCCGTGCGCAGCAGTTGGATCGGCAGTCCGTAGGACCTCGACGGGAAGAAGGGCTCTAAGAAGGCCCATGTCGTGAATAGGAGGACGGCGATGAAGTGCCTGTATTACCTCGCGCCCACGCTCGACAGCACGCATCAGGTCTCCGATGACCTGCATGCGGCCGGCGTCAGCGACTTCTTCCTTCACGTCGTCGCCAAGGATGAATCCGGGCTGTCGCAGCAGCACATACACTCCAGCAATTACCTGGAAACCCTGGATATCGTCCGCCACGGCTTCATCGGTGCCGGTGTCGGCTGCATCGGCGGACTGGTCGGCGCCGCGCTGCTGATGATGTTCGAGCCTTTCGGACCCGGCGTCCCGAACTTCGTCTATCTGGCGATCGTGGCCGTGGCCACGATGTTCGGCGCCTGGGAAGGCGGCCTGACGGGCATTGGAACCGAGAACAGGAAGCTCCGCAGGTTTCACGACGACATCGAGGCGGGCAAGTTCCTGATCCTGATCTATGCCCGGAAGGAACAGGAGGAGGCGGTCACGACAATGATGCGCGCGCGCCATCCCGAGGCGAAACTCGTCGCCGTCGACAGGCACTTCATCAATCCGTTCGGCTCCGTGAAACCGGAGACGCAGAATTCCTAGTGGGCTTTCACCGAAGCAAGTCTACGAGTCGGCGGGGATCGATACGGCGGTTGCGTTGCGTTTGAAGGAAAGTGGATCTTGGTTATAGCGTTTGACGAGCAGTTCAATTCTCTGCCTGGCTTCGCGCACATCGCGGAACGATCCGCCTCGAATCACCCGCTCGCCGACGAGCGCGTACCGGCGCTCTCTCACCTTGATGCACGACGCATCGGGCGGCATGAAATGCAGGCAAGCGAACTACAAGAGGACAAGGCATGCCGATAGTCGTGGTTTTGATCGTGTTGGTCGTCGGATCGGTGCTCTTCCACGTGCTGAGCCCTTGGTGGTTCACGCCGATCGCCTCCAACTGGCAGGCGATGGACGACACCGTAAACATAACCTTCTGGATCACGGGGATCGTCTTTGTCGCCGTCAACCTGTTCATGGCCTATGCCATCGTCCGCTACCGGTACCGGAAGGGGCAGCGCGCCAAGTACGAACCCGAGAACAAGAAGCTGGAGTGGTGGCTGACCGGCGTGACCACGGTGGGCGTCGTCGCCATGTTGACGCCGGGCTTGTTCGTCTGGGCCAAGTTCGTCGACGTTCCGAAGGATGCCACGGTGGTCGAGGCCGTCGGCCAGCAGTGGAACTGGAGCTACCGTTTCCCGGGAAAGGACGGTCTCCTGGGCACTACCAGTGCCAGGCTCGTCACCGTCGAGAATCCGTTCGGGATCGACCCGAACGATCCCAGGGGACGCGACGACGTCCTGATTTCCAGCCCGGAGCTGCATCTGCCGATCGGCAAGCCGGTCAAGCTGCTGCTGCGGTCCAAGGATGTCCTGCACGATTTCACCGTGCCGCAGTTCCGGGTGAAGATGGACCTGGTGCCGGGTCTGGTCACCTACCTTTGGTTCACCCCGACGAAGGCCGGGACATACGACGTCCTCTGCGAAGAGTTGTGCGGCGTGGCGCATTTCGCCATGCGCGGCCGCGTCGTGGTGGACGAGGAGCGCGCGTTCCAGGCGTGGTACGCCGGCCAGCCGACGTATGCGCAAACGGCTTCCCAGGGCGCCGGCGACGTCGCAGCGGGCCAAGCGGCCTACGCGACGTGTGCGGCCTGTCATGGTGCGAAGGGGGAGGGCAATACGTCCCTCAATGCTCCGAAACTGGCCGGGCAGGCGGGCTGGTATCTGGAAAAGCAATTGAGGAATTTCAAGCATTCGGTCCGCGGCGCGCATGATCAGGATGTGTTCGGCAAACAGATGGTCGCGATGGCAGCGCCGCTGGACGACACCGCAATGAGGAATCTCACGGCCTATGTCGCGACGCTGCCGGATGCGCGTGCGCCGGCGACCGTGGCGGGAAACGCCGCCAGGGGCAAGGCGCTCTATGCGACCTGCGCCGAGTGTCACGGCCACGCGGGCGAGGGCGTCTGGTCGACGCACGCGCCCCGGCTGTCGCACATGAGCGACTGGTACATGGCGAGGCAATTGCAGAATTACAGGAAGGGCATTCGCGGCGGTCACCCGCAGGACTTTTCGGGGGCGCAAATGGTGTTCATGGCGAAGATTCTCTCCAACGACCAGGCGACCAACGATCTGCTTGCCTACGTCAATACCCTGGAAGGATCGAACCGCCCGGACGACCGCCAGTCCCGAACCGCAGCGATCGGCATGAAACGGTAAGCAGGAGGGTGAACTGATGGAGTACGTTGCAATCGCCGACCGGGACGTGCATCTGCACGACCCGCAGACGTTCGTCACGAAGTACATCTGGAGCCAGGACCACAAGGTCATCGCGATCCAGTACTCCCTGACCGCGATCGCGGTGGGCCTGGTCGCGCTGGTGCTGTCCGGGATCATGCGGCTGCAGCTGGGATTCCCGGATACCTTCTCCTTCATCAGTCCCAGCAACTACCTTCAGTTCATCACCATGCACGGGATGATCATGGTCATCTACCTGCTCACGGCACTCTTCCTGGGCGGGTTCGGCAATTACCTGATCCCGCTGATGGTCGGCGCCCGGGACATGGTCTTCCCCTACATGAACATGCTGAGCTACTGGGTCTACCTGCTGGCCGTGCTGGTGCTGATGGCGAGCTTCTTCGTGCCCGGCGGTCCCACCGGCGCCGGCTGGACCTTGTACCCGCCCCAGGCCATCCTCCCCGGCACGTCGGGAGCGGGCTGGGGCATCGTCCTCATGCTGGTCTCGCTGGGCATCTTCATCGTCGCCTTCACCATGGGCGGGTTGAACTACGTGACCACCATCCTGCAGGCCCGCTGCCGCGGGATGACGCTGCTGCGCATGCCCCTGTCGGTGTGGGGCATCTTCATGGCGACCATTCTCGGCCTGCTGGCCTTTCCAGCCCTGCTGGTCAGCGCCATCATGATGACCCTGGACAGCCTCCTCGGCACCAGCTTCTTCATGCCCGCGCTCGTCTCGATGGGAAAGAACGTCGCGCACGAAGGCGGCAGTCCAGTGCTGTTCCAGCACCTGTTCTGGTTCTTCGGTCACCCGGAGGTCTACATCGTCGCGCTGCCCGCCTTCGGCATCGTCTCCGATCTGCTGAGCGTTCACGCCCGGAAGAACATATTCGGCTATCGAATGATGGTCTGGGCGATTCTCGCCATCGGCTGCCTGAGCTTCGTGGTGTGGGCGCACCACATGTACGTCAGCGGCATGAACCCGTACTTCGGCTTCTTCTTCGCCACCACGACCCTCATCATCGCGGTGCCCACGGCGATCAAGGTCTACAATTGGGTGCTGACCCTGTGGCACGGGAACATCCATCTTCGGGTTCCGATGCTGTTCGCGATCGGGTTCATCTTCACGTTCATCCACGGCGGATTGACGGGACTGTTCCTCGGCAACGTGACCGTGGACCTGCCTCTTTCCGACACGTACTTCGTCGTTGCGCACTTCCACATGGTCATGGGCGTGTCGCCGATCCTCGTCGTCTTCGGAGCCATCTACCACTGGTTCCCGAAGATCACCGGACGGATGTGGAACGAGACCCTCGGCAAGGTCCATTTCTGGGCCACGTTCCTCGGCACCTATGCGGTCTACCTGCCGATGCACTATCTGGGCATCCTGGGCGTGCCACGCCGCTATTTCGCCCTCGGCGACACCGCCTTCATTCCGGCGTCGGTCCACGAGGTGAACATGAGCATCACCATCGCCGCCCTGATCGTCGCCGCCGCCCAGCTCGTATTCCTGTACAACGTGGTGTGGAGCCTGTTCAAGGGCGCGAAGGCCGAGAGCAATCCCTGGGGGGCCACCACGCTGGAATGGCAAACGCCGGATACGCCACCCAAGCACGGCAACTGGGGCCATCACCTGCCCGCGGTGTACCGCTGGGCATACGACTACAGCGTGCCGGGCGCAAAGGACGACTTCATCCCGCAGAATGAGCCGGCCGGCGCAGCGACAGGCGCCGGGCACGAGCACGGGAGCAAGGCGTGAGCGTGGTCATCATGTTCGCGCTCGTCGGCGCGGGCATCGCGGGATGGTGGTTGTTCGCCCGACAGCTGACGGCGAAGCCCTGGGAGCAGAAGCAGGGCGGGACCGACAACGATTTCGGCGGCGCGACTCTCGCGATCGCGCCGGCCAGGGTCGGCCTGTGGCTGTTTCTCGCGGTGGTCACGTCGTTCTTCGGGCTGTTGATTTCCGCCTACGGGATGCGGATGGAGCTGGCGGACTGGCGGCCGCTTTCGGTGCCGGACCTGCTGTGGGTCAACACGGTCATGCTGGTCCTGAGCAGTGCCGCGTTTCAGTGGACCAAGCGGGCTGCGCGAAGAGGCGACGCGGACAGCTTGAAATCCGGGCTGATCGCCTCGGGCGTGTTCGCGTTCGCGTTTCTCGCCGGCCAGCTGCTGGTGTGGCGGCAATTGAACGCCTCCGAACAGTTCCCGGCGGGCAGCATCGCCATTGCCTTCTTCTACCTGCTGACCGGGATACACGGACTGCACCTGCTGGGAGGCCTGGTCGCCTGGGGCAGGACGACCGCGAGAATCTGGCGCGCCGGCACCAAGCCGGGCGAGGTGCGCGCGAGCATCGAGCTGTGCACCGTCTACTGGCATTTCCTGCTTGTCGTCTGGCTGGTCCTGTTCGCCCTGCTGCTGTCGCGAAGCTCGCTCAGAAGCCTCTGGCTGGGCATCTGCTCGGCTGTGGGCATCGGACAGTAGTCGATCCACCCAACCCAATCCCTCCATCACACAATGACCAATATGGCAAATACCGCAGCCGCACCGTCGGGCCTCAAAGGGGTAGCGTCCGACTGGTCGGCCGACAAGCAGGCGTTTCCGGTGCCCTGGGGCAAGGCGATGATGTGGATCTTCCTGCTCAGCGACACGTTCATCTTCAGTTGCTTCCTGACCGGGTACATGAACGTGCGGATATCCACCACCGTGCCGTGGCCCAATCCGAGCGAAGTATTCGCGCTGAACATCGGCGGCCAGAACGTTCCGCTGATCCTGATAGCGATCATGACGTTCGTCCTGATCACCAGCAGCGGAACCATGGCCATGGCGGTCAACTTCGGCTATCGCCGCGACCGCGCCCGGACCACGGCGTTGATGCTCGCGACCGCGGCGCTCGGCGCCACGTTCGTGGGCATGCAGGCGTTCGAGTGGACCAAGCTGATCCACGAGGGCGTGCGTCCCTGGGGGAACCCCATGGGCGCGGCGCAGTTCGGCTCGTCTTTCTTCATGATCACGGGATTCCACGGCCTCCACGTGTCCGCCGGCGTGATCTACCTCAGCGTCGTGGCGCGCAAGGTCTGGCGCGGGGACTACGATCGCAAGGGCAGCTACGAGATCGTGGAAATCGCCGGACTGTACTGGCACTTCGTCGATCTGGTGTGGGTGTTCATCTTCGCGCTCTTCTATCTCTGGTAAGGGGACGGCATGGAACAGGCGCAAGCGCAGCAGGGACAGCAGCATCCGATCGCCATCTACCTGTGGATCTGGGTGCTGCTGTTCGTTCTCAGCACCATGTCCTATCTGGTCGACTACTTCCACCTCCAGGGTTACCTGAGATGGTTCCTGATCATTGTCTTCATGCTGCTGAAGGCCGGGTTCATCGTCGCCATCTTCATGCACATGGCCTGGGAGCGGCTGGCTCTCAAATTCGCGATCCTGGTTCCGCCGCTCTGCCTGCTGGTCCTGGTCGGCCTCATGGCGATCGAAGGCGACTACACCTTCCTGACGCGGCTGGCGTCATTCCTGAAGTGAGCTCCCGGCGGTAGTGCCCTCGGCCGCGTAACCGGGTCGATGCCCCGCCGCGGCTATAATGCGCCGTGCGGGCGGGCATCCGATCGCCGTTTCTGGAGCAGCGTGTGGGCAAGGTCCTCCTATTCCTCATCATCGCGTTCGTCGTCTTTCTGGCGATCAAAGGCGCTTCGCGCGGGCGCAGGCGGGGTGCGGAAGGGCAGGGCAGGAAGCCCGAGAGCATGGTCGCCTGCGCGCGCTGCCGCGTAAACCTGCCGCGCAGCGAGGCGCTCGAGGCCGACGGCCGCTTCTACTGCAGCGAAGAACATCGCAGGCTCGGCACAGGGTAGGCGCCGCGGTACATGCTGCGCCTGCCGGTACTGCGACTTCCCTTCCCGCCGTTCCATGGCGAGGTGACCGAGTCCTTCTGGGCGTCGCTGCGCTACTTCAATTTCTACCGGATGGCGGTTGCGACGCTGTTCCTGCTCGCGGTGGTCATCTTCCGCGACGCGCTCAACCTCGGCAGTCACGACCTGACGCTGTTCGAGAATGCGAGCGCGGCCTATCTGGCGCTTTCGGTCGCTTTCCACGCGACCCTGCGCAGGTGGCACACCCAGTTCAATGTTCAGCTCACGGCTCACGTAATCGCCGACGTCGTGGTGATCACGCTGTGCATGTACGCCTCGGGCGGCATCCGCAGCGGCCTCGGGGTCATGCTGCTCGTGTCGCTTGCGGGGGCGGCCCTCGTGAGCCGCGGCACGCTGATGCTGTTCTACGCCGCGCTCGCGTCCATTGCCGTGCTGCTCGAGCAGGTCTACTGGGTCCTGGTGCTCGACGACGGCACCGCAAGCTTTCTCCAGCCGGGCCTGCTGTCGATCGGCTATTTCGCGACCGCGCTCATCACCAACCGGCTCGCCCAGCGGCTCATCATGAACGAGCGCGTCGCCCGGCAGCGCGGCGAGGACCTCGCCAACCAGTTGCGCATCAACCAGCTCGTGATACAGGACGTGCAGGACGGGGTTCTGGTCGTGGACTCCAACGGTCTGGTTCGCCAGCAGAACCGGCAGGTGACCGTCCTGCTCGGCCGGCCGGCGCCCGAGCTCGACCAGATCGAGCAGTATTCCGGGGAGCTCGCGGGACAGTTGAACGCGTGGCGCGGCGGGAACGGCCCGTCGAGCACCACGCTGCGCCTCTCCGACAAGCTGGTGCGCGCGCGCTTCGTCGCCGCCGGGGTGGCGGGGGGAAGCTTCACGCTGGTATTCCTGGAAGACCTGTCGAAGCTGCAGGAGCAGGCACAGCAGCTCAAGCTTGCGGCGCTGGGGCGGCTCACCGCGAACATCGCGCACGAGATCCGCAATCCGCTCTCCGCGATCACCCACGCGGGGGACCTGCTGGTCGAGGAGAACCGCGCGGCCGGACGCGAGCGCCTGGTGCGCATCATTCGGGACAACGCCGCGCGGCTGGACAGGATGGTCCAGGACGTCCTCGAGCTGTCGCGCCGGGACCGCGTGCAGCCCGAGCCGATCCGGCTCAGGAGCTTCCTTTCGGGATTCATAGACGACTTCGCGCAGAACGAGGACATCGCGACGGAGACCTTCGTGCTCGACGTGCCGGAGGATGTCCAGGTCGAGTTCGATCGCGTGCATCTCAATCAGGTGCTGTGGAACTTGGTGCGCAACGCGTGGCGGCATTGCCGGCGCCAGGCGGGAAGCGTGAGGCTTCGCGTCGAAGGCCGCCCGGGTCGGGTAGAATTGCATATCGCAGACGATGGCGCCGGCGTTCCCCGGGAACTGCAGGCGCAGTTGTTCGAGCCTTTTTTTACGACCTTCAGCGGCGGCACCGGATTGGGCCTTTACATTGCGCGGGAGCTCTGCGCTGCGAACGGCGCGAGCCTCGAATATCTCGATCGCGGCACCGAGGCGGATTTCCGGATCCTATGGCGGGCGGCACAGTGACGCGACGCTCCGAGCGGCGGGAGGCCGGCGGGACCACCA
>Ga0082335_1005879_pt1 | contig 16467 bp, 17 predicted proteins | sample Subgrocontami58m_FD_72375 | JGI IMG/M metagenome (GOLD analysis project Ga0082335, IMG submission 72375) | Subsurface groundwater microbial communities from S. Glens Falls, New York, USA - GMW37 contaminated, 5.8 m (SPADES assembly) (version 2) ... | reverse complement strand
GCGAGTCTCCGCCGCTGGCGCGGGCCACCAGGAGCCTCCAGCTCGCCGACAGCAGCGCGGACACGGCCGCGAGCTTCGCAAGGTCCCCGAGCACGAACGGCTCCAGGCCCCGGCGGTACGCCCCGGCCAGCCCGAGCGGGCCCGCCCCCGGCACGATCTCCGAAAGCGCAAGCTACGGCACCCCGACGGCGAAGACGGCGGCCTCTCCCAGCAGGAGAGTGCCCACGAGCGTCACCACGCTGCGGTCGGCGCCCCACTGGCAGAGCGCGCCCACCAGCGCGGCGGCCAGCACGAAGCCGAGGACGTAGCCCCCCGTGGGGGAGCTGACCGCCGACCAGCCCCCCGCGGCCCCGGCCCATCAGGGGGAGACCGACCGCGATGAGGGCCCAGTAGAGGGCCATCGCCAGTGCGCCACGGCGGCATCCCAGCACCCCGCCGACAAGGAGCACGCCGAAGGTCTGCCCCGTGAAGGGGACCGGGTACCAGGGGATGGTCACCTGCGCGCAGTCGGCGACGAGTCCCGCCCGCGCGGCGACGAGGGTGGCGCTCGCCGACAGAGTGAATCCCCGGCCGGCGCCCGACGGCAGCAGATGGTCGACGAGCGTGGTCTGCCGATCCGGTCCCGCAAGGGTCGCGACGCGCGTCACCGCCTACGCCGCGGCGGAGGGTCGGGGACGGACCTCGTCGCCCCAGCGCAGCAGGCCGAGGTTCTCCTCCCACGCGCGACGCCGCGCGCCGAGGATGCGCGCCACCTCCCGCTCGGGCAGACGCTCGACCATGATTGAGAGACCCTCGCAGTCGCTGACATGGGGGAGGAGCCCGCTTCATCGGGATCTCAAGTCAGCGGACATCCTCATTGACCACGATGGCGCCGCGTACCTGAGCTACGCCTCCCGGCCAGCTGGCCGTGGCGCACCCAGTTCCTCGCGGCCCCCGAGCGACTCCGTGCCCTTCCGGCGCTCACGTAGCGCCGGATTCAGGCTCATGAAGTCACGCCGACGACGAGGCGAGCACCTCGCTGGGTGCGCCCGGGCCACCGACGGTTCCGAGGAAAGACAGCTTCGTCAATCGGGAGTGTGGGTCAGAAGGCCGCGCCGCGCAGCACTCCGCTCCGTGCGGGCACTGGAGCGCGATATCGGCGCCTGGGTCGCGGGCGAGAACGCCGAACCGCGCCCCTTTGCCTTAACCCGGACCGCCGACCAGATCCCGGCCAGCGTTGCCGCATATTGCCAGCGAGTCCCTGAGACAGGGCACTAGCGGATGGTGACGGGTACGCCCGCAACGATGCGCGTCGCGAGCCGAGTGATGACGCTGTTGGCCAGCCGTACGCAGCCGTGCGAGACAGCGGTCCCGAGCTGCCCGCCGATGTTGGTGAGCCCGTGGATGGCGACCTGGCCGGGGCCGCCCTCGAACTCCTGGAACACGTTTGAACGGGCGCTGAGGGCCAGGGCGAACGGAGCGCCCGGCCGGTCCGAGGGCACCCGTACGCTTTCCTCGACGAAATACTCGCCGCGGGGTGTGGGCGTCGAGCGCTTGCCGACGATCGCTCGATAGGCGCGCAGCCGCTGGCCGTCGCGGTACACGACCACTCGGCGTGCGCCGAGGTCCACGACGATGTGCCAGTCTGTGGTCGAAGGTTGCGTGTTCGTCGCCAGGATCCAGCCAGTTGGCGGCGGCGTCCTGCCCCCGAGAGCGCGACCGGGGAGCCGCACGCGCAGCCAGGATCGGCCAACACTGTCGATCGACTGCCCGAGCACCGGCAGCACCGTACGCTGACCCGTGATCGGCCGCCTGGCGCTCACGGACGCCACCAGTTGGCCATTGACCTCGGGCTGACTGCGCGCGGGGTGCGTGCCGAGCAAGGCAGCGACGTCCTGATACCGCGCGATCGGCGGACCCGCTGCTGCCGCCGCCTGGGCGCCGACCGACAGCAGCAGGCAACCGACGGTCGCCAGAGCGAGCTTCAGCGAGGAGATCGGACCAGCACGCGAACGACGGGGCAGCCCACCGCCGCTCGTACGCGGTCATGAGGGGTGGTCATCACCCGGTGAACCCGACGGACGTTCGGGACGGAGATGCTCGGACGACCGCCTCCTCGCACGCCCTGAAGCGCAGCCTGAGCGTCGCCGCGGGAGTGCTGTCGGTGAACGTGACGCGGGCCGTCACCGTGTGAATCCCCGCGGCCGACTTCACCATTGCCTCGAACGGCGCCTTGACGCGGTTCGCGATGACCCGCCCACCGACCGAGAAGACGACTCGGCGGATCAGGAGGCCCCTGACCGTGGCCCGGAAATCCCCGTCCACGCAGCGGCCCGTGCCGAACCGCGCGATCTGCTGGGCCACCAGAGGGGACGCGGTCGTCACGAGCGCCGTCCCGCCGGCCCCAGCGCCACCCGTCCCACCGCCACCACCGGTCCCGCCGCCACCGGCTGTGCAGGGCGCGGCGGTGATCGTGTCGTTGATCAACGTCACGGCACCGTTGCGCGCCAGCGCTCGCCCGTTCAGCGCGACGCCGTTATTCATCGAGATCGACGTCAGGGCGAGGATATTGCCGACGAAGGCCGAGGTCGTCCCAAGCGTCGCGGAGCTGCCGATCTGCCAGAAGACATTGCACGACTGCGCGCCGTTGATGAGCTCTACGCGGCTTCCCGACGCGGTGGTCAGTTTGGAGCCGGCCTGGAAGATGAAGACGGTGTTGGGATCGCCCTGGGCGTCGAGCGTGAGCACTCCGGTCAGCCCGAGCGACGACCCGGACTTGTAGACGCCGCCGGTGGCGGTCAGGCCGCCGAGGTCACCGGACACCGCCAGCGGCGGCGTTCGCCCGGCGGCATCGTTATACGCGGTCGTGAGGTCGACCTGCGCCTGGCCTGCGACGCCGTCCGCCGCGTGAATCGTCCCGTTCACCGTGCCGGGCGGAAAGCCGGTCACCGCGGTACCCGGACTCAGCCCGAGATCGCCATTGATCGTCGACGCACCGGTGTTCGTCACGGTTGAGCCCGCAAGGATCGCAAAGCTATCGGCTGCCCCGAGGCCGACCGGCAGTTGTGCCGCGAGCGCGTCGCTCATGGGAAGCGCCAGCGCGGCCAAGCCGACGACGGCCAACAGGCCCACGGCCCGAGCGCCAAGCCCGGGTGCTGGCGACGACCGCGGATGAGTGCGAGTCCTGAAAAGCATGCTGAGGACCTCCTTGAGCTAACGCGAGGGGATCCTCAAGGCCCTCCCACGGGTCGCCTTGGTACATCCCCAGAGGCTTCGTACCCTCCGGGTGTTGCGTCGTTGAACCACCAAGGTCAATGAAGACCCGAGTGTCCACACGGCAGCATTGTTGCAATCGTGTCAAGCGTGAGCCCGCGCAGCGGCTCCTGTACGAGTTCAGGGTAGTACTCGTGGGCTCCGCGCACGACTCTGTTGTCGCGACCCGCTTCAGCCGCCCTCACCACGGGGGCTGGACCCACGTAACTGGGTCTCCGTGAAACAGTGAGGATGTCGGGGCAGGTTCTCGGCCCGTTCCCCCTGGCCCAAACCGGTCCTCGAGACGGTCAACCGAGTTCTCGAGGTGGCCGGGAAGCCCACGCGGCCCCGGGAGATCCACACGGCCGCAGCGGAGATGCTTGGTCGGCCGCTCCTGTGGTCGCCAGTCAAGGCATGCCTGGTCGCCAACATAGGAAACCCGTGTCCGGCGGTTCGCACGCGTTGGACGGGGGCGCTCCCAACGCAGCCCGTCCACGGCAAACCCGTCGGCCGAGAGACCGCAGCATCCGGCTCCGCGGAGAGGATCGAGGTCTCGAAGGGGTCAATGAACCCCACTGGCGTTGCTGGAGGCTCTCCTCGACCGGAACCAGTCGGGCCACGTGCGACGTGGGCGTATGTGATGCCCGCTAGTCCGTTGACCTGAGTAACACGCTCACTCGGGTGCCGGAGAGAGGACCGCTCCTGATCGACAGCGCCGCGCCCGCGAGCTTGGCCCGCTCCCGCATCCCGAGCAGCCCCAGCCGGGTGGACGAACGGCGATCATCGAGCACCTCCGAGGCGTCGAAGCCGTGCCCATCGTCGACGATGATGGCCCGAACATCCCGGCCGAAGTGCATATGGACCTCGACGGTCTTTGCCGCGGCATGGCGCTCGACGTTGCGTAAGGCCTCCTGCACGATCCTGAACAACGCGAGCTCCTCCTTCTGGCCGAGTCGGCGCGGCTCCCCGCTGATGCGCAGCTGCGCGTTGATCGCAGCCCGAGCGCCGAGGTCGGCGACCAGCCAGTCAATCGCGTGCACCAGGCCGAGATCGTCGAGCAGCGACGGCCGCAGATCACGGCTGAAACGACGAACGTCGTCTATCGCCGCCGTCAGAATCGCATCCACCTTGTTCAGCCGCGCCCTCGCGGCTGCCGATACGGGATTCTCGACTGCTGCCAGCGCATCGAGCTCGACCTTGGCGACGACAAGGGCCTGGATGGTGCCGTCGTGCAATTCGCGAGCCAGCCGCTTGCGCTCCTCCTCCTGGGCATCGGTCGCCAGCCGCACGTAGTCCTGTAGTGCCCTCTGCGCCTGTGACAGCTCGCTGACCATCAATCGGGCCTGGCGGAAGTAGCGGATGTTGTCGAGTGCCACCCCAAGCTGGTTGGCCACGGCCTCAAGCAGCTTCGTGTCGCTGGCCGAGAGGGCGTCGGCGGAGCTCGCGAGCCCGATCGCGCCCGCGAGCCGGCCCGACGCCCGAAGTGGGACGATCACCATCCGGTCCTCCTGGATGGCGCCCTCTCCGGCGCCCGCACCGGCGCCCGGCAGGGGTTCGGCAATGACCATGCGCGTCGCGGCCAGCCCGCGTGCGCCGATCTCGGCGGGCGCGCCCGCCGTCGACGCCACCATGATCGTCTCGTCGTCGGTCCCATCGGCGGCCAGCACGATCCACCCCGTCTGGCTGGTGCGGGGGTCGAGCATCGCCTGCACGGTTCGGGAGAGCACGCTCTCGAGGTCGAGCGACTGGGCGCTGGCCGCCGCGGTTTGGTTGAGCCGCTCCAGACGGGCGTTGGCCGCCTCGGCGCGCTCCTTGGCGGCGGTCTCGAAGTCGACCCGCCGCGCGATGACGAAGGCGATCACGATCAGGATCACCAGCTCCAGGATGACACCCTGCCGCTGCGCGCCGGTGTGCCACAGGATCAGGTTGGGAACCACGAGGAGCGCTGACCAGAGAGCGGTGGGCACGGCGCCTTCGACGCCAAAGTTGAGCGCCGCGTAGACGACCGGGATGAAGTAGGTCGAAACCGGCAGCATGTAGAGGTCTGGCGCGAATCCCAGGCTCTGCCTCGCCTCGAGGAGACTGTGCACGATGCTGATCGCGATCACGAGGATCTGGATAATCCAGAACCGGCGGTCGCGTAACCGAGTCCGGAACTGGGCGAAGATGCGAACGTGGCGCTTCACGGCGACCCCGCCACCGACGCGAGCAGGGTCCGCGAGATGCGCCACGCCAGCTGCCCGGTTACTCGACATCGCCCACCTGCAGCCAGCCCTGGCGTACGCCCAGCATCACGGCCTCCGTCCGGGACGCCACGCCCATCTTGTTGAAGATGTGGCGCATGTGGGCGTGGATGGTCCGAACGCTCACTTGCAGCTCACGCGCGATCGACTTGTTGCTGGCACCCCGTGCCGCCAGCCCCAGAACCTCGCGCTCGCGCTCGCTGAGCGTGCTCGAGGCCGGCTGCTCGGCAGGTCGGCCATGGTGGGCTGCCCGCGCGAGGACCTTCCGCGTGATCGCCGGCGAGAGCACCGCGTCCCCCTGCCGGATCCGTTGCACGGCATCGGCAAGCCCTGAGCCGTCGGCCGTCTTCAGGAGGTATCCGGCGGCGCCCGCGTCGATCAGCGCATAGATGTACTGCTCATCGTCGTACATGGTCAGGATGAGGATGCCGATCTCCGGCCACTCGGCCTTGATCTTCCGGGTGGCCTCGATCCCGTTGAGCCGCGGCATGGCGATGTCGAGGAGAACGACGTCGGGGTGGAGGCGACCGGCGAGCTCATACGCCTCCTGGCCGTCGGACGCCTCGCCGACGACCTCGATGTCTGCGTCGACCTTCTCGAGGCGCTCCCGAACGCCGGCGCGGAAGATGGGGTGGTCATCGGCGATGATGACCCTCGTCCTTGGCGCGTTCGGCGAACCCCTGCGCTGGCTCTCAGTGCTCATCCGGCGGCATCAATCATAGCCTGACCCCCAAGCCGAACTGGGACGGAGAGGCGGGCATGGCCCTCTCCGTCCCCTTGCACTGGAGCTAGATGACAGACACGTAGCCAGCCATGAAACCGTCCTGGGCGGTGCCGTGACCATTGCGATCCGGCGTCATCGCGTAACCGCCCTGACCCGCGTCGCAGGGCAGCGCGCAGAACCAGCGGTACGTTCCGGCCTTCGGGAAGGTCACGGTGAAGGTCGTCACGGATGGCTGAGTCTTGCTGACGTGGGGCTTGATCTTCTCGTTGATGTTGAGCTTGGAGATCGTGTAGGTGTGAGGGCCCTCGTCGTAGTTGTAGACCTTCATCGTCACCGGCTCGCCCGCCTTGACCGTCATGTGCGACGGAACGAATGTGTCGTGGCCGATGCCGTCCGCAACCGCGACGATCCCGAACTTGGTGGCCATCTTGCCGTTCAGGACCTCCATCGTGTAGTTCTGAGGGCCCGAGGCCGTGACCGGAGCCGTGCTCGATGAGGAGCCGCCCGAGGCCGTACTCGAGGAGGAGCTGCCGCACGCGCTCAGTCCGAGCATGATCGCGGGAGCCGCCAGTGCCAGCCCGATCAATGGGATTCTGACCTTCATGTCGCCCACCTCCGAATCCGTAGGGGACACTCTGCATGTCCTTCATATGAACGTAGTTCCCGCTGCACGGAGCCGCTTCGGCATTGATGCCGACCCCGCATAGGCAAAGATGCCTATGCGACACGGTTTCGCGGTCGTTCTCCCCACACCGGGCCCCAGCCCGACTGGCGCCATCCTTCGAGCCCGCCGCCAGCGTACGAACGCTCAGTTGGTGTCGGCATGAGCCTTGGCAAACCTCGTATCAGGTCGCGCTCGATGGTTCGAACGTCGAACCGAGGGTTCTCACGCATGAATCCAAACGGGGCACCTTCGAACCACGCAGGCCGCGCGTGGCTCAGGGATGCGGCCGCTCACCACTCTCGGCTGGTTGCCCGGGCGAGAGTCACACCCGCCTGCGCTCGACCCGTTCCCCTGGCCCAAGGTCGGTCCCTGAAGACCGTCACCGGGGTTCTCAAGGCAGCCAACACGCCCATGCAGGTGCGCGAGATCCGCGTCGCCGCACAGGAGCTGCTCGGTGAGAAGCTCCTGCGACCATCCGTCACGTCCTGCCTGGTCGCCAACGCCGGAACCCGGTGAACGTCGGCGGTCACTCCACTAGTCGCTGCGTGCCCAGTCGACGGTCAACGCGGGTGGGCCGGTGAGCGTCTGCAGCACGACGCAGTAACGCTGGGTCAGCTCGATGAGCTTGGCGACGCGCTCGTCTTCGACTTCTGTCTCGAGGTCGAACCGCAGCCGGATCGTGCGAAACCCGACCGGTGCGTCGCGGTCGATGCCGAGCGTGCCGCGGAAGTCGAGCTCACCCTCCACCGTCACCCGCCCCTCCACGGGGCTCGCCGGGGCGCTCGCGACAGCCCGCATGGTCACGCCGGCGCATGCGGCGAGCGCCTCGAGCAGCATGTCCCCCGAGCACAGTTCCATGCCGTTACCACCGGAGGCCGGGTGCAGTCCGGCGGCCGCGATCGCCCTGCCAGTCTGCACGCTGCACGTCACGCCCTCGCCGAGCAACGCGCGCGCGCTCAGCGTCACGACGGCGGCGCCCGGGTCCGCCCGGTAGCGCTCCTTCAGCGGCGCCTGAATGGCCCGCAGCTCATCCGCGTTCACAGCGTTCTCCTCGAGAGGGGTTCCTGTAAGTCTCGCTCATCATGCACGCCAATGACGAATACTTGACGTCGTTGAACTGCGTGAGCAGATGGTGATCCGGCGCCACCGCGAGCCGCAGGACGCTCTGGCTCGTGATTCGCCGGCCAGCAGCTCGATCGCCCGACCGGGATTCATGGGCCGACCCTCGCGTCTGCTGCGGTCAACCGCAGGCGCACGCGTGAGCGTGGCCTCGCACTCGTCGTCTGTCAGGCAAACGTGGCTGCGACGCTTGATTCGCACGCGGTGGTCCCGGACGTGCGCTCGTTGAATGGCGAATGGTGGGAGTCGTGATCGTCGGCGGGATCCCGTGCGCGAACCACTGGATCGCGTCAGCACGACCACTCTCGCCGCCGCACTGTGCCGGGGCCCGAGGCCCTGTCCATCGGCCTACCCGGCGACACCGCGGGGGCGCAACTGCTGGGCGGCTCGGGAGATCAGCTCCAGCGCCCGCTCGATCTCGCTTTCGCTGGTCCCATGCCCGAGCGAGAAGCGCACCGCGCCGCGTATCGTCGCCGGGCTCGCACCGATGGCACGCAGCACGTGCGAGGGCTCATCCGCCCCCGTGTGACAGGCAGAGCCGGTCGAGGCCATCACCTCGGGCACCGCGGCCAGAAGGAGCGCGCCGTCGCACCCGAGGAAGCTGACGTGGCTCGTGGTAGGAAGCCGCGGCGTGCCGACGCCGTTGACCTGCACGTCGCCGACCCGGGAGACAAGACCCGCCTCGAAGCGGTCGCGCAGGGCGCGAAGACGGGGCGCGCCCTCAGGAAGCTCCTCGGCCACGAGCGCGCAGGCCTCCCCCAGGCCGACGATGGCCGGGACGGGCTCGGTGCCCGGGCGAAGCCCCCGCTCCTGCCCGCCCCCAAAAAGGAGCGGGGACAGCGGCGTCCCCGGGCGCACCCAGAGCGCGCCGATCCCCTTGGGCGCGTAGAGCTTGTGACCGGCGAGGCTCAGGAGGTCCACCCCCAGGGCTCGCACCTCGAGCGCCACCTTGCCCACGCTCTGGGCGGCATCGGTGTGCACTGCGATCCCCCGTCGCGCGGCCTCGGCGGCCACCTCGGTCACGGGTTGGAGTGTCCCCATCTCGTTGTTCGCGTGCATGAGCGACACGAGCACGGTGTCCGGCCGCAGCGCCCCGATGACCTCCTGCGGGTCGAGCGCGCCATCCGGGCGCGGGGGGACGACAGTCACCTCCACCCCCTCGCGCGCGAGCGCCCAGAGCGGCTGGAGGACGGACGGGTGCTCGATGGCGCTCGTCACGACGTGCGCCCGCGCCGGGCCGCGCGCGCGCACGGAGCCGAGGAGAGCCAGATTGTTGGCCTCGGTGCCACCAGAGGTGAAGACGATCTCCCCGGGATCGGCGCCCAGAAGCGCCGCTACCTGCCCTCGGGCGCGCTCCACGCCGTCGCGCGCCTCACGCCCGGCGCGATAGGTGCTCGAGGGATTGCCGAACAATTCCCCGAGGTAGGGCAGCATCGCCTCGCGCACCCTTGAGGCGACCGGGGTGGTGGCGTTGTGGTCGAGGTAGATCGGTTCCATTTGCCCTCCCGAAGTCTGCTGTCTACAGTGTTCCAAAGATCGCTGGAATATTGAAGGAGCCGCGGAGTGGACGGACGCGAGGCCAAGGACGCACTCTACGAGCAGTTTGCGCGGGTGGGTAAGGCCGTGACGAGTCCGCGTCGGATCGAGCTCATCGAGCTCCTCGCCCAGGGTGAGCGCGGCGTGGATGCCCTGGCGCAGGCGAGCGGCCTCGGCGTCACCACGACCTCGGCCCACCTGCAGATCCTGCGCGGGGCGCGGCTGGTCGCGACCCGCCGCGCGGGCACCCGCATCCTCTATCGCCTTGCCGGAGAGGACGTCGTCGAACTCGTCGCTCTCGTTCGCCGGATCGCGCAGGTGCACCTGGCCGAGGTGGAGCAGGTGGTGGGCGCCTACTTCACCGCCCGCGACACGCTGGCCCCCGTCGGGCGCGATGAGCTGCTGGCCCAGGCCGCGCGCGCGGAGGTGCTGGTGCTCGACGTGCGCCCGCGCGAGGAATTCGAGGCCGGGCACATCCCCGGCGCGGTCTCCATCCCGCTGGAGGAGCTTCGCGCCCGCCTGGACGAGCTTCCGAGCGACCTCGAGGTGGTGGCCTACTGCCGCGGCCCCTACTGCGTGCTCGCCCCCCAGGCGATCGAGCTTCTCGCCGCGCGGGGCATTCGCGCCCGTCGCCTCGCTGAGGGACTCCCCGAGTGGCGGCTGGCCGGGCTTCCGGTCGCCGTCGGGGCACGGTGAGCGCCATGAGGATCCTTCTCATCCTGAACGACCCGCCCTACGGGACGGAGCGCTCCTACAACGGTCTGCGCCTGGCCTACGCCCTCGCCAAGCGCGAGGAGGCCGAGGTGCGGGTGTTCCTCATGGCCGACTCGGTCGGCTGCGCGGTGGCCGGCCAGCGGGTGCCCGAGGGCTACTACAACCTGGGGCGCATGGTGGAGGCGCTCGGGCGCCGGGGAGCCGAGGTCGGCCTGTGCGGCACCTGCATGGACGCACGCGCGGTCGCCGAGGAGAGCCTCCTCCCGGGTGCTCACCGATCGACGCTCGAGGAGCTCGCCGATTGGACCCTGTGGGCCGAGCGCGTGCTCGTCTTCTAGAGAGGGGAAACGCCGTGACGACGAAGACCGTACTCGTGTTGGGTGGAGGGACCGGGGGGCTCGTCGCCGCCCGCGCCCTGCGCCGGCGCCTGGCGCCCGGGGACCGCGTGGTGCTCGTGGAGCGCAACCCCATCTACCGCTTCGCCCCCTCGTTCCTCTGGGTGATGAGCGGCTCCCGGCGGGCCGAGCAGATCAGCGCGGACATACGTGGGCTGCGCCGGCGCGGCATCGAGGTCGTCGAAGCATCGGTCGAGGGCATCGACCCACAGCGCCAGCGGGTGGCGACCTCGGCTGGCGATCTCTCCTACGACCGGCTCGTCGTCGCGCTCGGAGCCGAGCTCGCCCCGCAGACGCTCCCCGGGTTCTCCGAGGGCGCCCACAACCTCTACACGCTCGAAGGGGCCGAGGCAGCCGGTCAGGCGCTCACGAGTCTCGAGCGAGGGCGCGTCGCGGTCCTGGTCTCGCGGCTTCCCTACAAGTGCCCGGCCGCCCCCTACGAGGCCTCGTTCCTGGCCGAGGCGCTCCTGCGAAAGCGGGGCGTGCGCCAGGGCGTCACGATCGACATCTACACGCCGGAGCCGCTGCCCATGCCCACGGCCGGTGAGGACGTGGGGCGAGCGGTCGCCGGCATGCTCGAGGCGCGCGGCATCGGCTTTCACCCCGAGCGGACCGTCGAGCGGATCGACGCCCCTGCGCGCCGCCTCATCTTCGCCGACGGAACGCAGGTCGACTACGACGTTCTCATCGGCATCCCGCCGCATTGCGCACCCGCAGCCGTGGCCGAGAGCGGCCTCGCCGGGCCGTCGGGCTTCGTGCCGGTCGACCGCCATTCGCTGGCAACGGGGATCGAGGGCATCCACGCCATCGGCGACGTAACCCAGATCCCGCTCGCCGACGGCAAGTTCATGCTGCCCAAGGCCGGGGTATTCGCCCATGCCGAGGCCGGCGTGGTCGCCGAGCGCATCGCCTCCGACCTCGCCGGGCGCGAGTCCGACGCCGCGTTCGACGGACACGGGGCGTGCTTCGTCGAGCTGGGCAACGGGGCGGCCGGCTACGCCAGCGGTGACTTCTACGCCGAGGGCGCGCCGCGGATACGAATGCGCCGCCCCGGCCCGCACTGGCACCTGGCGAAGGTCGCCGTCGAGCGCTACTGGATGCGCCGCTGGTTCTAGGCTTCGCGCGACAGACCACACGCGGAGCACCCCGGCACACACATTCACACAGTGTTTCTCGCGTTGCGCGTGTCCAACAACTGCTGCGACCTGCTGTGCCTTGATCTCCCCCGCTCCGCGGCGGTCGCGACGCTCGGGGACGCCGACAAGCCGAGTGAACCTCGAGGCAAACGGTGCGCGAGACGAGTCACGTGTCACGTCCGCGGACCCCGCGATGCGTGGTCAGTCGGCTCGTCCCGCGTAACGTGCGCGCGAGCCGAGATCCTGCTCGATCGCCAGCAGGCGGTTGTACTTGGCCACCCGCTCCCCCCGCACCGGGGCGCCGCTCTTGATGCGCCCGGCGCCGGTCGCGACGACGAGATCGGCGATGAAGTCGTCCCAGGTCTCTCCGGAGCGATGCGAGACGAAGGATCGATAACCCGAGGCGCGGGCGAGGTCGATGGTGGAAAGCGTCTCGGTCAGCGTGCCGATCTGGTTCGGCTTGATCAGCACCGAGTTGGCGACCCCTTGGCGTACACCCTCCGCGAGGATCTCGGGGTTGGTGACGAAGATGTCGTCCCCGACCAGCTCCAGCCGCGCTCCGAGTCGCTGGGTGAGGGCCTGCCATCCCGGCCAGTCGTCCTCGGCCAATCCGTCCTCCAGCATCACCAGCGGGTAGGCCTCGGCGAGTTCGGCCCAGTACTCGACGAGTTCCTCGCTCGAGAGTGTGCGCCCCTCGCCCGCGAGCACGTAGGCGCCCTCTTGGCGGAACTCGGAGGCCGCGGGGTCGAGGCCGAGGGCGACATCTGCGCCGGGCCGCAAGCCCGCGCGCTCGATGCCCGCGATGATCAACTCGATCGCGTCGCGGTTGTGGGCGAGGTCGGGCGCGAAGCCACCCTCGTCGCCGATCCCCGTCGAGAGTCCTCGTGTGCGCAGCTCGCCCTTGAGTGCGTGGTAGACCTCCGCGCCCCACCGCAGGCCCTCAGCGAAGGATGGCGCTCCAACGGGAGCGACCATGAACTCCTGCATGTCGACCGAGTTGTCGGCGTGGGCACCGCCGTTGAGGATGTTGAAGAAGGGGACCGGCAGGAGGGTGGCCTGCTCCCCGCCCAGGTGGCGATAGAGGGGAAGCCCAGCCTGCGTGGCCGCGGCGCGGGCCACGGCGAGCGAGCAGCCGAGGATGGCGTTCGCGCCGAGGCGGCTCTTGTTCTCGGTGGCGTCCAGATCGATCATCGCCGCGTCGATGCCCTCCTGATCCTCGACCGGCCGCCCGATGAGGAGCGCCGCCAGCTCGCCCTGGACCGCACCCACTGCGCCGAGGACGCCCTTGCCCCCAAAGCGGGCCGGATCCCCATCGCGCCGTTCGACGGCCTCCCGGGTGCCGGTCGAGGCGCCCGAGGGCACCGCCGCGCGGGCGTGGGTGCCGGACGCCAGGATCACGTCGACCTCGAGCGTCGGGTTGCCGCGGGAGTCGAGGATCTCGCGGGCGTCGACTGCGGTGATCTGCGTCACGATCTCCTCCAGAGGAAAGGGTGCTTCCGCCTCACGGCGGGGCGCCGGACGCCGGCCAAGCACAATCGCCGGGCCGCGTGCTCGTCGGGCGAACCGCGGAGGCCATCGGCTCGGCGGCCTGAAGCTCGCCGAGCCTACGTCACGCTTCCCCTACGCAGCCCTGCCCCGTCGAGTCCGTGATGCTCGAGGTCCTGCGCTCGGCCCGTTCCCCCTGGCCCGAGCCTGGTCCCTATCGACCGTCGTCGGGGTTCTCAGGGCAGCCGGCACGCCCATGCAGGCGCGCGAGATCCGCGCCGGCGCGCAGGAGCTGCTCGGTGAGAAGCTCCCGTGGCCATCCGCGAAGTCCTTCGCGGTTCGAACGCGTTGGACGGAGGCGCTACCAACGCAGTCCGTCCATGGCACACCTGTCGTCTGAGAGAGCGGTTCGCGGGATCGCGCTGGTGGAACTGGCTTACGAGGCCCAGGAACCGCAGGCCATCTCCGAGCACAACCCTCAGCTGGGGCACGGCGACGTGGGTTCGCTCAATGGCGAATGGTGGGAGTCGTGATCGTCGGCGGTGGGATGGCGGGTATGACGCTTGCCCGCCTGCTCCGCCTGCGCGGGGTCGCGCTGGTCGTGCGCGGGCACCTCGCCGCCCGGCACCACGTGCCGCGCGGCGAGGTGCCCGGGTCTCAGGTCTGCGAGTCCCGCGAGGCCGCGGTCTCGCGGGTCAGAAAGGCACCCAGCTCCTGGATGGTGCTCATGAGCGGTGCCGGGAAGACGACGGTCGAGTTCTTGTCGACGGCGATCTCGACCAGAGTCTGCAGGTTGCGCAGCTGGAGCGCCAGCGGGTGGGCCATCATCACGTCGGAGGCCCGGGCCAGCTCGCCTGCGGCGAGCGCTTCGCCCTCCGCGGCAATGATCTTGGCGCGCTTCTCGCGCTCGGCCTCGGCCTGGCGCGCCATGGCCCGCTTCATGCTGTCCGGCAGCTGGATGTCCTTCAGCTCGACCAGCGTCACCACGACGCCCCAGTCCTCGGTCTGGACGTCGAGGATCTCGCGGATGTCCTGGTTGATGCGCTCGGTCTCGGCCAGCGTCTGGTCCAGGGTGTGCCGCCCGACCACGGAGCGCAACGTCGTCTGGGCGATCTGGTTGATGGCGGCCTCCACGTTCTCGATGGCCAGGACCGCACGGATCGGGTCGGCGACGCGGTAGTAGGCGACCGCGGACACGTCGACGCTGACGTTGTCCTTGGTGATGATCCCCTGGGACTGGATGGGCATGGTGACGATACGCAGCGAGACCCGGCGGACCCGGTCGATGATCGGCACGATCAGGATCAGCCCGGGCCCACGGGGTCCGGCCGTGACGCGGCCCAGGCGGAACTGAACGCCGCGCTCGTACTGCTTGAGCACCCGCACCGAGGCGGCGAGACCCAGGAGGACGACGATCGCCAGCGGAATGACGATGAAGAGGCTCATGCTCTCGTTCCTTTCGGCGCGCCGACTCGGGTACGGCGGGAGATCGGACCGGCGGCGAGGTCGGCGGCTGACTGCTCCCGCTCCTCGCAGAGGGACTCTCCCGCTCTACCGGCCAACCCGCGGTGGGCGATCGAGCGGCGAGAGGAGGCTGGCCGGCGGCGATCTCCTCGGGCCCCACCGCCCGTACCTGGTCGGCCCGCGCGGGAAGCACTCAAGCGTCCTACGCGGGATGGTACCCCGTGCGAGGGGCTCGGGGACGGTTGGGAAGCCCGACGACCTGACGGGACGATCGGCCGTAGGCGTGACCCTCACCGAACTGGGCGGCATGGCTTTGGTCTCCCCGGTGCAGGAGCGGCATCACCCGGGCGAGAGCGTCGTCGGGCCAGAGAGCACCGCCGCCACGAGCGTCGAGTGCGCACCCGCAACACCGACCGTGCAGATGGCTGCGAGCTTGGGCTCCGGGGAGGTGAAGCAGATCAGGCAGCAGTCGAGGCCGTGGAGACAGTCGTCGAGCGACACCAGGTCACGGTCCCGCCGGCGCCCGAGCGACGCGATCGAATCCGAAATGCCGTGTGGCACAACCTTGACGAGCTGACCGCACTGGCCACCGCTGAGACCAGTCGCGCAACGAATGGTGGACCTGAGAGGACGGCTTTCAAACCCTCCCGAAGCTCTTCTCATCGTTCGAGATAACCGGCGGCTGATGGAGGACCCTCGCGAACGTCCTCCATCTCGGTTCCCCTGAAAATACGTTATGACGGCCGAGGGGTCTCCGACCCCCTTCCTCGTTGTGCGGTCCGCCGACAACGCCGTGGTGACACGTCCTAGGGCTGGAAGACCTCGTGAACCGGGAACTCCTTGACGTCGGGAGGGCCCTGTAGCTCGACGCCGGCCGCCGCCACCGACTCCTGGATCCGGCTCTGGAAGGCATCGAAGTCCTGGCGCGACTCCCAGAAGTCGATCACGCCCCAACCGTCGTCGATCGGTCCAGAGGAGTGGAACAGCAGTCCCTTCGGCGGATTGGTCGCCGGATCGACGTGCTTGTTCACTTGGTCGAACTGTTCCTGGCTAAGGCCAGCGAACTTGATGCGGATCCCGACAGCCATGTCGAGCCCCTTTCTGGTGGACGCTGCGACACTACGCCCAACCAAAGGTGTGCCCCTGGATGTCCTGCCTACACACGTTCCGAACGCGACTGATCGGCGACCGGCCCCCGAGCGCGCTGTGCGGTCTGCTCTCGTCGTCGTGACGTCGCCAGTACTCATGCGCCAGGGCCAGGGCCCGGGCGCATGAGTAGGTCATCTCGTACGCCCACTCCCGGGCCATCGTCTCCTGGAAGCGCTCCACCTTCCCGTTGGTCTGTGGTCGGTAGGGCCGACGACGAAGGTGCCGAATGCCCTTCTGACCCAGCAGATCGCGCATGGAGCGATTGGTGATGTAGATCCAGGCGTTGTCGGTCATCACCGAGAGCGGGCTCGGCCACCCGCCTTTACCTTCACGACCAGACCTGCACCGAGCCGGGCATCCGCCACGTAAGGATGCGCGCCCGCCGGCCCAGAACCAACGGCAGAGCCGAGCGCTTCATCACGACCCTCACCGAGCACCGGGCCGATGGGGCGATCGACGGCTCCTCCGCCGAGCGCACCAAAGCCCTGGCGCCCTGGGTGCGGTTCTCCAATCACCACCGACCCCACGCACGCCTCAATCGCCAGACGCATTGCGACCGGCGGGCATCGCCGGTGGGGAAGAACGGGTTGGCGGGCCCACCCTCAGG
>Ga0082335_1005876_pt1 | contig 16475 bp, 14 predicted proteins | sample Subgrocontami58m_FD_72375 | JGI IMG/M metagenome (GOLD analysis project Ga0082335, IMG submission 72375) | Subsurface groundwater microbial communities from S. Glens Falls, New York, USA - GMW37 contaminated, 5.8 m (SPADES assembly) (version 2) ... | reverse complement strand
ATTGATAACCGTCAACAATGGCTTGCATGTATAATCCCGTGCCGCCGACCAAAAAGGGGACCTTGCCTCTTTGTAAAATATCATCAATCGCCAGGTAAGCCAGTTTTTGATAGTCCGCCAACGAGAATCTTTTTTTCGGACTAACAACATCAATCAAATGATAGGGTATAGTTTTGAGTTTTGAGTTTTGAGTTTTTATCTTATACTCATGGAGATCTTTCCCTGTTCCAATATCCATCCCTTGATAAACCTGCCGGGAATCGGCCGAAACAATTTCGCCGTTAAACAACTTGGCCAGTTTAACCGCCAGTTTGGTTTTGCCTGCGGAGGTTGGCCCTAAAATGACGATAAGTTTATTTAAAGAGATCATTTAGACATTTTGTCATTTCGACCGAGGCGATAGCCGAGCGGAGAAATCCCTTGTCCATTGTAACTAACTATAAGGGATTCCTCCACTCGTCCGGCGTTGCTTGCGGCAAGTCGGACTCGGTCGGAATGACAAACTAATTATTTACCTCGCATCCGGGCTTTATTGCCGGTTCTGGTTACTTTTCTTCTTTTAGCGTAAAACATGGAGGTTTGCGCCCTCTTGTACTGCCCGCTTAAAGTGGCTCCCTTGGGGGCTCTTTGCTCTTTTTCTCTTAATATTTTACGCTTTTCGCCCTTGGTCATTTTTATTAAGTCAACCATATATTTACTTGCCCTGAACCGTATGGTTTAGGGCTGGTTCAGGGATTGTTAGATATTAGATTAATTCCGCCGAGCGGTTGTTGATTGAGTCCTTGATTTTTTCCACCAGCTCCTGATAGCTTAATTCAACCAGTTTTTCCCGGCCTCTGACTCTAATGGCTAGCTTATCCGCGTTTATTTCCTTATCGCCGATAACCAGCGTGTAGGGGATTTTTTCGCGGCTGGATTTTCTGATTTTATTGCCCACGGTTTCATTGGCCAGATCCGCTTCCACGCGGATGTTTTCCTGTTTGAATTTGTTGGCTAGATTGCGGCAGAATTCTTCATGAGCCGAGCCCACGGAAATGATTTTAATCTGAACGGGCGAGAGCCAAAGAGGAAACTCGCCGGCGTAATGCTCCAGTAAAAAGCCGATGAAGCGCTCATGAGTGGAAAGCGGCGCGCGGTGGATGCAAAAAGGCATGACTTCTTTGCCCTGCTGATCAATGTAAGTTAAGTTGAATCTTTGGGGCTGGGCAAAATCCAATTGAGTGGTGCCCACGGTGTATTCTTTGCCGATGGCTGAATAAATGTTAATGTCTATTTTTGGTCCGTAAAAAGAGGCCTCGTCCTGCGCTTCAAAAAAATCCAGTTTCATTTCTTGCAGAACTTCTCTTAAAATTTGCTCATTCTTTTGCCATTCCTTCGGCATATCAACGTATTTGCCGCCCAAGTCCTTAGGATCGTGCAAAGACAGGCGATAGCTCACTTTGTTAATGCCGAATAAATCATAATAATATTTATGAAGCTCTAAAACTTTTTTAAGCTCTTCTTTGACCTGATCGGGCCGGACGTAAATGTGGGCGTCATTCATGTCCAAGCTTCTGACCCGCAGCAGGCCCTGCAGTTCGCCTGATTTTTCGTACCGGTGGCAGAGGCCGTATTCGGCATAGCGGATGGGTAATTCGCGGTAGCTGTGCGCTTTGGCTTGGTAAATCGTATGATGAAAAGGGCAGTTCATCGGCTTGAGGTAGTAGTTTTTGCCGTCAATTTCCATTGGAGCGTACATGCTCTCCCGGAAATGAGGCAGATGGCCGCTGGTGTAAAATAAATCTTCTTTGGCAATGATTGGCGTGGCTACCCGTTCATAGCCGTATTCAAATTCTTTGGCTTTGGCCAATTTTTCCAGTTCTTCTTTAATAACTGTTCCTTTGGGTAGCCAAATGGGCAATCCCGGCCCGATTTCGTCGGAAAAGGTGAAGATCTCCAGATCTTTGCCTAATTTGCGGTGGTCGCGTTTTTTGGCTTCTTCCATCATGGCCAGGTAATTGGCCAGCTCTTCCTTGGTGGCAAAAGCCAGGCCGTAAATGCGGGTGAGCATGGTATTTTTTTCGCTGCCCCGCCAATAGGCGCCGGCGATTTTGTCCAATTTAAAACTGTCCGGGTCAACTTTGTTGAAATTTTCAGCATGGCCGCCTCGGCATAAATCCCTGAATTCGCCGGATTGGTAGATAGTCAGGTTCTGGTCTTGGCTGGAAAATTCCTCAATCAGTTCCAATTTGTAAGGATTGCCGGCAAATTCCTTTTTTGCCTCGCTAACCGAAACATCATGGCGATCAAAAGTTTTCCAAGTGGGCAGCAGTTTTTTCATCTGCTTTTCTATTTTTGGCAAATCGGCTTCGGTAACGGGTTTAACAAATTCAAAATCATAATAAAAGCCGTTATCAATGGCCGGGCCGATGGTTCGTTTGGCAGAGGGCCAAAGTTTTAAAACGGCCGCGGCTAGCAAGTGGGCCAGCGAGTGGCGCAAATGTTCCAGTTGTTCTTGGTTCATAGATTATTAGTTATTTTTTAAGTGGTCATTGCGAGCGACCGCAGGGAGCGAAGCAATCTCATTCGAGATTGCTTCGTCGACTTTCGCTGAGCTCAAGTCTCCTCGCAATGACTACTTAAAAAACCTTTCATCCCTAAAATACCATTGGTTGATATTTTCAGGACGAAAGGTTTTATTTTATGTTCCTTCCGCGGTTCCACCTGTTTTTCCGCCTGCGCCCCGCCTTCACTTCCGCTTTCGCTAAAGCTTCAGCGGACAAGAAAGTTTCGGCGGGCTTCGGCGGACTCTCAAAATTGTTTCTAAACTTAGCTCGTTTGAGACCCTATTCAGGCAGGCGTTTGGTAAGCGCCTCAATCGTTTAGCAGATTTAGTATATTAAAGATTAATTGTTTAGTCAATCGCGGATTTGAATATTGATTTTATCAGCCAAAGGCGGCAGATATTTGGTCCAAAACGGCAAAGAAACGGAAACCGCCTTAACGCCGCTTTGAGCAGCCAATTTTTTAATGGCTTCGGTTTTAGAGAGTTTAGTCAGTTCGGCCGGATTGATTTTTAAGGTGGCGATTTGAATGCTGTATTCGCCTTTGATTTGGGCAATCAGGTGTTCGGAATTTTCATCCAAAATGGTAATATCGTAATTAAAGCTATTAGGATCAACCTTAATGTAGGTTTCGGGAGTTTTGTAATTTTCGGGCAAGCTATTTTGAGCGACCTCTTTTAGTTTTTTTTCGTCAAAAATCACGGCTTTGATTCCCAAACCCATGGTGACGCTAAAATCTTTTTGACCCGTGTCAACCTTGCCGGTGGTGGAAGATTTAATCACTTCCACAACCAAAGCATCGTCGGGCAAAGTTTGGCTTTCGGGTAATTCTTTCATTACTTGCTCCTTGGCCTTGGCGAGCAGAGAATTTTTTAAGTCGTCTTTGGCCTGGTCCAGCAGTTGCTGGCTGATGGCATATTTGGTTTGAGCTTGAATTTTAAAGTCCGCTTCGCTGGCGGCGTAAATTTTATCGCGCAAACCTTCCCACAAGCCCGGAATGGTAAATTTGGTTGGGCCGATGGCAAATTCCGTTCCCGGCTGGTCGGCTTGAACGGCGGCTGTAACTTGTCCGTTGGCCGGCACAGTTACGGTTTCGGTTAAGCGATACAGTTTATTGTCGGGCGACAGTAAACGGGTCGTGGCAATTAAGGGCTGGTTTTTGGCATAGCGGTTGATAATGGTAACCTGGCCCGAGGCCTTACTGTAATTGACCTGACTTTCCTGCGCCGGGTAGGTTTTAGTATCCTCAACCGCCAGTTCTTTAATGGAGCCGGTCAAAGCGCCGGAATTGTTTTGATTTGAAGCCAACAGGGGATTGTTTTCGGTCAACTGGACGGCAAAGCCGATTTGCTGGGTTTGATAATTGGGCGTGATGTACACCGTGGCCTGCGACAAGGCAAAATAAAGAATGACCAAGATCAAAACAATGGCCAGCACCGAAAAAATTATGGTGAAGTAGCGGTAGCTGGGCGTAATGGTATTAAGCGGACTTTTGCGGATTTTTAGTTCGTTCATATAATATATTATAATAGAATTTTTTTGATGTGTCCAGTTTTTTTCATTTGATATAAAAAATGCAGCCGATCTGGTGTCAAATCGACTGCGTAGTTTGCTTTTTTGATGTCAGGCAGTTAGGCCCAGCCATTCTTTGGCTGTGCCATTCAGCAACTGATCTGTAATTTCAGCTGAAAGTTCCATGGAGCGGATTAACGCTCCTGGCTTTTGTTCTCCCAGGGGAAAGGGGTAGTCAGTCCCCAGCGCCAAACGGTCGGCTCCAAAGAGCTGGATCAGTCGATTCAGCGCCCAGGGATCATGGACCAACGTGTCCAGGTAGAAGCGCTTGAGGTACTCTCTTGGACCGACTTGATTATCGATCGCCACCAGATCAGGTCGAACATTAAATCCATGCTCAATGCGTCCAAGCGTCCAGGGGAAAGATCCGCCGCCGTGAGCCACCGCGATCTTCAGTTTTGGCAATCTTTCAAAGACGCCGCCAAAGATGAGGTGGCAGATTGCCCGGGAATTCTCAGCTGGCATGCCAACCAGCCAAGGTAGCCAGTATTTTTCTATATCTTTTTCGCCCATCATATCCCAGGGGTGGATAAAGATGGCCGCGCTAAGTTTTTCGGCTGCCGCAAAGATTGGAAAAAAATCCGGCTCGGAAAGATTCCGACCATTGACATTGGTGCCGATCTGAATCCCGGACAAGCCCAACTCTCTCACGCATCTTTCCATTTCGGCAATGGCCAGATCGGGATCCTGCATAGGCACGGTGCCAAGGCCGGAGAAGCGTTTTGGGTATTTAGCTACAAGATCGGCAATGTGATCATTCAAATGCCTGGAAAGCTCGAGTGCCGCTTTGGCGAGCGCCCAGTAGCTGAACATCACCGGTACGGTCGAAAGCACTTGGCGACTTACTCCATGTTGGTCGCATTCACCAAGACGGACGTTGTGATCCCAGGAATTAGGGCCTAATTCTCGGAATAACTTACCGTTCTTCATCATTCTGCAACAGCCGGGGCCGGCATCTTCCAGAGAGATGAAACCGCTTAACCCGTATTTGCTACCAATATCCGGAAGGATCCTTGGCAGGATGTGGGTGTGGATGTCTATCATCGTTTTCCAGATGTTGTGTGCTCAGGAATTTTTCCTGAGGCACGGTTTGTGTAAGGGCGTTTTATGATTCTTATCACGTTTTTGCCCTATTTGTCAATGAGATCGAGAAGACAAAAAAACAGCGACTAAAAATTTTCGTCCCCGTTTTTTTAAAAAATTTATCTTTAAACAAACCTCACGTTTTCCCGGCCGATTAATTGGGCCAACTGGTCAACCAAAGCCGAGGTAATGCTTACGGTTTGTTGCGCCTTAACGGTTTTATCCTGAATTTTAACGTGAACAACAATGCTGCCCGGCTGGCTTTCCAAAGCGCTTCTTAATTGCGGCCCAAATTGTTGTTGTTGCTCTGGAGTAATGGTAATTTCCAAGAGCCGGAATTGACGGTTTTTATCCACGGTTTTAACGCTGTCGCAAATCAGTTTGGCTGAACCGTCTTTATCGGTGATTTTCCCGTCCACGATCACAATCTCGTCTTCCAGCCACAGCTCTTTGGTGCTTTCCAAAATTTTAGGAAAAACTAAAACCTCCACGCTGCCGCTTTCATCGGCTAAGTTGGCAAAGTACATGGCTTGGCCGTTTTTGGTCATGACCCGCTGGAGTTTTTGAATCAGGCCGGCGATTCTGACCATTTTGCCGTTGCCTAAAGCCGGCAAGTGGGCAATCAGCGCCCGTTCGGGCGGCAACAGATGTTTGACCTTGTTTAAAGGATGTTCCGACAGATAAATGCCCAAGAGTTCTTTTTCCCATTTTAAATTTTCATCGGTATTTTCATCGGAGGCGGCTTCAAGCTTAAGCACCGGCGCGCCCATAATTTTGGTCTTGGAAAACAAATCGTTTTGGCCATTGGCACCGTTGGGCTTTCTGCCGAATTTTAACAGTTTGTCCAGATTAAACAGCATTTGGCTGCGGGGCGCGAATCTATCCAAGGCGCCGCATTTGATTAGCGACTCCAACGACTTTTTGTTTAAATCCTTATCCCGGGTTCTTAATAAAAAGTCCTCCAGATTTTTAAACGGTCCGCCCGAACGCCTTTCCTGAATAATGGATTTGGTCAAATGCTCGCCCACGTTTTTAATGGCGGCCAAACCAAAGCGGAGGCGCGGCCGTCCTTGGGTTTCTTCGGCCACCACCATGGTAAAAATGGTGTAGCTTTCATTAATATCAGGCGGCAAGACGTCAATGCCCATTTTGGCGCACTCGTTGATTTCCAAAGCCACCCGGTCGATGTTTTCGTTGTCGGCCGTGAGCAAGGCGGCCATAAACTGGGTGGGGAAGTTGGCTTTAAGATAAGCGGTCTGGTAGGAAATCATGGCGTAGCAGGCGGCATGGGCGCGGTTAAAGCCGTAGCGGGCAAAGGGCAAAATGTATTCCCAAATTTTTTTGGCCACCTTTTTATCCACGCCGTTCTGCACCATGCCTTTGACCATTTTTTCTTCCTGCTCCACCAACAGCGATTTGATTTTTTTGCCCACCGCTTTTCTTAAAACATCGGCTTCGCCGTAAGAAAAGCCGGCCAAATCGCGGGCGATTTGCATGATCTGTTCTTGATAAACGGCAATGCCAAAGGTTCTTTTTAAAATCGGCTCCAGTTGGGGATGAAGATAGGTAACGGTGGCGTGTCCCTGCTTGCCGGCAATGTAATCGGGGATCAGTTCCATGGGGCCGGGGCGGTATAACGAGATCATCACGATAATATCTTCAATATCGGTCGGTTCCAATTGGATCAAGTAGCGCCTCATGCCCGAGGACTCCAATTGAAAAACGCCGGTGGTCTGGCCGCGCTTGAGCAAACGGAAGGTCTTTTCGTCATTAAGCGGAATTTTATCAATGTCGATTTTTTGATCCGTAGTTTTCTCAATAATTTCCAAAGCGGTTTCAATGATGGTCAAATTTTTCAACCCCAAAAAGTCCATTTTTAACAGCCCCAGCGCTTCCACCGGATGCAAAGAATATTGGGAAATGACGGTTTTATCATCACTGCCGGCATATTGCAAAGGCACGTGGTTATCCAGGGCGTCGGGCGTGATTAACACGCCGCAAGCGTGAGTGGAAGCGTGCCTGGCCACACCTTCCAGCTTGCGGGCAAAGTCAATTAAATTTTTGGCCTGCGGATCGGCCTGATAAATTTCCTTGATTTCGGAAACTTTAGCCAAGGAATCGGTTAAACTCATGAACATGGGAATCATCTTGGCAATGCGGTCGCAATAGGAATAGGATAAACCCAGCGCCCGGCCCACGTCTCTGATGGCGGCCCGGGCCGCCATGGTGCCAAAGGTAATGATTTGCGCCACCTGGTTTTGGCCGTATTTTTGGGCAACATAGTCAATCACTTCATCCCGCCTGGTGTCGGCAAAATCCAAATCAATATCGGGCATGCTTACTCTTTCGGGATTTAAAAACCGTTCAAAGATCAGGTCAAACTTGATCGGATCTATATTGGTGACGTTGATTAAATAAGAAACCAAACTGCCTGGCGCCGAGCCGCGGCCCGGGCCGACCACGATATTATGGCTCTTGGCCCAGTTAACAAAATCCTGGACAATCAAAAAATAGGGGGCAAAGCCGGTTTTGTCAATCACGCTCAGCTCGTAGTCCAAACGCTGTTTGATTTCGTCAGTCACGCCTTCGGGATAGCGCTTGGCCAACCCCTCCTGGCAGAGATTTTTTAAGTAGTCCTCGGGATTTTGGCCGCCCGGCACTTCATAAGAGGGCAATAAAATTTTGCCTAATTCAATTTTGGCGTTGCAGTCCTCGGCAATTTTTAAAGTGTTAGCCAGGGCTTGGGGCACATGAGCAAAAGCCGCCTGCATTTTTTCGGGCGACCAAAAAGAAAAATCCTCGCCCAGCATGGTCAGGCGGTCGGTCTCTGATTGCTTGGTTTTGGTTTGAATGCAGAGCAAAATATCCTGGGCTTCGGCGTCTTCAGGATTAAGATAATGCACGTCGTTAGTAGCCACTAAGGGCAGATTCAGTTCTTCGGCCAATTTGATCAGCCAGTCGTTGACTTTTTGCTGATCGGGAATGTTGGGATTATGCTGGAGTTCCAGGTAATAATTGTCCGGGCCAAAAGTGGCGCTGTATTTTAAAATAATCTCTTTGGCTCGAGCAGGGCCCTCGGTTAAAATCGTTCGCGCCACTTCGCCCTGCAAACAGGCCGAAAGAGCGATTAAGCCGTCATGATATTTTTCCAGCAGCTCCCAGTCAATCCGGGGCTTATAATAAAAGCCCTCCAAATGAGCCAGGGTATTTAACTTGAGCAAATTTTTATAGCCCTGATTGTTTTTGGCCAGCAAAATAAGATGATAGGGGTGAGTATCGTTTTTATGGTCTTTGCCCAGGCGGCTGTGCGGCGCCACGTACGCTTCCATGCCCACGATCGGCTTAAGGCCCGCTTTTTTGCACTGCTCGTAAAATTCAATAATGCCGTACATGGCGCCGTGATCGGTTAGGGCCAAAGCCGGCATTTTAAATTCTTTGGCTTTTTTAACCAACTCCGGAATTTTGGGCAAGCCGTCCAAAAGGGAATAGTGGGAATGAGTATGAAGGTGGACAAACATTCTGATAGTTTAATAGAATAATAGACCCTTGTATTTTGACTGAAAATTGAGTTTTTAGCAAGGCGGATTTTTGAATTTTTTTATAACAAAAACCGGACTATTAAGCCCGGTCTGAATTATGAATTGAGGTTGCCAATCTTTAAGCTTCGTTTTTCTTTTTACCAGCGGCTTTTTTGGCTTTCTTTTCCGAAACGTATTCCGAGACCTTTTTGCCGATTTCCACGGCCGCGGCTAAAGTCGTGCCAAAATTGGCCACCTTTTCTTTGGTTTTTTCAAAAAATTCCCTGATTGCTTCCAATGTTTTGGTAAACGTTTCCATGACCTGGTAAACCCGCTTTAAGATCATGGCAAAATAATAAATGACCCAGCAGATAAAAATGGTCAGCCATAAAACGCAGAAAGCAATGACGATGTTTAAAAGATCTTTAGAGTTTTCGAGCATATTTTTTTAAGGTTTAGTTTTCAACTATTTTATTATAACACAATTCACCAAAAGGGGAAAATATGTTAAAATATATGGGATGCAAGATTATCAAATCCATGATTTATCGGAGCGCCAGTTAAAATTCGGCTATTGGCTGTTAACCCATAGCCAGGATTTTAAAAAGGCCCTAATTATCGCTTTAATTGCCATAAGCGCGGTGTTTTGGGGTTTGGCCATTTACGGTTTGACCGTGTATTTGCTTTCCGGCAAACAGGATCAGCAGATCATTCGGGGCATTGTCAATAATACCATTGATTTTGAGGGTTTTAGGTTAAGAAACAAGCCCCAGGCGCTGGTTTTAAGCGAACCGGTTTTGATTTACACGGGCAACAATCAATATGATTTTGCGGTTGAGGCCTATAATCCCAATCTTAAGCGGGGAGTCGCGTCTTTGTTATATTTTTTTACGGCCGGCGATTTTACCACGGTCACTTCCAGCGTCGTGATTTGGCCTGGGCAAAAGGTTTTGTTATTGTCTTTGGCCAATCAAACGGTCAGGCGGCTGACCAATCCCGGTTTGCGCGTCAGCTCACTCGGCTGGCAGCCGTTGGGCAGCCCAGCCATTGATTCCGAAATTGAACCGGTAACCGTTTCCGACATTAAATTTACCCAAGGGTCGCCAGGTAGCCAGGCCAGGTCGTTTGTGACTTTTACCGCTCGCAACAATACTTTTAAAAATTTTTGGGACGTTGATTTTCAGGCCGCTCTTTATAGCGGCAATAATTTGGTCGGCGTTAATCAAATCCGGGTCAATGAATTTTTGTCTGAAGAAACCAGGGTCCTGGAAATGAGTTGGTTTGAATCCTTGCCCAGAGTCAGCCGGGTGGAAGTTACGCCGCTCGCCGATGTTTACGAAAGCGGCAATTTTTACAACTTGCCAGGTCAGGTCGAAGAAGATGAGTAAGCCTCTCTTATGCTAAAAAAAATTTCGCTGTGGCTGCAGTATGGCGACTGGTATTTGATCATCAATATCTTTTTATTGATGATTTTCGGTTTGGCTACGCTGTACAGTTTGCAAATTAACGTTGACAATCCCAATTTTGAGGTCTTTAACCACCAGCTGGTTTTAGCCGGCGTCGGTCTTGGCTTATTTATTCTGATCAGTTCCGTTAATTTTAAGGTTTGGGCCGATTATTATAAAATCATTTTGTTTAGCGGCGCTTTGTTGCTGGTCGCGGTCTTGTTGTTTGGCGCGGATATCAGAGGCACCACCGGCTGGCTGGTTATCTTAGGGCAGGGTTTTCAGCCCGTGGAATTTGTCAAAATCGCCCTGATCATTTTTTTGGCCCGGCTGTTTTCGCAAAGCAACTATCAGGCCAACTTGCTTAAGGGTTTGCTGGTTAGCGGCTGTGGCGCGCTGCTCTTGATTGTCTTGGTTTTGCTGCAGCCGGATTTTGGTTCGGCCATGCTCTTGTTTGTGGCCTGGCTGGGCATGTATTTCTTGCTGCCGGTCAGAAAAAAAACCGTCTGGGCCATAGCGGTTGTTGGACTGGCGTTGGTTTTAGTGTTCGGTCAGTTTTTTCTTCAAGATTATCAAAAAGAACGCCTGCTGACTTTTTTAAATCCGCAAGCCGATCCTTTGGGTAGCGGCTATAACGTCAGGCAGTCGGTGGTGGCGGTCGGCTCCGGCCAGTTGGTCGGCCGGGGCTTGGGCTTAGGTTCGCAAAGCCAGCTGAATTTTTTGCCGGAACAGCAGACCGATTTTATTTTCGCGGTCATTGCCGAAGAATTGGGTTTTGTGGGCGCTGGCCTGGTTTTATTGCTGTTTTTCAGCTTGCTGGTACGAATTTACGCCATTGGCAGTTTGGCTAAAGACAATTTTGCTCATTTCTTCTGCCTGGGCCTGATTTGCCTGTTAACCGCGCAAATTTTCGTCAATATCGGGATGAATCTGGGCCTGGCCCCGGTCACCGGCGTGCCTTTGCCTCTTATTTCCTATGGGGGCAGTTCTTTATTATCCATGCTGATTTTTTTGGGCATTGTCCATAACATTCAAATCAGAAACAAAAGATCGCTCTTTGCCAGGGTTTGACTTTTGCTAATCTGACTGCCGAGGTTGTGGTTCAAAAGGACTTGACTAAAATGGAATCTTGTATTAATATACGAGCCAAGCTAGTTATATTGCTCAACAATTAATCTATTAATTTATGGTCAATCAAGAAATCAAGCTTACCGCCACCAGCCGGACTTTACCCACCAAATCCCTGAATAGTCAAAGAAGCCAGGGTTTAGTGCCGGCTGAACTGTACGGTTCAAGCAAACCCAATCAGCACCTATTTTTAAATAAGCTGGAATTGGCAAGGGTCTATCATCAGGCCGGTTCCAGCAGTTTGGTGGATTTGTTTGTGGAAAACCAACCGGCCTGCAAAGTGATGGTGCAGGAAGTTCAAGTGGATCCGTTAACCGACAACTTTAATCACGTAGATTTATTGCAAATTGCCATGGATAAGGAAATGTTCGCTCACTTGCCTTTGATGTTGATTGGCGAATCCAAAGCCGTCAAAGAACATGGCGCCACTTTGGTCACGCCTTTGCAAGAAGTGGAAATTTCCTGTTTGCCCAAGGATTTAATTCCTCATGTGGAAGTTGATTTGTCGCGTTTGAACAATTTGGGCGATACCATCAGAGTCAAGGATTTACAGGTTCCTTCAACCGTTAAAATTATTACCGGCGCCAATGAAGTAGTCGCTTCGGCTATTTTGCAGAAATTTGAAGCCGAACCCGTGGCGGCCGCTCCGGTGGCCGAAGCGGGAGCTGAAGGCGTTGTTGCCGAAGCCGGCGAGGCCGGTACACAGACCGCTCCTGTTGCCGAAGCCGGTTCGCCTCGCCCGCCTAGACGCGAGGCTGGCGGCGAAGCGGGCAAGAAAAAGTCCGAAGAAAAAAAGTAATCTCATTTTTCTTATCATGGACATCGGGCAGATAAAACTTATCGCCTCCAAGTTGCTGTTGGTTTTTTTTGTCGTCGCTCTTTCGCTCGCCGCCATTTTTTACCTTAACCAGAGATGGGAAAAAATCCGCGATATCCGGCGCCGGGTCGATGCCCAGTCCATCATTAAAGCCCTGGATTATTATAACGTCCAGATCGGCGCTTACCCCGAAAACAGCGATGACGACGGCGACGGCTGGGATAAAAGCAATGACGAGCAAGACCGAAAATTTTTAGAACCCTTAAACAAGGTCGGCTTATTGACTGTTTTGGCTTTTGATCCTACCAACGACGACAGCCATTATTATCGTTATCAAAAATTTAACGCCGGCGATTTTGGCTGTTCGCGGCCTTACGTGGTTTTTCAGGTGGCCAGTTTTGAAGAAGTCAAAGAGTTGGGCCGGGGCGAGTGCCCCGAGATCAACTGGACCAAATTGGCGCCCAACGGCTACACTTGGTTTTCTTTGGAATAAAAGTCAGGAACTAGTAACTAGGAATTAAAAAGGCCTTGCCTAATTTCGTCATTCTGAGGCGTAGCCCCGCTAAGCGGGGCGTAGGCGAAGAATCCCATTAAAAGAGGAAATGGTATTTCAACGGGATCCTTCCCCTTCGCTACCCTCAGGGTCAGGATGACGGTTGTGGGCAAGGCCTTTTTTTGTTTACCTCGCCTTTAGTTGGGCTTCTTGACGTTTTTTGAAAAGGGGATTATAAATAAAGATAGCCCGTCAGGATGCCATACTTTAACAGGGAGGACATGATGGATATCATGAACGAATTAGTGGAGCGGGTAAGCGACGCTTTGCTCAACTCACTTGCTTCGGCTGCCCCGTTGGTGCAAATCAGAGACGGACTGAAAAAACAACTCATCTCTGGTGATGAGGCCATAGAGGAGCTCGAATGCCGATTGGGTATAAGTCGCTTCATCGATTTGGTTTTGGAGAAAATGGTCAGCAAGCTGGCTGCCTAAGCCGACTGTGGCCTAGCGCTTCAAACCAACACTTCTAACAGCTCCTGCAAGAATCCAACAGTGATTTTTGCGGGAGCTACTTTTTAAGATGAATTCCGCTTTTATCTTCGTAAATAACTGCCGGTTGAGGGATAAGTCGAGAAGCTTGTTTAAAAAATTCATCGTAATTACCCAGCAGAGCCAAAGTCGGCTCTTTTTTGATTGAGGGCTCGTTTAAGTCATTGGCTTCCAGATATGGGAGATTGGCTATAATCAGGGCGATTTTTTTGCCTGGCAGGGGTTTTAGCAGGTCGCCCTGAAGAAATTGAATATGTTGGTTAACCTGATGAAAGCGAGCATTCTTTTTGGCAACTTGAAGAGCTTTTCGGCTGATGTCCGAAGCGTAAAATTTGAAATTATTAAGATTATAATTTTGTTTTTGGAGTTCTTTAATGATAGTGATAATAATACAACCGGAGCCGGTCCCGAGGTCGCAAATCGAATATCCTAATTTGATTATGGCTAGGGCCTTTTCAATCAATTCTTCAGTTAGAGGCCTGGGTATTAATACATTCTTGTTGACGTAAAAAGTCCGGCCGTAGAATTCTTTAATGCCGGTTAAATAGGCGACCGGCCAGTTTTTGGAACGCTGATTGATTAAATAAAAAAAACGGATTTTTTGAATCCAGTTCAGTTTTGTTTCAGGATGAGCGTATAAAAATTCCTTTGATTTGTTTATAACAAACGAGAGCAAAACTTCAGCATCAAGCTGGGCAGAATCAATGTGCTTGAGTTTTTGCGCGCCTACGGTTAAAGCGTTTTTGACGTTCATATAATTTGTCATTTCGACCGAGCGAAGCCCCGCTAAGCGGGGCGGAGCGAGTGGAGAAATCTCTTATCCGTTGTTATTAACTATAAGGGATTCCTCCGCTCGTCCGATGTTGCTTCGCAAATCGGCCTCGGTCGGAATGACAAGGATTAATTGCTGTCAGCTTTTCTTAACCCGTCAATCAATTCATCCAAACCGCCGTCCAAAATCGTCGGCAGGTTATGTAAAGTCAGCTTGATGCGATGATCGGTGACGCGGTCTTGAGGGTAATTATAGGTTCTGATTTTTTCGCTGCGGTCGCCGGTGCCGATCTGGCTTTTGCGCTTGGCGGACATTTCCTGGCGCTTTTTGGCTTCGGCCGCGTCCAGCAAGCGGGAACGCAAAACCGACATGGCCCGTTCTCTATTTTGAATCTGGCTGCGCTCGTCCTGGCACTGGACGGTAATGCCGCTCGGGATATGGGTAATGCGGATGGCCGAGTAAGTGGTGTTGACTGATTGGCCGCCGTGGCCGGACGAAGTGGTGGCTTCAATTTTTAAATCAGCCGGATCAATTTTAAAATCAACTTCTTCGGCTTCGGGTAGCACCACCACGGTCGCGGCGGAAGTGTGCACCCGGCCGGCTTTTTCGGTTTCGGGCACGCGCTGAACGCGATGCACGCCCGATTCATATTTTAAATAGCGGTAAGCGTTTTTACCCGAAATTTCTAAAATAATTTCCTTAAAACCTCCTAAAGTGTTGCGGCTGGAGGAAATAATTTTAGCTTGCCAGCCCCTTTTTTCAGCATAGCGCGAATACATCCTAAACAGTTCGGCCGCGAACAAGGTGGATTCGTCGCCCCCCGTGCCGGCCCGGATTTCCATGATAATGTTTTTTTTATCATTGGGATTGGCCGGGTTTAAAATTTCCCGCAAATGTTCAGTCAGTTCGGCCTGCTCTTTCAACAAGCGCTGTTTTTCTTCGGCCACCATGGTTGCCAACTCGTTTTCGGTTTCGCCGGAGAGGGACTGGTCCAACTCTTCAATTTCCCGGTTGATTTTTTCCAGCCGTCGGTAATGTTCCAAAACTTCCTTGGCTTCATTGTAGTCCTTGGACAACTTTAAAAGTTTCTCCTGATCGGAGATTATTGACGGATCCTGCAAGTCCCTTTCCCAGGTGTCAAAATTAGCCCTGATTTGCTTGATTTTTTCTTTAAGATTTTCCATATTTACCCCTTATCACTTCCCTTTATACTTCTCATCATACCAAAGTTTAATAAATTATGAAACATTTAAGTTTAATAAAGATATTCATAAGAAGTGATAAGGGGTAAACAAAAAGGTCTTGAGAACTTCAAGAACCTTTTTTCGTTAAGTATAGTTACTTCTTGTCGGTTTTAGCTTTAGGCAGGTCGCCGGCTTCTTCCGCAACTTTACGGGCGGCGGACTTTTCTTTTTTAACCTTTTTGCCTTTTCTGGTTTCGGCCACGGTAGCTTGCCTGGCGGCTTTGGCGCGGAATTTGTCAACCATGCCGGCGGTGTCAATCAATTTTTGTTTGCCGGTGTAAAAAGGATGGCAATTGGAGCAAATTTCAATATTCAGCTCTTTAAGGGTAGAGCCAGTAATAAAGGTGTTGCCGCAAGCGCATTTGACCTTGGACTGGGTAAAATATTCGGGATGGATAGCTTTTTTCATAAAAATTAATGTATTGATGATATTCTAGGGTATTTGAGGGGAATTGTCAACCTGCCCTAAGTAAAGCAAAAAAAGGTTTCAACGCGGTCTAACCGAGTTATCCACAGGGCGGACTTGACTACCAGTCAGTTATCCTGTACTATTGTACTAGTACAGTAGATATATGGCCAAAACAAAGAAAAATGGTAAAAGCGATTGGTCGCCCGAACGGGTGTTGGCTAAAATTACCAACCCCGGGCAGATGTTGTTATTTCTTAAAGATCTGCTGACGCCAGCCGAACTGGAAGAAATTAAGCGGCGCCTTAAAATAATCAGATTGCTTAAACAGGGTTTGCCGCAAAGAACAGTGGCTAAAAAGCTGAAAATCGCCATTGCTACAATTACCCGCGGTTCCCTGATGCTTAAAAATCCCAAAGGGGGATTTAACAGGATTTTTAAAAAATAGCTTAATAATATGAACTATAATCAATTGGGTCAAAATAGTTGGCAGAATTTAACCTTACACATGGAAGGCCTCTTTGGTTATATTATTAAATAATTTTTACTTAAATAGTTTAACTTAAGAATCCTTCCATGGCGCGAAGGATTTTTTTGTACCTTACAAACAAGGAAAGGCAAATGAAACAACTGGATTATCTGTTGCCCCCAGGGCACTTGTTCATGATTGACGAACAAAATTTATTCAAGATTTCAACCCGGGATTTACAGCACATCTCCCGCGTTGGCGTTTTGGTAAATATTCTTTTACGGACGGTGATGGCTGGCCTGAAGTCGGATCCGTGTATGGTTTCTGAACTGCTGTTCTCTGGTTTGGCGCCTGATTACAGGGCCTTAGGGATGTGTCATCCTGAAAGGGCTCCTATGTTAACCAGGGTCGACCTAATGGTGGATGTCTGTGGC
>Ga0082335_1005872_pt1 | contig 16485 bp, 16 predicted proteins | sample Subgrocontami58m_FD_72375 | JGI IMG/M metagenome (GOLD analysis project Ga0082335, IMG submission 72375) | Subsurface groundwater microbial communities from S. Glens Falls, New York, USA - GMW37 contaminated, 5.8 m (SPADES assembly) (version 2) ... | reverse complement strand
GCGGCCGCTCGCCGCTCGCCTGCATGATCGGCGGGGGCCTGCTCGCCATGCAGACGGTGCGCAAGCTCCTCGACGCGCGCCGCGGCTCCATGTGAGCGTCGAGCGCTGAGCAATGGGCGCGGCGCTCCCCCGCACCACGCTGCTGCGGCAGTTCGACACGCATCGCCTGATCCCTTCGCGCTTCGCCGGGCGCGAGGACTCGGTGCTGGCCGGCATCGCCGAGGACGACCGGCACCTCGCCGACCTGTTCGACCTGGACAACGCCACCAACGAGCGCCTGCGCGCCGAGCGCGGCCTCGCGCCCGGTATCGGCATCGAGGAGCTGGTCTTCGGTGTGCCCAACTGGCACGTCGTCAACGCCGCCTTCGCCTACGCGCGCCCCGAGGGCAGCCGCTTCAACGGGCCCGAGCGCGGCGCGTGGTACTGCTCGTTCGAGGAGCGCACGGCGCTCGCCGAGGTGGCGTTCCACAAGTCCGTCGAGTACCAGGAGATCGGAAGGTTCGAAGACAGCGTCACCTACGAGGCGCTGCTCGCCGATTTCACCCACGCCTTCCACGACCTGCGCGGCGACGCGCGATTTTCGAAGTGCCTCGACCCGAAGAGCTACGTCGCCTCGCAGCGCCTCGCCCAGCGGCTGCTCGAAGCGGGCTCGGTCGGCGTGATCTACCCGAGCGCGCGCCGCGCGGACGGCACCAACCTGGCCTGCTTCCGCCCCGCGGTCGTCGCCAACGTGCGCCGCGGCGACACCTGGCGCTTCACGTGGTCAGGCAGCGAAACCCCCAAGATCGAACGCGAGCGCCCCACCCGCCGCCGCTCTTCCCCCTCTCCCTCCGGGAGAGGGCCGGGGTGAGGGAAAATCCCGAGTTGCTTTCCAACCCAAAAGAGTCGCTGATCCGCTGCGGCGGCCCACGCTACGCGCCGACGAGTATGGCGATAGAATGCTTCACGGGACCCCGAATGATGACTGCACCTCTTTCAACCGAACTCGAGTCGCGACGCGCAGAAATCGCCAGTATCTGTGCGGAACTGGGCGTGCGCCGCCTGGAGCTGTTCGGCTCGGGCACGCGCAGCGCTTCGCCCCGCGACCTCGATTTCCTGGTCGACCTGGGAGAGCGTCCGCCGGCGGAGTATTCAGCGGCCTACTTCGCGCTGCGCGAACGTCTCGAAGCGCTTTTCGCCAAGCCGGTGGACCTCGTTACACTCCCGGGCCTGGCCAATCCGTACTTTCGCCAACGCGTCGAGCAGGAAAAGACCTTGCTCTATGCGGCTTGAGACACAGAAATACCTTCACGACATCCACCTCACCAATTGCTGGAGAGCGTGAAGTGCCAGAAAGCTCCCCTCCTGCGCGCAGCGTAGGAGGGGTGGCGCGCAGCGCCGGGGTGGTTGCTTTCCGGTTCTATCCCCCCTGCTTTTTCGCCGCCTGCGCAGCCGCAGCCCTACTCCTCTGCGGTACCGCACAGGCGCAAGTAACACTAATCGACCGCCAAACCCTCACCCCCGCCGACCTGACCACCCCCGCACCCGCCACCCACCGCCTCCACCTCACCCTGGTGCGGCTCGAAGGCACCGGCTGGACCCGCGACCGCACGATCGCCGTCGTGCGCGAAGCCGCGCCCATCCTCGCCCAGTGCGGCGTCGCGCTCGCGCGCGCAGAGCTCGTGACCCTATCCGTTCCACCGCGCTACCTGGACTTCTCCACGCCCGCGGCGAGGGACCTCGCGCGCGCCTACCCGACCCCGCGCCCCGCGATCTACTTCGTGCGCGACACGCGCAGCCGCCCCGCCTTCGACGCCGAGGCGATCGGCCGCGGCAACAGCCGCACCCGGCCCGAGCTCGCCGACACCGTCTGGATCACCGCCGCCACGCGCGACGCGGGCGTCGCCCTCGCGCACGAGCTCGCCCACGTGCTGATGGACAGCGGGGAGCACAGCGAGGAGCCGGGGAATCTCATGCGCGATGAGACCGCGCCGGAAAACACCGCGCTCACCCCCGCCCAGTGCGCGCGGCTGCGCGACACCGCGGGCGCGAACGGATTGCTCGAGCGCGCGCCGCAATGAATCTCGCCGACCTGATCCAGACCTGGGGCTACGCGGCCGTCTTCGCCGGCACGCTGCTCGAAGGCGAAACCGTGCTGGTCCTCGCGGGCTTCGCCGCCCATCGCGGCTACCTCGATCTCGCCGCGGTGATCGGCGTGGCGATCGCGGGCAGCTTCCTCGGCGATCAGCTCTGGTTCCACCTCGGGCGCCGCTACGGCCAGACGGTGCTCGAGCGCTTTCCGCGCCTCGCCCCGGGCGTCGCGCGCATGCAGGCGCTGCTCGCGCGCCACCACGTGCTCGTGATCCTGTCGCTGCGGTTCCTCTACGGGCTGCGCACCGTGGGCCCGCTCGCCATCGGCATGGCCGGCGTGCCCTGGCTGCGCTTCCAGGCGCTGAACCTCGCCGGCGCGATCGTGTGGTCGATCGTCATCGCCGCAGCCGGCTATCTCTTCGGCCAGGCGTTCGAGCTGCTGCTCGGCGACCTGCGGCATTACGAGGAATGGCTGCTCGCCGCGATCGCCCTCGCTGGCCTCCTCGCCGGCTGGCTGCACCAGCGGCGCCGTGCCGCGACCCCTCCAACCCAACCCCGGGAGCCCCCATGCCATCCCAGCCCCGATTCGAAACGCTGAGTCTCAGCGCGTCGGCCGCCGTCGCCGTGCTCGAGTTGAACCGCCCCGACAAGGCGAACGCCATGAGCCTGCCGATGTGGTCCGAGCTGCGCGAGGCCCTCGCCTGGATCGACGCCGCGCCCGAAGTGCGCGTCGCCTTGATCCGCGGCGCCGGACGGCACTTCTGCTCCGGCATCGACCTGGATTTGCTGCGCAACATCCGCGAGCAGATCGCTGACCCCTGCGCCGGCCGCGCCGCGGAGAAGCTGCGCCGCCTGATCCTCGAGATGCAGGAGGCGCTCACCGCGATCGAGCGCTGCAGGAAGCCCGTGCTCGCCGCCGTGCACGGCGCCTGCGTGGGCGCGGGCGTGGACCTCGTCAGCGCCTGCGACATGCGCTATTGCAGCGCCGACGCCAGCTTCTCGATCAAGGAAGTGGACGTCGGCATGACCGCCGACGTGGGCACGCTGCAGCGCCTGCCCAAGCTGATCGGCGAAGGCATGGTGCGCGAGCTCGCCTACACCGGCCGCAGCGTCTCCGGGCAGGAAGCGAAGGACATCGGCCTCGTGAACCGCTGCCACGCCGACCCCGAGACCCTGATGCGGGAAACCCTGGCGCTCGCCGCCGCCATCGCCGCCAAGTCGCCGCTCGCCGTGCGCGGCTGCAAGGAGATGATCACCTACGCGCGCGACCACAGCGTGGCCGACGCCCTCAACTACGTCGCCACCTGGAACGCCGCCATGCTGATGTCGGCCGACCTCACCGAAGCCATCGACGCCGGCCGCGCAAGGCGCGAGCCGCGCTTCCGCGACTGATCCTCCTCACGCCAAGCAGCTCCCCTCCTGCGCGCAGCGCAGGAGGGGTGTCGCCGAAGGCGACGGGGTGGTCCTTTCCCACGTGCACTTGCCTGATTTGACAACCCATCTACCCGCTAAGTAAAGCTGGGAGCCGCGCCCCATAATGCAAAGTCCAACAATTCCCCTCCTCACCGAGGAGGGGTGCCTCGCGCAGCGAGGCGGGGTGGTCCGGCTTTCCCCACACCTACCGACGGGACTACTCCATCACTCCCCCTCGTCCCCCCGCCACCGAGGTGGTATCTTTCCAAGGCTGAGGGGAGGTCAAGTGGCGGAAAAGCCCGAAGATCTTGCGCGCGCCGATATCGACCGCCTGCTTAAGGCGGCAGGCTGGGCGGTGCAGCCGTATGCCGAAGCCAATATCCACGCCGCGCGGGGTGTCGCGATCTGCAATTTCACGCTCGAGAAGGGCTACGGTTTCGCTGACTACATGCTCTATGTGGACGGCAAGGCCGCCGGCGTGATCGAAGCGAAGAAGGCGGGACACACGCTCTCCGGCGTGGAAATCCAGTCCGACAAATACGTGAAGGGCCTGCCCGAGGGGCTGCCCGCCTGGCGCAAGCCCCTTCCGTTCCTCTACGAATCCACGGGCGTCGAGACCCAATTCACCAACGGTCTCGACCCGGAGCCGCGCGCCCGCAGCACCTTCGCCTTCCACAAACCCGAAACGCTCGCCGAGTGGCTGGATACGGGTCACCAGACGGCACGCTTCGACGAACCCGATTACCTGTCGCGGAGCGAAACCTTTCTCGCCCGCATGCAACGCATGCCGCCGCTCATCGAAGCCAGCGAGGGCTTCCGGCTCTGGCCCGCGCAGATCGTCGCCATCAAGAACCTGGAGAAGTCGCTCGCAGCCAACAAGCCCCGCGCCCTCATCCAGATGGCCACCGGCAGCGGCAAGACCTTCACCGCGATCAGCTTCATCTACCGGCTGATCAAGTTCGCCGGTGCAAGGCGCGTGCTGTTTTTGGTGGACCGCGGCAACCTCGGCCGGCAGACCAAGAAGGAGTTCGACCAGTACGTCTCGCCCTACAACAATTTCACGTTCGGCGAGGAGTACATCGTCCAGCACCTGACCAGCAACAACCTCGACAGGACCGCTCGCGTCTGCGTCGCCACCATCCAGCGCATGTACTCCATGCTGAAGGGCCGCGAGCTTTCCGAGGAAGACGAAGAGGTCTCGGCTTCGCGCGTCGACAGCCTGTTCAAGTCGCCCGAGCCGATTGATTACAACCCTGCCATCCCGATCGAGACCTTTGACATCATCGTCACAGACGAGGCGCACCGCTCGATCTACAACCTGTGGCGGCAGGTGCTGGAGTATTTCGACGCCTACCTGGTCGGACTTACCGCCACGCCGAGCAAGCAGACCTTCGGCTTCTTCAACCAGAACCTGGTGATGGAATACGGGCACGAACAGGCGGTGGCCGACGGCGTCAACGTCAACTACGACGTCTACCGCATCCGCACTCAGGTGAGCGAAACGGGCGGCAAGGTCGACGCCGGCTACTACGTGGACCTGCGCGACAAGCTCACGCGCAAGGTGCGCTGGGAGCAACTGGACGAGGAGTTCGCCTACGACCCCGACAAGCTCGACCGCGACGTCGTGGCCGTGGACCAGATCAGGACGCTGGTGCGCACCTTCCGTGACAAGCTCTTCACCGAGATCTTCCCCGGTCGCACCGATGTGCCCAAGACGCTGATCTTCGCCAAGGACGACAGCCACGCCGAAGACATCGTGAGAATCGTGCGCGAAGAGTTCGCCAAGGGCAACGAGTTCGCGCAGAAGATCACCTACCGCACCACGGGCGAGACCCCCGAGCGCCTGATCGCCGCGTTCCGGAACAGCTACCACCCGCGCATCGCCGTCACCGTGGACATGATCGCGACCGGCACCGACATCAAGCCGCTGGAGATCGTGATGTTCATGCGCGCCGTGAAGAGCCGCACCTTCTTCGAGCAGATGAAAGGCCGCGGCGTGCGCGTGATCTCGCCCGACGACCTGAAAGGCGTCACGCCGGATGCCAAGGCGAAGGACCACTTCGTCATCGTGGACTGCGTGGGCGTGTGCGAGCGCGACCTGACCGACTCGCGCCCCATGGACCAGCAGAAGTCCGTGCCGCTCGACAAGCTGCTGCAGGCCGTCGCCCTCGGCAACACCGAGCCCGAAGTGCTTTCGTCGATCGCCGCCCGCCTCGCGCGATTGGAGAAAGATCTTCCGGACGCCGACAAGGCCCGCATCACCCAGGCAAGCGGCGGCCTGACTCTGAAAGACCTCGCCCGCCGCCTAGTTGACGCCCTCAACCCCGATTTGGCGCCTTCCCCTCTTGCCCAAGGAGGGGTGCCGCCGCAGGCGGCGGGGTGGTTGGAGCAAGCCCGCTCCGACGCAGCCAAGCCCCTCTGCGACCCCAACCTCCGCAACCTGATCCTCACCCTCAAGCAGAAAAGCGAACAAGTCATCGACACCGTCACCCAGGACCAGGTCCTCGAAGCCAATTTTTCCGAAGCCGCCCGCGAGCGCGCGCGCAAGATCGTCACCACGTTCGAGCAGTTCATCACGCAACACAAGGACGAAATCACTGCCTTGCAGATCCTCTACAACCGCCCGACCAAGGCGCCGCTGAAATTCGAAGACCTAAAGTCGTTGGCCGACGCGCTGCACGAGCCTCCACACCTGATCCAGGAATCCGCGCTCTGGCAAGCCTACGCCGCGCTGGACAAGACCAAGGTCAAAGGCGCCTCCACCCGCCGCATCCTCACCGACCTCGTCTCGCTGGTGCGCTACGCCATGCACCAGGAAAACGAGCTGGTCCCCTACCCCGAGCGCGTCATGGCCAACTTCCGCGCCTGGATGGCCCAGCAGGAAAACCTTCCCCCTCTCCCCGCAAGCGGGGAGAGGGCCGGTATGAGGGGCCGCTTCACGGAGGAGCAACGTTGGTGGCTCGAAAAAATGGCCGAGCACATCGCATCGAACCTCAGCCTGGAAGCCGAGGACTTCGAGCTGCCGCCGTTCAATCAGCGCGGCGGGTTGGGCAAGGTGCATCAGCTATTCGGAGCGGAGCTCGTGAGAGTAGTTAATGAGCTGAATAGGGAGCTGGCTGCGTGACTGAAGGCGAATCCGTGCTTCTAGCCGATGTCACTACAAAAGTGGGCAGCGGATCGACCCCGCGCGGCGGTGAGGCTTCGTACAAGTCGAAAGGCGTGCCGTTGATCCGCTCAATGAACGTTCACTTCGATGGATTTCGAAGAGAAGGTCTTGCGTTTCTAGATGACGATCAGGCTCGAGCGCTCAAGAACGTTGAAGTCAGGGCGGGCGACGTTCTTCTCAATATTACTGGCGCGTCTATCGGTCGTGTGACTGTTGCTCCTGATACGATGGATGGCGCACGCGTCAACCAACACGTATGCATCATTCGGCCTGATGCCCGGCTTGATAGCTCGTACTTACGCTGGTACCTCGCGTCTCCATCAAAGCAACACCTTATAAACGGCATCGAGTCAGGTGCAACTCGTCAGGCACTAACGAAGGAGAAGATTCTAGGGTTTCATGTTCCGTTGCCGCCGCTCGATGTGCAGCGCGAGGTCGTCGCCGAGCTCGAAAAGCAATTCTCCCGCCTCGACGAAGCCGTCGCCAACCTCAAGCGCGTCAAGGCCAACCTCAAGCGTTACAAGGCCGCCGTCCTCAAAGCCGCCGTCGAAGGTCGCCTCGTTCCCACCGAAGCCGAACTCGCCCGTCGCGAAGGGCGCAGCTACGAACCTGGTGCCCAACTTCTGCAACGAATCCTTGTAGAACGACGGGGTCAATGCAAACGCAAAGTCGAGTACCACGAGCCTGCAACGCTTGAGGCACGCGACCAACCTGAACTGCCCGAGGGCTGGGCGTGGGCTACAGTTGAACAGGTTTCCTGCCTAATCGAGTACGGCACGTCAGCAAAGACCAGCGAGGAACATACCGGAATCCCTGTTCTCCGCATGGGAAACATCGTTGAGGGTGAATTGGCGGTTGAAGATTTGAAATATTTGCCTACAGAGCATGAGGAATTCCCGAAACTGCTTTTGGAACCGGGAGACCTGCTCTTCAATAGAACGAACAGTCCCGAGCTGGTCGGCAAGACCGCGGTGTTTGGTGGTGTCCCAAAAGTGTGCTCCTTTGCGTCGTATTTGATTCGCGTTCGCGTCGTTCAGGGCTGTATGCCAGGACTTCTCGCAGCGTACATCAACTCACCCCGTGGGCGGGGATGGGTAAAGTCCGTCGCCACGCAGCAAGTGGGACAGGCGAATGTAAATGGTACGAAGCTACAAGCGCTAGGTGTGCCGCTCCCACCAGAATCGGAACAGCGCCGCATCCTCGCCGAAGTTGAACGGCGCCTCTCCTTTGCCCGCCAAGTCGAGGCAGCGGTCAATTCGAACGTCGAGCGCGCTAATCGGTTGCGGCGGGCAACCCTTGCGCGTGCATTCTCAAATCTCTAGTCCAGTAATTGCATCATGGAATTGCCTGACACACTAGCGGATCTTCGCAACTTTCTATATCAACGCGGGGAGCAAAAGTGGATCACTTCATTGTCAATATCATTTGGCGTCCTCGGCTTGACCATCACCGGATTGTGGTTGCAAAGCACGTTTCTAATCGGCATTGGGGCATTGGCTTCTGTAGTGGCCCCTATTGCGATAGCGTGGTTGCGCGAAAGCGCATCACTGGATCTCCAACGAGGTGACAAGTGTAGGCGATTAATTCTCTACGCTGACAGTCTCGGGCACGAGGTGCCGGCTTCTCAAATGGCTACGGTTCGTGCGTGGGCATTAGGTGGCTCAATTTCACCGGCCCCCTTTGTGAGACCATACTACGTGTCTAGGCTTGTCCCAGGACCGCAACGCCTCGCGGACAATGTCACCGAGGCCGCCTTCTTCACCCACGCACTTGCCACAAAGCTTCAAGTCGGGTTGTGGACTGCGTTCGGGATTGCAGTCATTGTCGCGGCCACGTCACTTATATTGGCTGATCTTGCCAAGGGAATAATTGGGGCCACGGGTGTGGCCGCCGCGAAGTCGATAGGCGTAGTCCTATCCTTTCTCATCTCAGGCGACTTTGCGCTGCTCGCGAAGAAGTACGGCGACCTCAAGAACGACGCGCGCCTCGTGTTTGAAGCAAGCTCTCGCTTGCGTGAAGACTCGCGCGCGACGATTGATGACGTCAGTCCCGTATGTGAGGACTACGGCGTCGCGTTACTCCAAAGCCCCCCGGTCCCCTCGTGGCTGTACCTGCGCTATCAAAGTGAGCTGAATCGCCTCTACCGAGAAAGCCATTTTCAAGGGAGGGAAGGTGCAGGTCCGAACTAATCCACAATGGAACATGCTGGCCTTAGCGCATCGTGTTCAGCCCCAAGCAGGCGAGCTAGCATCTGCACGCCTTCACCGCGCCGCCGTCAGGGGAAGGCTGGAAAAGTCGTTTGATGTAAGGCGCATTTTGGCTATCGGGAGCCATGCGCGGGGAACGGCGATTCGCTGGTATAGCGATTTAGACACGCTCATCGTGCTCCGCCGCAACGAGGCCAAGTGGGGCGGCGATGTAGTTTCTTCGTTCTCGGTGCTTCGACGTGTTCTCGTTGAACTTCAGGCCCGGTTTGTCAATACCGACATTCGCCGAGACGGACAGGCCGCTGTGGTTGGATTTAGATCAAGTCAGCAGAGCCTCGATGTAGTGCCAGCACTTTTCCAGCGATTCGATGCGGGGCGGCCAGTGTACCTAATACCAGATGGAAACGGGGACTGGCTTGAAACAGCGCCGGAGGTACATGATCGCTATTTTGCAGCTGCAGACGAGCGAAGCAAAGGAAAACTAAGAAAAGTGGCCCAATTGGTCAAGTGGTGGAAGCACAGTCGGCAGAATGCAATTCCGATCCTGAGCTTTCACGTCGACATGTTGCTCGCCTCCACCGACATTTGCATTGGTGTGAAGCCGTATACACATTGTCTTTACCAAGCATTCAGGCTGCTTGCCGAACGTGAATGTCGCGGACTTCGAGATCCGTGTAATGTGGCTGGCGTGATCTACGCCGCGCAGACCACGCCGCAATGGGAAACGTTGAACAACGCCGTTGACTTTGCGTTAAGACACGCCACGGCTGCTCTTGCTGCTGAGGCAATCAAGGACTTTGAGGAAGCCAATCGACATTGGCTCATCGTGTTTAATGGCGAATACTGAAGAAATCCTATAGACCACAATAGCGCAATAGCGCGCTCCGTCTGGAATGGGCGCTGCGACACATGTCCAGAACCCGTGGAGCTACTGTAGCGTACGGCGCGACGGCGGGACGCGACCCAGCTCGCTGGTGCTGCGCGCCGCAATGCACGCCTTTGCGGCAATGCCAAATCAATCACCGCGGCGGATGCGTGTTATTCGGCCGCGATACGTTCCTGGACAGGTCACTCCGATTCCACTCCTATTCCGCTCCAATTCACTCCTATTGACTCCGATTCCCCCTATTCCTTTGAGCGCTTCCGCACATTGTGTGTGCTTGCAGTACCGCCCAAGGGACGTAATTTCGGGGTGGTAGGAATTGCTCAAACTCCTGCGAGGCCATCTGAGGCGACACTTGCGTTATTCGCGATTCGCGAATAGACTAACACCATGATTCTAAAGCCTCAGGACGTAGTGATCTTGCTCAAGCTGGTCGCCCTAGGCCCTGAGCCCTGGACCTACCAGCGCCTCGCCGTGGAGCTATCGATCAGCCAGTCCGAGGCCCATGCGGGGGTTCGCCGCGCGGTCGCGGCGCGGTTGATGAGCGATGCCGCGGTCGCGGCAGGCCGGCCGATTCTTCCGGCGCTCGAGGAATTTCTCATCCACGGCGTGCGCTACGCCTACCCGCCTGAGCGCGGCGAGCTGACGCGCGGCATGCCCACCGGATACGCCGCGCCGCCTCTGAACAAGGTCATCGTCCAGCCCAACGAGCCTCCTCCGGTGTGGCCGTATGCCGAGGGCACCGTGCGCGGCTACAAGTTCGCACCGCTCTATCCGTCAGTTCCGGCCGCGGCCTCGCGCGACCCGAAGCTCTATGAGCTGCTCGCGCTGGTGGACGCGATACGCGACGGACGCGCACGCGAGCGCAATTTGGCTGCTAAAGAGCTGCAGTCACGCCTGGCGGCTTCGCGGCGATGACGAACGATCCGAATATCGAGCTGCTCACGCGCGTGGCCGAGGCGCTCGGTGACCTGCGCGAGAGGCTGGTCTTCGTCGGCGGTTGCGCGACGGCACTGCTGCTCACCGATCCGGCCGCGCCGCCCGTACGGGTGACGCATGACGTCGATGCCGTTGTCGCAATTGTTTCGTTGCCGGAATACCATCGTCTGGGAAATGCACTGCGTGCAAGGGGCTTCTCGCAGACGCTGGCCGAGGGCGAGCCACCGTACCGCTGGACCATCGTGGGCATGAAGCTCGACGTCATGCCCACGAGCGAAAAGGTTCTCGGATTTTCGAACCGCTGGTACGAACCCGCAATGCGGACGGCCGTGACCGTGCAACTCCGCGGCGGGCCGGAGATTCGCCTCGTCACCCCGGCGTATTTCGTCGCCACGAAACTCGAAGCATTCGAGGATCGGGGGAGAGGTGATTATCTGGAAAGCCACGACCTGGAGGATGTGCTGTCGGTGGTGGACGGGCGTCCCGAAATCGTCGATGAAATTGCGAATTCCGAGCCATCTCTGCGCGCCTACGTGGCCGCAACATTCGCGAAGCTGATCGCCGACGACGGATTCTTCAACGCGCTGCCTGGCATTATCCTCGACGGCAGCCCCGCTGCGCGGTTGCCGGTCGTGCTCGAGCGGCTCAAGGCAATCGCCGCGATGAAGAAGACATCATGAACAGTGCCACCCTCGTCCAGAAGCTCTGGAACTACTGCAACGTACTGCGCGACGACGGCATGAGCTACGGCGACTACGTCGAGCAGCTTACCTACCTGCTGTTCCTCAAGATGGCGGACGAGCGCGCCAAGCCGCCGTACAAGCAGGCGAGCCCGATTCCCGCCAAGTACGCCTGGCCTTCGCTGCTCGTGAAAGACGGCGACGACCTGTTCGACCACTACCGCCACGCGCTTGAGCGGCTGGGTAGCGAGAAGGGCACGCTAGGGCTCATCTTCGGCAAGGCGCAGAACAAGTTCCAGGACCCGGCCAAGCTGCGGCGTGTGATCGTGGACCTCATCAACGAGGAAGACTGGACCTCGATGAGCGCGGACGTGAAAGGCGACGCCTACGAGGGTCTGCTGGAGAAGAACGCGCAGGACACCAAGTCCGGCGCGGGTCAGTACTTTACGCCACGCCCGCTCATTCAGGCGATGGTGGACTGCATCTCACCCCAGGCCAACGAGACCGTCTGCGACCCGGCCTGCGGCACGGGCGGCTTTCTCTTCACCGCGCACAACTACGTCATGCAGCACAACCCGAATCTCACCCGCGGCGAGAAGCGCCGCCTGATGGACACGGCATTCCGCGGCTGGGAGCTGGTGAACGCCGCCGCGCGCGTGTGCGCCATGAACCTGCTGCTGCACGGCATCGGCTCGGAGAAGAGCGTTCCCGTGAAGGTGGCCGACGCCCTCGCGGCCGACCCCGGCGAGCGCTTCGAGGTGGTGCTCGCCAATCCGCCGTTCGGCAAGAAGTCGAGCACCATGATCGTCGGCGAGGAAGGCAAGGTCACGACCGAAAAGGACATCATCGAGCGCGATGACTTCTGGGCTACCACTTCCAACAAGCAGCTCAACTTCGTGCAGCACATCAAGACGCTGCTCAAAGTGAACGGCCGCGCCGCGGTGGTGGTGCCGGACAACGTGCTGTTCGAAGGCGGCGCGGGAGAAACGATCCGCAGGAAGCTCCTGCACGAGTGCGAGGTGCACACGCTGCTGCGCCTGCCCACGGGCCTGTTCTACGCGCAGGGCGTCAAGGCGAACGTGATCTTCTTCGACAAAAAGCCCGCGAGCGAGACGCCCTGGACAAAGCAGCTCTGGATCTACGACCTGCGCACCAACAAGCACTTCACGCTGAAAACGAACCCGATGAAGCGGGAAGACCTGGACGAGTTCGTCGCACTGTACAACCCGGCGAACCGCCACGAGCGCAAGCCGACCTGGAGCGCGGAGAATCCTGATGGCCGCTGGCGCGTGTACGGCTACGACGAGCTGATCGCGCGCGACAAGGCGAGCCTCGACATCTTCTGGCTCAAGGACGAAAGCCTCGCCGACAGCGATAACCTGCCGCCGCCCGACGTGATCGCGCAGGAGATCGTGGACGACCTGGAGGCGGCGCTGGAGCAATTCAGACTGATTGCGGGGGATCTCGCGAACGATACAAGCGCAGAGACCGAAGGTGGAGGGGCACCGAAATGAGCAATGCGACAAAGGTTTGGCTGATGCGGGCGGGCGGGCGCGGAGAAGATGAGGAAACCGCGCTGAGCGAAGGCCGGGTGATTATCGGCTTTCGCGTCGCGGGGAACCTCAGCACCTACTCCGACGTGGATGCGCTTGCCAAGGTACTTTTCAAGGCTGACGAGGCCCCCAATGAAGACCGCGCAGCCAACCGCGCGCGCCAGCTCTGGGCTTTCAGTCGTACCGCCCAAGTGGGCGACATGGTGGTCCTGCCCCTCAAGACGCGGCCAGGGCAGGTCGCATTGGGGCGGATCACCGGGCCTTACGAGCACGCAGCGGTCGCCGGTGAAAAGCGGCACACGCGCAAAGTCAACTGGATCAAACCGGACGTTCCGCGCTCGGCGTTCAAGCAGGACCTGCTGTATTCGTTCGGCGCCTTCATGACTGTCTGCCGCATTCAACGCAACGATGCGGAGCATCGGGTGGCGGAAGTCCTGGCGGGAAGGCCCGATCCCGGCTTCACGGAAACGGAAGAATCTGTCGAGGCCAAAGAGCCCGCGCAGATGGCCACGGACAAGGCCGCAACGATCGATCTCGGACAGGCGGCGCAGGACGAGCTTGTGGCGTATATCCGGAAGCAATTCCAGGCGCACGACTTGGCACGCCTTGTGGGCGCGGTGCTTGAGGCCGAAGGATATGTTACGCATGTGTCTCCGCCAGGACCGGATGGCGGGGCCGACATCCTTGCCGGGCGCGGACCGCTGGGGCTCGGCTCGCCTACGTTGTGCGTGCAGGTGAAGGCGACCGAAGCAGCCGCAGACGTGAAGATCTTTCGCGAGCTCCTCGGCACGATGGACAGCTTCAAGGCGGACCAGGGGCTACTTGTCTGCTGGGGCGGATTCACTCAGCCTCTCAAGCAAGAGGCTCGGCTGAGAGTGTTCAAGGTGAGACTGTGGGACCAGAGCGACATCGTGAACGCGGTGTATCGCTCCTACGACAAACTTTCAGCCGAGATTCAGGCCGAATTGCCTCTCAAGCGGGTCTGGATGCTTGTGCGCGAGGACATCGCCGAAGGCTAAGACTCGGAGCGGAGCCAGATGCGCCTCTGGATCGGCATCACCGACAACGAGTGGTTCGAGTTTTTGCGCGTGCGGCCCCTCCAGGAAGTCAACTTCTGGCAGCCGAGCGGCAAGATACCGACGAATGCACTCGCGCCGGGCATCCCGTTTCTTTTCAAACTGCATTCCCCTCAGAACTTCATCGTCGGCGGCGGCTTTGTCGTCCGGTTCTCCGTTCTGCCCGCGTGGTTGGCTTGGACGGCGTTCGGGGAGGCGAATGGGGTCGGGAGCTACGAGGGGCTGCGAAAGAGGCTCGCGAAATATCGCAGGACCGACCCGAAGACCGATCCGGAAATCGGCTGCAACGTGCTCAACGATCCCTTCTTCTTCGAGCAGGAAGAATGGATCAAGGTGCCCGAAGACTTCAAACCGAATACGCAGGTGGGCAAGACCTACGATACCGAAAATCCCATCGGCGCTCGGCTCTGGTCGGCCGTGCGCGAGCGCCTTGCAAGCACGGCGGCGCGGGAGGAATTGGCCATCGAAGACGAGGCTCGGGGAGGGCGGCGCTATCTCGCTCTCGCCCGACTCGGTCAGGGTTCGTTTCGTGTGCTCATCACCGACGCCTACCGGCGGCGCTGTGCGATCAGCGGAGAACGCACGCTGCCTGTGCTTCAGGCGGCCCATATCCTGCCCTACGCGGAAAAGGGGCCGAACGTCGTCAGCAACGGCATGCTTCTGCGCTCCGATTTGCATACCTTGTTCGACCAGGGCTACCTCACCCTCGACCCCGACCTGCACGTACTGGTGAGCCGTCGCATCAAGGAAGAGTACGAGAACGGTCGGGAATATTACCGTTTTCATGGTCATGAACTGGCGCCGCCGCCGGACCCAGGCGATCGTCCCGCGCCAGCGTTCCTGAATTGGCACAGGACCGAGCGTTTCAAGGAATGAACGGCCAACGGTGCGCCGCTGGGCGGTATCGCAAGAACCCGATTGGGCGCAGTCGTGTTTGATCCTGCCCGCGATGCACGAATCAGGACGGCCGCATTCGCCTGGCTCGCGGACCAGGCTGCAAGGCACGGTGATGTCTTGCCGCGATCCCTCCTGGCCGAGGGGTTCTCGCTCGACGGCGTTCGTGTCCCGCTTGTCGGACCCCAGGGCATCTTCAAGCCACAGGTTCTGCGCGAGGCGCCGCTTTCGATAACGACAGCGCCGCACGGACCGTACGACGACTCTTTTGCGCCGAGCGGACTGCTGCGCTACCGCTATCGGGGCACGGATCCGGACCACCCGGACAATCGCGGCGTTCGGTTCGCCATGAAAAATCGCCTGCCGCTCGTCTATTTTCATGGTGTCGTTTCCGGCAAGTACCTGGCGACCTGGCCCGTATTTGTCGTAGGCGACGACCCGGCGCATCTGGCGTTCTCTGTTGCCGTGGACGATGCCGACCACGTAGGCCTGCCGAGCGCGAGCGATTCGGGTCATGCAGTGGCGCGCGACGACACGGAAACGGCGCGCCGCGCCTATGTAACGGCCGCGGTACGCGTGCGCCTGCATCAGCGGGCGTTTCGAGAACGCGTCCTCGAGGCTTATCGTAGGCAGTGCGCGTTCTGCAGGCTCGGGCACGACGAGCTGCTCGATGCGGCGCACATCATTCCCGATACCGAATTGGGCGGCGAGCCGATCGTGCAGAACGGTCTTTCCCTATGTACGCTTCATCACGCCGCCTTCGACCGTTATTTCATAGGCGTGCGTCCAGACTACGTAATCGAAGTGCGCGAGGACCTGTTGCGGGAGCGGGATGGGCCGACGCTGGTGCACGCGATTCAGGGATTGCATCAACGCCGCATTGAATTGCCGAGGAACACTAGGCTCCAACCGTCCCGCGACCTGCTCGAAGTGCGCTATGAACGGTTCCGACACCATTCTTGCCATTTGGACCCGATGAATCGTCAGACTCCGCAGTAGACCGGGCAGGATAGGGAGTAGGATGCGTCGTGGCCGCAAAGCTCCGGTGTGTGTGCCTTACTCCCTATCTGTTGTCTCGCGCGCGGTTCAAGCCGCCTTCGGACAACCCTCGTGAGATTCCATGACAACGCTGACACTCGTCCCGACTGAACCCAAACCCGTGCACGGGACGAAATGCTTCCCCTCCGGAGGCTGTCCCGGCTTGCTCATGGTGCCGGAGGTACCCTACCTGGCGCATATCTCCGGCAACGATTCATCCAGCGGGAACGCGCCGAACTCGCCGCACAACCAATTGGAATGAGGTTCGCGATCGCGTTTGAGCTCTGGCCTTGTCGAGGTGCATGGCGGGGCTGAGCCCATTTCTTTCCCCGAAAAGCAGATCCCTCGCTTCGCTCGGGATGACATTCGGGGGAGCGTTCGGTGGCGCGCCGGTTCAGCCGCCCGCCCCCATCAGCTTGCGAAAGTCGGCGATGTACTGCTCGCTGGTCTGCCGGTGTCCCCAGGCGAGCCGCAGGCGGCCCTCGGGATCGAAGAGGAAGGTGAGGGCGGTGTGGTCGATGCTGTAGGAGCTGCCGGGCGGCACCTTCTGGTAGTCGACGCGGGAT